>Ga0131853_10005873_pt1 | contig 22168 bp, 16 predicted proteins | sample TergutLab28metaG_FD_92764 | JGI IMG/M metagenome (GOLD analysis project Ga0131853, IMG submission 92764) | Labiotermes labralis P1 segment gut microbial communities from Petit-Saut dam, French Guiana - Lab288 P1 (version 2) (version 2) | ecosystem: Host-associated > Arthropoda: Insects >... | reverse complement strand
TGAAAAAAACCACTTAAAAAAAAAGGTTTAAAAAGGAATTTGGAAAACTAGATGTTAAGGAAAGTAGGGGGGTACCCAAAAATTTTGTTTGGGGGGGGGGGGGGGTGTTCAACAAATTCAGTTGAGGACAGAGAGAATGGGGATCTGGGGGTGGTAGCCCCCTAGTCAGGGGTTCTGAAGGCAGCCGTAATTTGGTACAAGAAATTTTATTTCATATAGTAAAATTTTCTTCATTTTTGGTACTTTAAGACTATTTATGATGACAACCAATTTATTTGTCATTGATAATGTAAAACAATTGCGAACTGGCGTTAGTTTTAGAATTTTACTGCCTTTTTTCCAAACATCTTGGGGTGGTGGCATCCTAAATTCAACAATTTTTAACAGTTTTCACAATCGGGTTGACTTTGGCACGATTTTGGAGGGCCTTCAGAATTTCATGGGGGGTTTTAACCCGCCCCCCTGGTACGCCACTGAATGACATGGAGGCATTCCTTGTTGCCTGCTTGCAGATGTTCTCATTGGGCAATGTCTCACAGGCAATTAACCAAGTTTTTGCACAGATGCTGACTATCTGACCATCCCAAATAAAGCCCATAATGCAGTGGTTCCCAGTTGTTTCTGATTCAAAGAACTGACTCATAGTCAAAATTTAGTCATGTCATGGGTGTATGGGATACTGCAATTACAGCGGCCACAACAGGAATGTGGCAGGGTGACAGTGATTGTGTGACATCAACAAAGTAAGTTTTGCTATAGCTTCCTCTAAGTCATTAAATCTGCTTATGCATTAGCGTCTTTAGTCAATCGTTCAGTCAGAACAGTTATGAATGGCACGCAGCTTGTTCTGAAAGTACTTGCTGATATCTTTTTGTAGAGACTTGGTGACACTGTAGAAGCCCTAATCAGAATTACAGATTCCTGACCAAGGCTTCCCAAAATAATATGAGACAGAAACACAAATTATTGGACTGTGATTTAGAAATGCTACATGGTTGATTGGAAGTAAAGAAGAAGTGGGATATTTGATTTTGTAGAAGATGGGCTGAAAAGTTATGATGAATAGATTTGCCTGTTAGTGATCCTCTTGAAAGAAAAACCATCAGACGTAATGCGAAGGGGATCATGAATGTGGAAAAGTAAGAATTTGGTGGGTATTGAGTCCAGCATATTTGATTTGTAATACTTCCTCCACTATTTATACACACTTCACAAATAATGCACATTATGTTTACAGATGTTTGGTCTGATTCAACGGGCACAGGTCCACCTGACTCAGACTCTGGGGAGGAGTTTTTGCGCCTTCCTGAGAAACTGGGACCGAATGCCTCACCAGGTGTTTCTAAGGTGATCATTTACTTTGTAGGTGTTCTTAAATGGTTCATGTTTGTAGCGTGCTGTGACCAGATTGAAACAGCAGCTCATCTTATTCTGCACACTCAGAACATGTTATCATGCTTCTGATTTTCAGCGCATCGGACAGACACAGTTGTTGGGCTAATAGTGATATTGAAAAGTGGCATATTAGTCAGCGTGACCTGAAAACTGAGTTTTGGGCATATTTTTTTACCTGGATCTCAGATAAAAAGACACTGCTTTCACCAACAGTTATACTAAATGATATAAAAACTTTTATACATGACAACACCAAAAATTTAAAACTGAAAATCTGCATACAAATTTTCAAATTAAAATGACACCTTAAATTTTACTGTGAAAATTTCACCTTCAGCATGTAAACACCAGTGAGGTGTCTTTAATTTTATTTCCAGTAGAGGGCCCAGACTTCCTGCACATTTTGTCAGATATGTACATAATATAAATTTTATGTCAGTATGTACTTCCATTCTGTATAGTCTCAGTTTCTGATAGAATTGTTAAATAAACTGCAAATATATATTTTGTCTGATGTTTATTGGACCGTGCATCATTGTGATAACTGAAGAATGAAAAACCAACTAGATGCCACTTATTATTTTATTGTACTTCTTATAGTCTCAACATGTTTCGGGCACTACTATGCCCATCGTCAGGAGCTCGCAACTATGATGTTGATTACCACATTGGTCGTTTCGTTCTTGGTTTGCTGTAGGTTGGAGGTTAGGTGCGGTTAGGCTGGAGTAGTGTCCGGGCTGCAGCCCAGACACTACTCCAGCCTAACCGCACCTAACCTACAGCAAAACAATAACAAAACGACCAATGTGGTAATCAACATTATAGTCGCGAGCTCCTGACGATGGGCATAGTAGTGCCCGAAACTTGTTGAGACTATAAGAAGTACAATAAAATAATAAGTGGCATCTAGTTGGTTTTTTATTCTTCACATATTTTGTCCAGCAAATCTGTTCTGAAACATGCTTTTATCTCGTCAGTATTAAAAGAAACTACACCATACATGAGACATGTACAACTGAAACCCATTTCAGGATGCTCACAGGTAAATTTATTGCAACATTAATAAAGAATCACCACAGGCACTGACTGGAGTCCCATTGATGCACAAGTCTGTTTATCCCATCTGCCAAGAATTTCTAGGGCTGATGCCTAAGGCACTGTGCCACTGCCTTCTGCACATCGCTGTGTCATGTGAATGTACAGCCTTCAAGGGTTCTCTGTAACAATCCAAAGATGTGAAAATCACACGGTGGTAAATTCTCGGCGGTGTGCAGGGTATTCATGCACCTCCCATCACATGGCATTCAGTTGATACTGCACTCAACAGACCGCATGGGAATGGGCATTGTTTTGCAGCAGGATAATGCTGAGTCTACTGAGATTTTTGTATCTTTGTACACAGCTTTCAAAGTGTGTAACAGTAACCATTTGTGGTGGTGATTGTGTCGTGTGATTTGAAGCTCAGAAGTAGGGGTCCTTCTGTGTCTCTCTGGTCCTGTTGGGATGGATTCACCACCTGATACACCACCTTTATGCTGTGCTGCCATGTTCTGCATAGCAGCTACTTACCCACTTGACTGTATTCTCTTACTGTAGTCTTTGCCAGTTTGTTTATGTAGTCATAGGCACAAGTTGTGCCATCTACAGTGCCAAAAATGGGTTTCAGTTGTACACCTCTCCTAAATTTGTAAAAGAGTGTAATACTGGCTACAATTGATATTAGAAATAATAAATTCAATCAAAATCTGTTTACAAAATAAGACATTTTTTAGTCCATTATAAATTTTAGTAATATTAAACTTTAAATATAATCTGTACATATTTACCTATTATGTTTTTCAAGCCTAGTTTGATAGACTCAATGCATTCCAGCGTTACCAACAAACAATGCAACACATGGCACAAATAAATTCTATAGGGCTTTGATGATGTTATGTTACTGTTGGAATTGCTTCATTTCTGAACCTTGTCCTCCATCCAGTATTGTAAAAACAACACAGTGGTCCAGAATGTGGATCTGCTTCTGTCCCGAGGTGAAAAGAAAGGAACACCCAGTTAGTTACTGGACCGAGAGTTTGAGAATGGCTCATTATATCAGAGTCAGATGTGTCAGTGCTTCCCTACCCTTTCACCTGAGGATGGGAACAGATCCAGTTTCTGAAATGTGTTGTTTTAAAATACTAGATTATGGACAGAGTTTACAAACTACATAATTCTAAAACACCTTGCATATTTACCAGGCTGATAAAGAGACTGTGGTCACTCAGATGTCTGAATACTTGGGTCTCTCTGCCCTTTCTGGTGGCAGAGGTGTGACAGCTGACAGTATGGGTAGCAGTCAACAGATGGCAGAGCTTGCAATACGTTCCCAGAACACATTACAGTCTGTGTCAATGTCGCCAAGACACTGCACTGCCAAGAAACCAGGGTTAAATGTTATGGAGACAAGTTTTGTAGACCAAAACCAGGTAGCAATACGGATGGGTGTCAGTCCATTCTTGCAACAGGGAGAAGGCCACGCAGACGATGGTGGTGGATCTGAGACTGATGAAATGAATAGTTCTGTGGAGAGTCCATTGATTCCGCGGGATAACGATCAGATATGGACTGAGATTAACCTTGTTGATTCTCCAGAGGAATTGTCACAAACATTTGCAAAAATGGGATCAGTTGCTTCCAGACACATTGACAGGGACTACATTCATTACTCCTGCTTAATGGATCAGACAACATCAGCAACTGTACAGAATGGCTTGACATCAAAGTGTGAATCATCTGGTTTCACCAATGTCCTGAAAAACCCATTTCTGCCTGCAGCCAGCTTGCCTGAGCGAACATTCCAACAGCTTAGCCCCAAATTAATGAAAAAAATGCGTAAAACACCTCAGAATAACTTTTCAGCCAGGCAGGCACCAAAGAATGGACAAGAATGCCCTGAAACAGCTTCAAAATCGTATGAGGAATGCCCTTTGTTATCAGAAAACTGTGATGGACAAATCACAAAGCCACAAGACAGGACTGTAGGTGGCCATCAGGCTACAAGGGCCAAGCTAGATTCCAGCCTATCTGGGTGGATATCACGGTCAGTGGCATCAGCTGAAACTAATGGACAGAACCAGGGGAACTTAAATCGGCGCCAGAGTCTGGACACCCTTCTGTGGAGTGGGCCTACAACTGAGAGAGTCAAGGAATTGTTGTCACATGGCATGATGATGCTCAACATATCTTCACTTACTGAAAGGCGAGCCAGTGAGCCTCGAGCAGTGCCCGATAAACAGGAGCAGGACCACAAGATCACTGCAGGTATGTTACACCTTTACTGTATTCTTCAGCCTGCCTTCAACCTTTTACTAGGCATGATTTTGGTGAATAATTCCACATGTCTGTCCCACAAGTAATTTTTGGACCCACATTATGTCACTTAAGGAAGCTGTACCTTTGTAATTTCTATCTTGTGCTGTGAATAATATGGTGGCTGTAAACTTCCGAGGTCATCCACACCTCACACCAAACATTGCTCACAACCAGTCTCTCTGTCTCCATGTTCACGTACACACATACACACACAGACAGACAGACAGAGCTTAGTCCAACACATGCTGATAAGCTTGGTTGTGTCACTGTGTAATATCCACATAGAAGTTGCTATGAGTTTATTGATGATTATGTGAGGCGTAATTGTGCAGCAGCACAGGTATGTGTATATGTATGTGTAGTGAGTGGTGTGCATATGTTGTTCATTTACAGATTTCTTATTTGGGTTGGGCTCACAATGTGCATTGTATTCATGCGGGTCTTACTTAGCTTTCATGGTGTCGTCATCAGTGTCTTGCGCGATGGTGGGTGGTTGTGCTGTGGGTTTTGTGCATCATATGTGTGGTGTGTAACTGCTAGGTAGGTTTATGGTTTGTATAATACCTGAGGTTGCTGTGATGATGATGATGATGATGATGGTTACTGTCTTCTGGTATGTGACACCGTCTAGTCTGTTAGAGAGGTACAGATGTTCAGAGGAATATGTCACTTCTGTGTTCAGAAGGGGGAGTGCAGCCTCTTGTGATGTGACTGTCACTCATGATATGATATCAGGTGTGTTTGTGGTGTGTGGCAGTATGGTGTTCAGGGCAATGAATGTGGTGATGTTTCTGAGTTTGTAGTGAAGTGTGTGGATGCAGTTCTGATGACTGCTCAGCTGTTGTCTGCCAGTGGAGTGTGAAGAATAATGTATGTTTTGTGGTGGTGGTATGCAGGTTTGACAAGAGTATGGTCTGTTTTAGGTGATATACCATGCCATGAGCACACACATGCATGCATGCACACAAACATTTTTGACAAATGTTCCATATTTATCTCTCACCATCCATGAGATTTACAACAGTCATTCACCTCTGGGCCAACACCTGCGATAGAAATATGTGTTGGATATGTTAGGTTAGGTCTTATATTGGAACTCAGCATGTAATTTCTTATGCCCCAGGGTTTCAGAACTAGGTAGACAGATGAGTGTAATTCAAAAAGCCTGGGGAATGATCACAAAGCAGGTTCATGAAAAGTGCATCATCGCTGGGCCCTTTGACACTTGAAATAACTCAGGACTAAGCAGCTGATGACTTATCCACATTTTTACATCTGCTTACTTCTAATAATCACTTGTTATTTCAGAGGGGAAGGGGAGTAGTACCAAGAAAGTGCCATCACCACTAGAGAAGTCTCTGACATACCTCAATGCTGAAGATGACTCAACATCTGACAGTGAGAGTCTTGCCAGGTGAGCTGTCTGTATTTTCTCTAAAAGTTCAAGACTGTTTTATCTTTTTTAAAAATCATGCAATATGCAATGTTCTCCAGGGATCACTGGAAAGGACTGAAGTATGGTAGTCTTGTATTCTGTGTCTTGGTGCAAAGTTGTCATCTTACCCAGACAATGAATTCAGACCTTTCACATCCATGTAAGAAAAAATCTTCCATATCGTTATAATGTAATACAGAGTGCATTATTAATGCTACTACACTTCACATAAATCATAAAGAGTAACATAATGGAAATGGTACATCAAAACAAAAGACTTCTTATTTGTGATCAGTTCTTCATTGGGGTGCTCCAAAATTCAGCACTTCATTGGCATATGCTGGACTGTGTTTTGGATGGTTTCAGAATTACTTAAATTTTGTACAGATGCTCCCCAAATTATGATGGAGTTCTGTTCCAACAACTGTCTGATAAGACGAAAACACATCATAAAACTTATCCTTCTCAGCAGTATAAATAACTGTGGTGTAAGTACGGATGATGCCTACAAATATACTACTATGTGCAGCACTGTCATAAACTGACAAGCAAAAACAAAGGCACCCAACGCAACATCGACTTGTACAAATCCACATATCATTGACAGGTTATGCATTTGCCAACTGTATCATGACTGTATATGTGTCTGTGTTTGTGCATTCTTGTGGAGTACTATTTTGCTGTTTCAGTGTGGAAATGTTGACTGATGATCAGATATCATCACTGATGTTGGATCAGGATATACAAGATGTATGTGAAGAAGTGTTAGGAACACCTATATCAGAAATATCACCACTCATCCAAGATATGAAGAAATGTGATGAGCAACTATTACAGCAGACACCAAAGCATCACAAAACTGTAGCAATGCCAGCAAATGCTCGTCTAGAAACAAACAAGGATTAGATTACGATAAACCTCCTCTCCTCATTCTTTCTTACAAATTCATTTCGCATTCTGTCACTGGGGCAGATATACTGGTCTGCTGCCCCTTTTCCTAGCAGATCCACTCATCCAAATTGCAGGATTCATTTGCGTTAGTAAATTGCGGTTATGACAAATGGTTGAGACAGGGAGGTGCACGCGCTAATTCCTTATGAATTGAGTAAGTATATGATTAGCCATTGTAAATTCATAAGTTTTCAGAATTAATTATCTAAATGCAAACAAAGAGTACAACCTGTAGGCATACAAATTCATAGTGCTATACACTGCAACCCAAGCAATATCAGTAGACTCATACAGTATAAACAAATAATGAGGGATGTAATGCCATGCAGTTTGGTAGATAAGTGTCATTTCAGAGAAATGTACAGGGCCTCCACCTTCAGGATAAGCAAAGGTTTGGGGATAAGAACAAACCCATGGGAGAAGTGAAGTCTAATAGGGCTGGACTATAGCCAGGAAGAGAGAGGGAGAGAGAAGCAAAAACAAATCAAGTCCTGAATTTGTTCTTCTCACTGTGAATCTCATTTATATATGTTATTATTCCCAAGGGTTCCATTTACTGTGAGACATTTCCAAAGAAATGTATTTTTTTTAAGAATTTTTTAATATGATGTAGACAGTTTTGATCACTAAGATAGTTTAATTTAATTTTGCATTATTAACTGCCAGTAATATTATTTATTGTTGTTTCAACCATGCCAGAATGTCAGACATCTTCAGTGTGACAAATTACCTGGTAAAATCCCAGGATAATTAGTTATGTAAATTTGGGCATAAATGTATTCTATTAACACTGAGAATTCATCTGTTATGTTGCATGATGATTTGGTTCAGGGATTTTGAATATTTTATACATTAAAATTGCATTCTTATAATAAAACCAACTAGATGCACTAATTTCTCAAATTTATTTTTGGAATAAAACTCTACATGTTTCGGGCAGTTCCTCTTTCCATCATCAGTTTTTTTTTCACTGTACACACAGCAATGTTATATGTCATACAGGTTTGCTCCTGATGATGGACAGAGGAACTGCCCGAAACTTTTAGAGTTTTATTCCAAAAATAAATTTGAGAAATTAGTGTCTGGTTGGTTTTATTATAAGAATTTATTACGATGCACGGTCGCCTGAACATCAAATTAAAACTGCAGTTTGGTAATTTGTTAATATGCCTATTCCTATGAAATTTAATTAGCTACAAATGACAGTCAAAAGCACTGTAGTGACAGTGAGGTAGAAAACATAATTTTCCTGCTACAGTTTTATTCATTCTGTAATAAAGATGGTTTCTGTCGATACATTCACCATACAAAATGAAGAAAACTACAGACACAAAAAAGCACAGATTTCAATGCTTAAGATTTTTTTTTGCATTATAATTGAACAAATTTGGTAATATAATACTTTTGAAATATGTGACTCAATTTTTGATGTTGAAAATTATTGGACAAGGTGGATGGACAAGGTTGGTGAAAAATGGAGAACCAGAGCGTTTATGTCCCCAGAGGATTGTTACTTGAAACGGTGTGGAAGTAACTCTGAAGTATATACTGGTTAAATTAGTACACATGTGTACTTTAAAGCCAATGGCTGAAAATCTGGTTCTAATCTGAACTGCTATTGAACTGAAATGAATTCAATATATTGCAGCATAAATCACTTTAAAGTGTTTTCACTTTGTTTTTTGATAAAGAAGTTCCCACAATCTAGAAGCAACACAAATATCAATTCAAGCTAAGATTTTATGTTGCTATGGACATGATGAATAGTTTTAATTAACTAGCTGACTGCAGTGAAACTTATCTGTGTTGGCCACCCTTGGTTCCATTCAATGCCACCCAGCTTACGCAGGTGGCAAACTTATGTACAATACATGACACTATGGAAATTGAACTGCGCACTATGACTAGCGCAAGTGTGCAGTTCATAGTGTAGAGACAGGTGGGAGAGTTGGAATGCACGCATGTAACCCTGGCAATGAATTGGGGTGTGCAGTACATTAATGGGTCATTTTCACCCGGAAATTAAACATACTGTCCATACTTGTGGAGAAAGGATGGAGGGTGAGTGGGAAACTGGCAGTTCTGTTAATGAATGGGGATACCAGTCCATGTGCAGTACGAAACAGAAACTACAGAACTCTTTCGGTCAGCCAGCATGTGAAACTGTGGCCTAATTCACAGGTTTTCCTGTAGCTCAACAAATCAGCCAACCACCTAATCAACCATGGAGCAGTCCTTCTTAAGACCCAATAGCCAATTAGCTAAGCAATTGTCTGCCATTTTTTGAACCTAAGGGTTCACTGCCATGTTCACAAGTGCCCACCATTGGACCTGATCTGCAGCCAAATTAATGTACTCCACAGTCCTTCTTTAATATCCATTGTAATATTATCTTCCATTTATCACTAGGTCTTCCAAGTAGCCTGTTATCCACAGGGTTTCTCACCATAATTCTGTACGTTTCTCATCTCTCTCATGCTTTATCATAATGTCTGGTGAGATGTACAATTTATGGGACTTGTTGTTAGGCAGTATTCTCCAGTGTTCTGTTACTTGTTTCCTCTCATGGCCAAACATTCTCCTTAGCATCATGTTCTTTCCTTAATGCAAGAAGCCAAGGTTTAAAACAATACAGAACAACAGATAACAATTATACTTTGTATGTGTGTATGGTGTAAATTGAAGTGGGTGAATTTGCTTTAAATTTGCTACAATAATGTGCACCTTTTGTTACTTGGAGTTTGTTTCCCCATAATTTACCTCTTTAATTTCTGTATTCATTTTTGTATTCCCCTTGCTTGCTGATAGACATGATTTGAATCATTTCAAGGCCAATTTTTAAAAAAAACTAATATGTTTCAGTATAGTACAAGATGTCATAATTTTACCATGCAAATCTTAACAGAAATTTCAAAATGGGAGGTAGAGTTCCAATTTACAGTCACAGGATAAAAGAGCTTATGAACACAATGTTCCCTTGATAAAGAAGGTAAAGTCCCTGCATGTACCATGCAGGTGGATGGGGGAGCAGTTAGAGCTTGCATCATTTGTGACCTTGGCTCTAGATGGAGGGAAGGGGTCAGCCTCACAGCCTGGCCACTTGACTGCCAGGTGAAAGAACACTTGGTACCTACTGGATAAGGTTCACTTGTTACGAAATGAAGTCTAGATAATCAACATGAAATGACGCCCCCTCCCCAAGTAACTGCAGGCCTACCAAGACCCATTATTGCCAAACATACACCTTTCACTGTCTTAGAAGTTTTTACAAACTGTTTTTCCCTCTCTGGTTGATATTTTAAGATTGCTTTTTGTAATCCTGCCAGAGCTGTTCCTACTCCATGTATATCTGCTAACATCAGTTATCACTGTCCACGATTCACTACCGTAAGGATGATACGTTAAATGTCACATAAATTTTTGTGTTTTTCTGGGAAGAATGTAAAGGTTTTAAGATGAAATTTAATTCCTGATATTTTAAAATAAAATTTAGTTTGTACACTCAGGTCACTTTCTTCTTCATGAGACATATTATGCTTAAAATTATAGCAGCATGGACATGTAACCACCATGGAAGAAAACAGCCTTTCATTCTTAATGGTATGAGAGAGTGCGGAGTACATACTCCCTTCAAGACATCACGTTGAGCACAAGAAGTGGCTTTGTATCTGTATAACCAACACTAACTACAATTTTCTTTATTTTTTAGTCTGGAATGACAAACTAATTTACAGGCCAAGGCATTGCTAACAGTTGATGTGATACGTGAGTGGTACAAGGCAAGAAGTTGTAATTTGTTTCAGGGGTCAGCTGCAGACTTCCTAACTTCCAGTTTGTCATTATAATCATGGTACTGTATTGTCAAAAACTTAGCTGCAGCACTGTTACCAGAAAGTAAAAGCATTTTTTGTTTGTTTTAATGCAAGTTAATGTCCTGTTGTAAATATGTATGTATATACATATATTCAGAAAGTCTGAATAAAATGTGTTGTACATGTACAGATTGCATCATTTGTGACCTTGGCTCTAGACGGAGGGAAGTGGTCAGCCTCACAGCCTGGCCACTTGACTGCCAGGTGAAAGAACACTTGGTACCTATTGGATAAGGTTCACTTGTTACGAAATGAAGTCTAGATAATAAATATTCTAAATAAAATGTGTTGTACATGTACAGATTGCATCCCTTTACAGTATCTCACTGTATGCCCTCACACAGTGTAGAGATATGACAGCAAGAATATGCTTTCAACTGATACATGTTTTTTGATTTTTGAAAATTCTGACCTTGGTTCAGGATATGCAACCAGAATTACTAAACCCCTGGTTGCCAGAGAAAAAAGATAACGCTGGGCACATTTTCACACAAAATGATACAATTTCCACCTTACACAGTACTGTAGACCGCGGGTCTCTGACCCGTGGTCCGCCAGCTTATATTTTGCGGCCTGCAGCCACATTGGCGAATTCTATATCTACTATAAAAATTTCACAGTAATTTAGGCAGTTAAGTATACCGCTTATTGTTATTTCCTTTTCCACGTGTGGTACATGAATCATCCCACCATAACGGTTTTTGCTCTTTGCCTTAAAAAGGTTGGAGATTCATGCTGTAGACCGTCTTATGAATGGACACACACACATAATAATAATAATAATAATGCTGGTTGTCCAGTACTTCCATACTGTGTGTGCGTGCATATATATATAGCCTAAAATGTCAACAAAACAGTAATGAAGTACTGTATAAATAACACTAATGCATAAACATAATACACAGATATAATTAACCTTGCAGGTCAATGCCAATAAATAATTAAGGAGACAAACCTGCATCAGTGCTGTTACATAAATATTTCATATATTCCCGCTGCAGACCAGGATTTCAGAACCAACACATTTTGTGCGTTACTTCCAAAATACGTACTTAAGAGATTTGTCATAAGGGGGTCCAAAGTAATTATCTTCTGTGATCTGTGCATTCACCTGGTTTGACGTGACATGATTATCATCGATGTGAAAAGACAATGTTTACCACAACAATTCACACACGGATGACAAATTTAGAACACTCTGATTGCACAGTACCATAAATTTTACACCAGGCACTTAACAGTTTTTGGTAATACATCACCAAGTATGAAGCAAATGACAGTTGAAGGCAAGATACAGCACAGACTACATAATATTATTTCCTTTCATATAATTCAGTGTTTTCAAGAAAAAAAAAAAACTAGAAAATCTGTTAATGTCACTGGTACATGTGTGGACAACCCAAACTGGATTAGACTAGAATACAGATCACAAAACACAACTCACCACATGTTAACAGCAGACACTGGAAATTAGCTCATGATCTCCTTCAGCTCCTCTTGACACTTGAAGAACTATTAAAAACTCTTTGAAGTTCTTGTCTCAAAATTCCTTATACTGCACACCTAATGATGTCTTGTAAGTTTGTCCACTGTGTGCGTGTTACTCTGAGCACTTATGTGACTGAAAAGTAACTTAACAATTGGACACCATCACACACTGTTGCACAGAACCACTTGAAAAACCACACTGTCACAACAAAGCATGCATTTATGAACAACTGTAAATTTGTTCGGTTTCAAATGAAAGAATTTTGTGGCTATGTCTACAGATTACTATGATGCACTGACTGCATGAGATAAGCACCTTAAATGGACCTGCTTCGCAATGCAATCCAATGTCATCTCTTTTCTGAATGAAAACCCTTCTGATCACTCCTGCTGTCTCTTTAACATGGAATTGTTACAACTGCTCTTTGAAATTTATTCATTACTGGATATACTGTTCATACAGAAGGAACTGTTGAATTTTTTCCATATATGTAGGCTTCCACGGTAAGAAATACTATTTATTACACTGTACTGCATATTCATGAATAACAGCAATCATCACAATAAAACATCTCTGTGTTGGCACTGCACTTATATTCACAAGCCACAAACAATTTACTTCCATTGCTTCCAGCGTGTGAAATTGTGTCAAAGCTTTCAGATGATGCAATTAAGCTGCATATGCTGTGATAAAACTGTCAGGGATATATTGTCTGCCGAGTCATGTTGCTACGTGAATGAGCTCCATATTCTTCAGGGAATGTCATCTTTGAATTTACAACAAAGTCACTACTGAAGGTTGATGTGCTGGTAATATGCCAGACATGTATTTGAGGTGCCAGATTCGAATCTTGGCTGGAAAAGCAACTGTTCATGGATTTTTTCTGTCCATACAGAGAAATGCCAGCTGCTTGCGTCCATATAATTTTCAATTCAACATTGGACATTCTGCAGTGCTAAGAGCACATACAATGAACCTCAAAAAGAAAGTCTGTCATGGCACAATAATTGAGAATGAGAGCAGAAGATCATCACAACTAAAAATGTTTATTACATACATATGGTTCGGTTACAGCATGGTTCAGCTTGAATAGACCCTCAGGTAATACAGAGTACCATCTCTTGTTGATTCAAAAACACTTTTAAGTTGCATTAATCCTTCTATACTTGGTACTCTGTATTAACTGACAAAGGCCTATTCCAGCTGAACCATACTGCAACCAAATTATATGTACATAATAAATGTATTTAGCTGTGTCTAATGGCTTTCTAATCTATCTTTAACACAATGGGATTAACAAGTTTCAGACAATAATCAAGGTTAAATTCCCAGAAGGGACCCACTCGACTTCCCATACAATGGGTAAGAGGGGCTCTCCCCCAGAGGCAGAACAGATGGGGGTGAAGCTGACTACTCATTAGAGCTACAGGTCCACTCCTCCATACACCTTCACAACATGGTACTTATTTACCAACAGGCAGGGTGTACTCTTTTAGAGAAACCCAGACTGAGAATTTCTAAATATAAAATCTGAAGCATATACCTGTATTTTATGGAAAACATATACCGGACCATTTGGAAAGGTTCCAAAACCATACAGCTACCCCTGAATTACATGAAACCTACATTTATAACACCAGTATTCTCAGAAGAATCTCCAGTCAGTTATTAAAAGAATTACGTTCTTAGTAAAACTCATAATACCTACTTACCGTATTTTCTGGATCACAGAATGCACTTTTTCCCTGGAAAATGTTACCTCAAATTACACTCTCTGAACATATGGTAGGTGCATACAGTCATACAAAACTGTACAGATCTTCCTACATTGTAGCTCCATGTTAAGTTTTGCCAAAGTTTACAGAAAGAGGGCAGATGAAAGGCATTTCTGCCCTCCCCTACTGAAAAAAATTATTCATGGATGTATGCAAAAGAATAAAGCAAAGAACAAACAATCCGGTCATACAAATGTTGCAAAATACCCACAGCCAAAAGAAGCTGTAAAGATGGACAATACCACAAGGAAAAAAAAAAAAAACAGAATTTTCATGTCTGCAATAATTAACATAATTGAAGATGGCTGGTGGTCACATGATGTATCACTGATTTTGATGGGATACCTTCTTGGTCCTACTCATTTATGAAAACTTGGACAGAAGCAGGAAAAATGAAGATAAAAACAAGGAAAAAGGGTAAAACATCAAATAACATATGGAAAAATGGCACATTTATTATGTCACTGTTATCTCGTCAAATATTTTTCCACTGAAAAGAATCACCAGGAGCAGGTATTCTTGTTTGTATAATAATTACATTTTCCTTTTTAAAAAGAAAGAAAAACAGAAAGACACATTCTCCAATGTAACAAGCTACCAGATGTGTCTCACGTCTCTCAATGATTCACTTCACATTCTCCATGGCACAATTTTTCGGAATTCCATGGGGGAGGGGATAAAATAATTTTCTCATTTATACTCTGTAAAAGCAGAATCCGAAACATTTGCACCAGAAAAATAATACACCACAACTCGCACAGGCTCCCACTGCGAGAGACAGAAAAGGAAGAAACACTGCGTTCCTCTTGAATCAATAAGAGCACTCTAAAATTTGTTTTAGTTAGTGAAGCTGTCCAGCTTAATGAAAAATACAATATTATATTGATTATACATTACACAGTACGTTTTGTCATCAGTTGTCACGGCTGATTCGCTGTTACGATTTTCACTTTTGTCATGATGCAAAAATTTATTTCCAACATTACATTACCATAAACCATCTCGACGCAGGTTAAAAGTGCTGCCACTCTATGCAGTAAAACTGAACTTGCTGCCGAACAATTTAAAACAGGACAGTAACAAATGAGACACAAAAACAATTAAACGAGCAAGGATAAGTGTTGCCAACTGTTAACATGATGATATGAGCAAGGATACGTGTTGCCAACTGTCAACATCACAAACCAATCATATGAATATTTCTACTCATATTCCTCACTTTAACAACCTGCAGATATAAAAATGTGAACATTGCCCTCTCACCCCTCTGATCTAACACTCCAATACATCCCCTGATAATAGTCAGTAAAAATATTTTGATTTTATTTATAAATTAATTCTTTTGCATTTGCACTATTTTATTTCCTACAAATAAAAATGTGTACGAGAAAAGATCATGTGACCTAACATAAGCTCTTTCATCATACAGTTGATGAAACTGGTCAGGCAGTTTAGCTGTCCTCTCACCACACAGGCCTGGGACAGGTTTCTCTTTGAACACTGCTTTCCCTGTCAGTATCAATCTCCCAGTGCTCCATTCCCACTCATTCACTCACTCAGCACCGCGGCTATATAAACCTTGGGATGACAGCATTGTCACCAATGCACAGCACACTGCCCATACTATAAACAAATTCGAATTAATGAACCTGGTCACCACACTGTTTTATTTTTGCCTTCTATCAAAAACAAAACAAATTCAATAAATTTACTGAAAATGCTTCTATGAAAATCCCTGGCACTTTCATGTAAACCTATCAGAACAGCATACCAAGTACTGAGAAGCCATGATCTTTCTACGGTATGGTCGGTGCAGACTTTTTCAATTTCAGCACAACACAGCTTTGTGGTGTTTTTATCCTCTACAAATGAAGGCATTTTGTGTTTTCCACTTCTTGAAAGACAAAGTTTAAAACAATACATAGGTAACAACAGATGTACCCTGGCACAAACTGTGAAATTACATCAATTGGGACTGTCTAAAAAAATGTATTTGAAATAGATATATGAATTTCATTTTATGCAAGCCTGTTCGCTAAAGATTCAGTCCTCTGTGTACTGTTTTCTATATACAGAAACCTTCTGCTACAGTAATACCTATTTCTATGCCACCATATACATTCCACAGTAGACCTGTAATCCTCTTCCAGTAAGTGTTGTGTGAGCTGCTTCCATCAAATGTTTAGTTTTGGTGACAGTTTCTTGCATACTGTTCTTTGTATACCAATACAATTAAAAGTATCCGAGAACAAACAGTGACTTGTGCCACTTACACCCTGAACTAATTGGTGTTTATAACCGAGATGAAAAGTGTTTACTGCATGGTATGGACTGGGGCTTTAAATAAAGCAGTCTGTGCTTCATCTTTATGGGGATAATTCAATATAACAGCATGGTGTGAGATTAACACAAAATGCTAATCGATTCAGATGGGAACACAGACTACAAAAAAGGACGTGTGAGAAAATACGTCATTCTGTGGGAATAAATCTGTAGTATAATTTTGTACAAGATATGCAGTAAAACCAGCACTTCAATACAAAGGTCCAAACATGGAGTTAAAAAAATACTCATCACATTCATCATAATTATATGGGGGAAATTGTTGAACACAACTGTTACAGATTTTAAGTAGAAGAAAACACATTTCAATTCACGACTTCCACACAATGCTGTCCAAAATGCAGTTTATATTGTCACTGTGGTGGATGGCCAACAGCAACATACTTGATCAGTCTCAACACCAGTGTATGATATGTATATAGCTCCTGAGACCACTGGAATAACCAGGGGCATTTCTTGGAAACAACAAAGCACAAGCTACTTGCACAGTTCAAGTGTTACACTAAATTATCACACCATGATGACATTGAAACATGTCTGAAAATAAACCAAGAAAGAGTGACTACAGGTACCTTGCATTTTGTCTATAAAATGGGCTCTTTCTAAAATATGATCCAATGATGAAATGGCTGCAACAATGGAAACTCTACAACACAGTATTGTAGATTCTAACAAGCAGACTGAAAACAATTTTAGCTTCTTACCAGTCATGGAGAGTGAAGTACAAATGACACCAAATCAAACTTGTACTCTTCTCGAGTGTCCCATTAAATGGTTTAGAAAATTATCTTCTATACAGCCACTTCAAAAAACTAGAAGCAATCACAAGTTAACATACAATAATGGAGAGGAAAAAGAACATCCTGCAGGTTGTAACATATCTATAGCAAATTCCACCTAGATGAGTTAACAGTTGGCAACCCTACTTGCAGCAAGGAAACTCTGAAACATGGCAGCACTTCAGTAGAAGAATACAAACAAACATGGGTTTTCTACAGTTCTAGTACAAATAAACTCAGGGTTTGTACTATCATAAAAGCAAATAAGCAGGCCAGTCACTTCAAGTTAACTAAAAAGTACCAAATACAAGGCCTAAAATATAATGATGTATAAAACAACAATTCTGTACAATTCTTGTAAATGCCAATCCATAATTACTGGATAACTCAGTCTAAACAAAATGTTTCTCTTGGAAACACCTCTGATCATCCACAATGCACAAAAAAGTATAGCAGAGCTGAATACAATTCATTTTCAGTGTGCTATACTACCAGTGAAAATTTAGTTTGATTACCACCCTGTTAAGAGAACAGAAATAAATAAAGTGGGCATCAATTGTCTCTTAGTATCTTTGGAGGGAAGGATCTGATAATTAACATTAAATTAATAAAAATAATAATGAATAGAAGTAAACATTAAGAGATATTAAGGCAACTTAACTAAAAACATGTCTAAATATGCTACAGACAAAAATTAAAAATATCAATTATGCATTTCGTGATTATATCTTTTAGCTACCATTAGCTACCTAAAAGACATTTGAAAAATGTCAGAACAAACAAAAAAAAAATTAAACACAGAAATAAAATTATACATAACATACAAACACATGACATCAGGACTGCCATGAAATTTACAAAGAGAGATAAAAACCTTTGTTCATATACTTTCCAGCAATTTCCATATCGTGCATGAAACCAAGAAACAGTTGTGGGCATTGAATGAATTCAGAAGTTCTGCTTACATTCAACGTATGTTATGACACAGACACCAGAGGGCAACTGAAATTCAAAGGAACAAGACACAAACACCTCAGCTCTATACCAACAAAAATACTTTACAGTGCCGAAAAGAACATTAAATCTCTCTCATGATGGGTACAGTGAAATGTCAATTTCATGTTTTCTGCACTGAGTCTTTGGATGGGTGGTGGTCTTGAGGGCCGCTGCGTGGGTTGTGGGTTGTGTGTATGGTGCCGTGACACCACCCATCCAAAGACTCAGTGCAGAAAACCATATGCTGCAACTCAACATCTAATGCCCCTGATGATGGGCGTATGTACCCAAAACGTGTCGAGCTAAGAATATATTAATAAAATTACCTTGTTGCATCAAGTTGGAATTCCACATTATTTCACGAGGAAGATACACGGTCAAACAACCCTCAAGTATGATAATTATTTGTACAAAACATGTGGGAAAGGGTTAGAATATTTTAGGAACCGTGCCTGTCCAACTACCAAGTTCATTTCATGCATCACAAACCTATTCACAGGAATTTGTACACCTGTGCCATACATAGTTGTGTTCTCAATTCTGCCACCAAGCCTTCATTCAATTTAGATTTTGTTGCTTCAGTTTCAATATGATTAATCTATATTCAGTACTCCCCTTCTTATTGCAATAAAAATAAATTACCAAACTTCCTGTAACACACACCAATTTCTAGAACACACAAATGTTTCAAATCTACTGCTGTAAATGGCTGTGACATTAAGTACTGGGAAATTTTCTTCGCAAAACATGAATTGTCAAAAACTGCAAGTATTTGAACTCTCTCCCTTCCTTAGGGTGTAATCACAAAACATAAGACTAGCTAGGGATATTATCTTCAATTGCATCCATCATTACAGCACTGACCTAAAACTTCAATCAGCTGCAGGTGACAGCTCTGATATGCACTGGCTATCCAGGTCCAACTCTCCTCTCTTTCACAAACAACTCTATTTACCCAAACATAATATGTTCTGCCCCCCCAACCCCCCGAAAATCGTTAATTTTCAGGAATAAACCTGTAAATAGCCTGTTACACTTTGATGGGGACCCCCTGCAATATTCTGATGACAAATCAGAAAAAAAAAAAATCCTTAATTATATCATGGTAAATACAGCTTTAGTATAGACAGCCGCGATGGTACCAACACCCAGATGGAACATAATGCTTTTGGCTTCCATTCTGAAGATGTGGTATCTTCCTCCAAAACATTTGAGCCCACCTACAGAACTAAACAGTGCTACAAACCACACCACAATACGAATCCTCACCACCGTGAAAATCTCAAATCTCATGAACGATTTGCATCTGCATACGAAGACCAATTTTGAAGATTCATGTACCAACAGATATGCCTCGTTTCTTAAAATGCAGTGTAAATTTTTCATATATATATATATATATATATATATATATATAAAAAAACAAACACACACACAACAAAACTTGCAACAGCAATGTGCACAACATGCAAATACATAACATAAAAACGCGTGTTTGGTCAATTCTGGAAAAATATCTCAACCATAAAAAACATTTGTCAAAATGTTCCAGTGTTCAAAGAATTAAAGCCGTCAAATTCAGGACGTAACTGAAAAAAATACCGACGCAGAGTGCAAACTGCTCCACCATAAGTCACAAATTTACTGTGAGAAATAAAGTTAAAGGTAAAGTTGTCGCTGTCCATGTCATAAAGGCATACAGAGGGAGCAGGGGTATAGCTCCATTCATTCTAAACCTTGACACTAGATGGAGTCGAGTGGTTAACTTCGTGCCCCCAACTGTTCTACTCTGCAAAAAGGACCCCAGTACCCAATGAAGAAGAGGCTGGGTGGGCCCCAGACCCAGAAAGATTACCTTAGGGACATACAGCAGAACAGGTGAACCACTAACTCCAAAACTCAATGAACAGGAGGCTGGGTGGGTGCCGGACCCAGTCTGGAAGCTTTTGATAAGATGTAGACCTCCTGCCCCTGCCAAGAAACCAGCCACTACTCCTTGGGTAGTCCAGCCCATTCACTACAGTGAGCTAACACAGTTTCACAGTTGCAAGGTCACCATGTAGTTTCACACGTCTTTTGACATGTCAGTATCCAGTTATGGGAATGTACCAATCACTGCACACAGAAAGCCTCGGACCTAGATTGCTACTTTGGACAGGGACTGGTGCGGGCACTTGTGAATGCAGTAATGACCTTTGGGTTCCATAAAACGTGGGAAATATCTTTACTGGCTGAAAACCAACTAGCTTCTCAAGGACCCTTACCCATGGAATAAATAAGCAAGTAAGTACTAGTCAGTTTGGGATTGAGCCCTACAGCTCTATTTCCTCACCTTCCAGGGCCAAAGAGCTGAGCCCCAAACCATATTTGAGGTTCTCACAGTGGTGTCTATGAAGAATGCTGTCTTCTGGATGTCCCACCCCAGAAGACAGCATCCCTCAGAATTTTTAAAATTAAAAATAATGTCCTTGTACACCATGTTCATGCTGCAAATGAATGATTCCAGGAGTGCAAAAATCTCTGGTGCTAGGTCACCTGACTAAGAAAATTTTGTACAGTGGCACCTTATATTTGTGGGTCCTTGGTAGGGAACTTGTGTCATGTCACTCAGATCGCACCTAAAATTTTGAGGTGGTCCCTAGATTCTTAAAAAATTTATGCACCCCTGGAAGATACCAACTACCAAACTACATGGCATAACAACCCACATGACTGTAATCTAAATGGTACTAAGAATGTACAAAGACTATGTCCCTCATCATTGTAAAGGAAGGAGCTGCTAAAGCAGACAGCATATAAGATGTAATTCTTACATACTGTGACAGTTTAAATACACAACACCCTCATCACTCAACAACACTAAACCCAATGATTCTGCACACACTTTTCCTTGCTACAGTTCATTAATGCTCTATGGAAAATGGGCAGAATTATATAACTTCTGGTTTTCTTTTCACTTACCAACCTCAGCTTTAATCTTGATACGTGCAAAGATGTCAAGGAAGAGAATATTTTCCCAGTAACATAACCTCACACAAATACACTGCTTCTTGGTTCCATGTAAACGATCTTTGTAAAGAAGAAAACATCAAGAAGTTAAAATAAAGGATTGATGGCTTTTGCAAAAATGGAGCCTGCAAAGAGAGCCAAGACAATCAAAAACATACAAACAATCAGTGGTCAGTTTTCCTAAGCATACAAAATGAAGCATGAAAACTGTCATTATGAATACGAGGGTGAATCAAAAAGTAAAGGCAAATTTTAAATTACGCGGTAACTGGGACAGAGAGGAGCTGCCACATTGTGCAGTATTGACAATGCCTATTGAAGAGTTCAACCATGTGCAGTACAGCACTCTGCCTTCAGTCGAGTGGCAGCAACGAGGGCGAAAACATGGACGCTCCTTTTGCAAGATTGCACCATCGAAGAACAATGTGGTGTCGTGTGGTTTCTTTGGCAGAAGGAATGAAACCTGTGGAAATTCACCGTCATATGTTGGCTCAGGATCGACAGAGCACCATGAGTCAACGAAAGGTTTATGAGTGGGTGGTAAGGTTTAAATTGGGTCGAACACCTGTTACTGAAGAAGGTCGTTCTGGTCGGCCATCAACATCGCACACACAAGACCACAAGAGCAGCCGAATAGCTTGTTCTCTGCAGGAATACAGAAACTAGTTGAACGATATAACAAATGCATTGTGTTGCAAGGGGACTATGTAGAAAAATGATATGTAAAATTGCTCACAGTTACTTCTATTAAAGCCGTTAAATGTATTTTG
>Ga0131853_10005872_pt1 | contig 22169 bp, 14 predicted proteins | sample TergutLab28metaG_FD_92764 | JGI IMG/M metagenome (GOLD analysis project Ga0131853, IMG submission 92764) | Labiotermes labralis P1 segment gut microbial communities from Petit-Saut dam, French Guiana - Lab288 P1 (version 2) (version 2) | ecosystem: Host-associated > Arthropoda: Insects >... | reverse complement strand
TCTGGCCATTATCTCCGTAACCGTTCAACTTTGGACATAGGTGTTTTGGGTTATATCGGTATACTTTAACATAGGGAACACCCTCCCGAAGTCTGGCACATTCCTCCTGGGACACCCTGTATAGAGGAATCGTATAAAACTATTTGCATCTCGTTAACTGATAAACTGAGGTTCCGTTTGTTTATCATTTTCGTCATATTTGCCCTATTCATTAACTGCATATTAAACGGACGTTTAAGAGTACTTAATTAAAATGTCACAATATTTTTATGATGGTTTAATACACTATCTTAAATGTGTCGAATTTGCGTATTTCTTTCTTATTGTGACAAATACCATATGTAAAATGAGAATTTGTTACAGTTGGCAATAAATCGTCTTTCCGTAGACGTTAGCAGCACTGAAATATTTGTAACGATTGCTACGAAAACACACACAACATTTAAATAGAATGCCTCGAAATAGATTACCCAGGGTAATGAAATACTACTCCCCAACGGGCAGAAAGAATCAAGGTAGACATACTGAAGAGACTTGTGGATACTTGAGACTGGAACGGGTCAATAAGCGGCCCAACTCCATGACAGATATGATGATGATGGTGATGATGATGAAGAGGATGATGATGATGATGACAGGCGAAGATATTTGGCTCGGAAAAAGCCGCCCGAAAATGAGCAGAGCAGTTCTTGTGAACATTAATACCGAACAAAGAGGAACGTTCTATATACAGACGTGCCTGCTCCATTTATACGGATAATCACTTTAACAAAATTAAGAATAAACCAGTTCTTGATAATGACTATGTTCGGAAAATGATTAATTCCAAAATGACAAGGGAACATAATTAAATTTGGTAGAATGAATACCGCGGAAACAAAGATTAATTTTCGCTCCATAATCCATGTAGAGGCATCACACGCAGAGTGCAAGGCACCAGCCGATTAACACGTTTTACGTTCTATCACCCCGCCCTGACAGAGTTCATTTTGAAACCCGCATCTCACACCCCCTGTTACATTAATACAATAATTCCGCTCGTCTTCACAACCATAAAGACCAAGAGGGGCGTAAAACACCCTACAAGGAAAACTAGACCTCAAATTCAGTCTTTCATTTGTCAGAAGACAAATGTGAGGTCTAGCGTTTAGCATATTTAGGTTGAAGAAATCCAACGAGACGCAACAGTATGCAGATGTTTATTTATTTATTTACTGCTAAGTTACTCTACGTGTTTCGGGCGTCGGTCCCAAACCAGTCCTTATTTGGTCACGTTTGAGGAAGCTTGTTTCCCAGATAGTATGATCTGTACCAGAGGCTGCAACTACAGTTTTATGTACTCCTGATGATGGGCGCGATGGACGCCGGAAACATGTAGAGTAATTTAGCAGTAAATAAATAAATATCTGCATACTGTTGCATCTCAACCTACAACTACGATGCACGGAACCACGAACATAAAAGTTAGAATATTTTGGTCAATTTTTTTTTGTATGGTTATATATGTTTAAAACGACTGTACTCTTTTAAAACCTCTAGTACGTCAGAGGTCGATTTTGTGCTGGAATTTGCAGTGACATCCGATGTAATCCAATTGCGGCAGATGGCCGTTAGATAATGCCACGCGCTGTGAGAATGGTTACGCATCTGGCATTTGTCAAAGTCTACTGCATTCTCAGTGAACCCTTCGAAAGGGGTAAGGTTACCTTTTGGTCATGTAATTTGTGTCTGTCAAACACAATGTTTCCTTCATATTAAATTGAAATAAAAGCAACAATTTTCATAACATCGTCTCGACGTGTAGATGGATTCGTGTATGACATTAAGAAATTAAGATTTATCACAATCCCCTTCCGAACTGTATTTTTCGAAAAGAACAGTGAAAAAAAATACTCGAAACTATTTTAGGGTCAAACATGTTTAAACTTGAAATATGATCAGTTCTGTGACCAAAATGTTTGCACTAACCACGTATAAAAGTCAGATGCAACAATTAACAGTCCTGTGCACTGCATTTTAATAACAGAAGTACTCCAATGGAGTACAGCACTCAAATTTTGTTTAGTCCCGCCTCTATCGTTGTTTAGCATCCTTGCCAGTTCAACGCGTGTAGTACCAACTGTCATGCCGTACTCCATCCTAGCAGACCTACAGAGATGCCCATGTGAGTTCAATTCAGTTTGTATAGCCTACGGCAGCAGTCCACTTCCAACACGTCACCACGTGTCACACCAACCACCCAAAACCCAACCACCCGACGTTGCATACTAAAGGGACATGCTATGGAATTTAAATTCACACTTGATCAGATCGGCATATCATATCGCTCTGGACTTCGAAGTTTCGCTGTCCCGACAAATCTGTCTTTAGCCAGCGACGGGTTAAAACGCTACCCAGAATTTGGAACTATCTTTGCTATTAAATTATAAATCAAGTGAGACGACAAGATATGTGTACATGTTCTGATCATGAAGGCTGTCGATCATAACCCGCAGGATTATTTATTGACCTATATATTATTATTATTATTATGTTGTTGTTGTTACTAGCAAGAGTAATTCAACCCTTCATTAATAATGTCCTGATACAACAGCCAAAGTCCAATTATAAGTACAGCACAGTAACGTAACAGGAATAAGAAACAAACAGGTAACAAATAACATGGATATTATTACAATTGTCAAAGTTAAAATGCTTAATAGATATTATTTGTATATATATATATATATATATATATATATATATATGTCCCAGGAGTTAAGGTCACTACTTCGGGATTTAATTCCAGAGCCGATTCTCAGTCAAAAACGTCATACACACAGGGGTCCGATTGGCAACGGTTCAGGAGTTATGAGTTTTTAAATTACAGTAAATAAATTAGAAAGGAAACAGAAGCACTGTGCATTTATTGAGCTATGTTGTTAAATGTACAGTTACAGACTGGCCGTTCAACACTCAAGCAAAATTTTCTAAGTGCCCTCCATCTGCTTGGATACATTTTCTGACTCGTGTGACCAGAGAACTTGTAACCTTATGAAGCACTGCAGCGTTGTTGATGCTTCTTGCAGCGCTGAGAATTAGCTGGAGTAGTTCTTCTCTCGTGTTCACCTTGTGTGCATACACCATAGCTTTCATGTAACTCCACACATGGTAATCTAATGGGTTCAGATCCGATGATCGTGGTGGCCAACCGCCTCGACCAGTCCATCGATTTGGGAATTTATGATCCAGATACTGCTTTAAGAGAAGCTCCCATTAATGGAATCGTGATAATCCTCATGGAACTGTCGAAAGCAACTACCAACATCGCTTTTCCGTAAATGTGTGGTGTGGTCTGGTGTCATTGGTGACCAACTCACTGGTCCGTACATTTTTCCGCAACGTCTGATAGGTGATATTTATGCCAACTTTTTGCAAGATAAACTGCCAGCACTCTTAGATAATGTTCCTCTACAAATACGACGACAGATTTATTACCAGCATGATGGAGCCCAGCCTCATTTCAGTCAAGTCGTAAGGCAGTATCTGGATCACAAATTCCCAAATCGATGGATTGGTCGAGGCGGTGCACAGAATTGGCCAGCACGGTCACCGGATCTGAACCCATTAGATTACCATGTGTGGGGTTACATGAAAGCTATGATGTACGCACGCAAGGTGAACACGAGAGAAGAACTACTCCAGCGAATTCTCAGCGCTGCAAGAAGCATCAACAACGCTGCATTGCTTCGTAAGGTTACAAGTTCTCTGGTCACACGAGTCAGAAAATGTATCCATGCAGATGGAGGGCACTTGAGACAACTTGTTTTGAGTGTTGAACGGCCAGTCTGTAACTGTAAATTTAACAACATAACTCAATAAATGCACAACGCTCTTTGTGCCTTTCTAATTTATTTACTACACTTTAAAAACTCATAACTCCTGAACCGTTGCCAATTGGCTCCATGTGTGTCTACGACATTTTTGACTCAGAATCAGCTCTGGAATTAAATCCTGAAGTAGTGACCTAACTCCTGGGACACTCTGTATATATATATATATATATGACGACAGCTCAGTTTCACTCCGATGAATTTTAATAACAAAATCAATAACCATGTAAACAAGAAGAAAGAGAGCTTAAGAAGAAAACACCTTAGCATTAGTAATAACAATACGATACCAATATAGCTTTTCGTACTTTAAGTAGAATAATTAGTTTAACCAATCATCTCTACAGACGGCATTACCCGCGGATGAGCATCTACCAGAAGGACAGTTGCAATGTTTAGTATTAACTTTAAATAAAGCAAAATCTTTTTACTTAATGATGATGATGATGACGATAACAGTAATAATAATAATAATAATAATAAAGGACAACAAATGGGAGAAGCTAAGTATAATTAAAAACCATGAATAAGGCGATAATGTCAGGAGAGATCTTAAAGACATGGGACACGAGGGTACAGACTGATTCACAAGGCCAAGCATTGAGAACAGTAGTGTGTTTCGTCAACACGGCAGTGAAACATGGTGTTTCATAAAACAGTGTGAATTTCCGGCTAAATAAGAGACTGTTACCTCCCTAATAAATTTTCAGATACACGGCGTTATAATAAGAACTACAATAATAATAATAATTGAATTATTTATTAATGATGCGCCGACAGAACAGCCATAATAAGGCCAATTACAGACATGGTAGAGGAAACGTAAATAAAACATAACCAATAAACTACAAAAGAAACCACACAATATCTGTTTACTTGTTAAATTAAACCGATTAGGAAAAGAAACTTGTTCCTGAGTATATTTTAGTAGGGTCCAATTCAATTCAATTTGCACAGATACACAGATACAGCACAGTTACACCAGACAACAGAATCACAGAAACAAAGAGAGGTAAATGTGAGAGCTGACTGAACAATGTAATTCAAATCTATTCAGTGTTTTACCAATAATGTGTTGATACAACAGCAAAAAGCCCAAATAATGGGCTGCAAAAGAACATAAGAGAAAATAAATGTAATAGTCCAAAACGTGAATTTATAGACCCTCGAATGTGAAACCGATAGGTTGTCCCGAAACGTCAGTACGGAATTGTCAGTATATCCTGCGTACTAAGCCAGAACAGCGCAGATCTCATGAACACATAAGATAATAACATGTAATGAAAAATAACAATACGAACACAAAAACGGTTAGTACCTATACTTAGCATAATTAAACTGTTAATCTGAATAAACTTTCCAAAAAACATACTACTAACCCCAATAACAATCTGTCACGATTAATGATTTATAAGTTCGCGAAAGATTACTAAGCGAGCAGACGTCAATTTAGACAGGTTATGATGGAGCATTAGATGCTATAATAATCGAGATGTTTCCAAGACAAAATCCAAGCGATGTGTAGAATAACTGAAGAAAGCCGTATAGTCAGGTCCTGACTGAAATTGGTACAGCCTAACTCCAAAATCAACTGCAGGGCCAGAGCCTACACGGCAGTCTACACACGTTTTATTTACAGGGCTCGTAAATATCGGATATATGGAGGAAAGTTTCAGAAGAATATTACATCCAGTTACGAGATTTAATGTTCTATTTTATGTTCACCGTTTTCACACAACATATCTTCCAAGAGATAAAAATCGACACACACTAATATACTTTCACGTGCAAGACGTGTGTGTGTGTGTGTCAGTATATATGTATCTATTTGCGTAAACATCTCAACTAAAGATGAAACATGTCCATAAATTCGGGATCCGAGTCACCATTCATCGACCATGTAATATATTAGTCAAAATTGCAGAGTAGAATCTATTACATCACATGGGTGACAAGACCTATATAAACTTTGAAACACCCTACGAAAAAGATTGAGTATACTGATAACTTTATGCTGTATCCACTAGTAACAATGACACTCAACTAGCATAACACCCTTTAAAAATTCAATGCGAAAAGTTTAAAAAACAAACTTCTTCGATGGAAAATGATTAAAAACAAATTTTGTCAAAAATGCTTAACTTCAATTCACACTACACAACAATTACATATTTGAGTCCCGCCTTAAGCAATGTTACGTAAATGTGGTTGTTATTTGTCCTTCAGATTTAAAATACAAAGTTTTTAGTGACCAGTGGTTACCTTCAGTACTACCATGGCTATCACTAAAACCTCTGCATTTAAAAAAAAAAAATGTTTGCATAATACATACGGTTCTCACATGAAACAGTGTTTGCTTTCCAAAGGAGAATCTATCCATTGGCCTGCACAATGTAAGCACTTTGTGTTTCCTGTGAAGTTTTAACTCACTCTTCACGTATAACGTCGATTCGTTGTAGTCTTCAAAGAGCTAACTGCTATGGTTTCTACAATAACGCCACAAAGTAAATATTTTTCCTTCGTACGTTCTAAAACGTTCGTTTGTACTTTATTAATTCTGATTTCGGAAACGTAATACAAGGGTGGAAGAGCGCTGTGGAAAATTCTTTCAATGCAACGTACTGACCCGAATCCTCCAACCACGTCTCTGAAAAAGAAAAGCCATCTGTACATACAGTTTCCACATAGACACAACATTACACAATAAATCACGACACTCCTGGAACATTCCCGCTACAAAAATTTCACAATCCGATATTTGTTGTCAGCAAACACAGTCACTTGCTCTGCTACCTATGGACACCAGCCATAATCACCAAGACTGACTGCACTCTAGACACAGAACGTTTTCGCTTACCACACTGCTGCGTTCGTGTCCGTAGATGTTTGACTAAATTGTTACATAGGGGCAGCAGAGCGACACACTTTCAACCGTGACGCTTTTAGGTAGCTTATAAGGATATTACAATTTTTTATTGGCGTGTCATTTGCGAGATGAATAGTAAAATGATGTTCAAACGTGCAAGTTTTTCTAATTATGATCCATCATGCAATTCATTGATTTTTTTTCTATGTAACCTTCCGATGCTGTCGCGGACAACAGCAATAGGTGAATGCCAGACCTTACGGAATTATTCTGAACATTTCGACCCTGAAGATAGGGGCATTACAACCTTCGAAACACCAGTACTATCAATCCGCACGGCGTAATAACCCAACATACTTGAATCTTTTTAGGCTTTTGATCTTCCTTTACCATTTCGTAGCAAGTTACGAATTTTCAGGAGAATTTCTGACCAGTAATATTAACAGTAAACAAACACCATTCTAATTGAAGCTCATTACTCAAATGACTAAGTTACTCCAACGAAGTAGCTAAGGCGGTTAGTCTGCGACTTCTCACCTAGAGGTCCGGTTCAGTACCACATTTGTAAAATGTGGTGGACGAAATGACACCGGGACAGCGTTTTCTTACGGTGTTTCAGATTTTCATTTCATTATCACTCCACCGTACTCTTATAATACGACACATAATCTTAGCAACTGACAATTGTATCTTTCTCTTTCTCCGTCTCTTTGTTTTTGCAGTGGGGTTTAGTCCTAACATAGTCAAACTGAATGCAGTGAAGAACTTAACCATACAAGAATAGCCAATGCAGAATGTACCATACATTTTTAACGCAAAAATATGTGAAAAATGTCTTCCTATAACAGTATTTCGCTTTAGGGTACATTAAAAATGTACACAACTGCAACGCAAATGGGGTCTATATTTGCACCGTAATCCAGTTGCCATGGTAACACACAGCTTCCTTCAATGGTAAGTGCCAACTCATGAGAGGTTCATGCTATCCAGTAGCAGCAACATATGACTAACGTACTACGCACTCGAGGACATACACACACATACAAGTGCATAGGGAGTAAATACGGTATTTACATACACGTATTGTCATGCCTGGAGGAACTGAATGCGCTATTGGAGAGCAAGGGGTGGCCATTACAACAAACAGGTGTGATGGTTCAATCACAGTACTGGTAAACAAGCTGTTGACACACAGCACTGCGGCAGGGCACAAAAGGAAATTGAGCTTCGGCACAGAACAGGATTATGTCAACACATAGCCTTGTATTGTTGTAGGCAGTATGGGGAAATATTTACTACACGTCTACACTTCACAGTCAAAAATAATTAACAGAACCACAACAGACAGGGCTTCTTTTACATAAAGAACCACCACATACAAAGTGCCCAATTGACTAGCGACAATAAAATAGCACGGCGTTTGATATTAAATACAGTTTAACTCAGTTATAACGACCTCGGTAAGTGCGACGCTTCGACTATAACGTCATAAATTCAGGGCCACCAACTAATTCCCCATAAGAAACGGGTTTTTTCTGCCTTGCTTAGTACGACATACATAAAAGCATCTACGTCGGATATAAGGACATTGCCGGTCATCCGTTCTGGTACAGGTTCCCATGAAGTAGGTCATTCAGAGAATTTAATCATCTTCTTGTCCTTGAAAAGGCAAGCTGTCTAAATCTTTCAGCAGCTGTATCAATTCCATACCTGGAGAATGAAAATAGTAACAGTTATTCACTTTGTGTGTGAAGTTGCCCTCTACTCTTCTACTCCTGCAGGTAACAGGAGACTGGTACAGTGATAACAAGACTACATTCACTAACAAAATATTTGAACGTCAAAGAAAAAGCTACAATTATTACAGAAATAGAAAATGGGGGGGAAAAAACCCGAAACTGACGAGTGTCGGGAATTTGGTCTCGTAAACTCTACGATCCAAACGATTTGTAAAAAGATAACCAAATTATTACGAAGGGGTTCTGGTAAGTCCTTAACCCGCCCTACTTCCCGATATCGTAGGACGGAATCGATAGTGTGACTGGAAAGAGGGGTCTGTTCATGTGCCGAATTACAAATCTTTTCTTGTTACAGAGACTGAAAGGAAGGACGTCAGGCGACGCGCACGATTTCAACAACACGGAGACGCACGCTGTCACCAAGTTTTTTTTCTTGCAAGGCAAGGCGCCGAAGGAAATTCACGCCATTCTGATAGAAACATTAGCAGAACATGCAACATTGTGTGCCACCGTCAAAAACCGGGTGGCCCAGTTTAAACGTGGTGATTTTTCCACGTGTGATGTGCCTCGTCCTGGACGACCCAAAACAGTGACCACCCAGGAGATTATTGATCAAATTCACGAGCTGATCTTGGAAGACGCCGGACTTCGGCTAAATCAATAGCTGAACAACTGGGCTTCTCACATGAGCGTTTGAACAGAAAGATCAAGAATAAAACTATTTCGAAAGCCTGAACGAAGAGACGTCGATGAGGAGCTGCTTAAGTGGCTTAAGCAAGGGAGAAGTGAACATGTGCCAGTGAGCGGTCCTCATCTAATGACGACTTCTGTTTTACCTAAATTTTAATTGTAGGTTAATGTATTTTAGAGCAAATCTGTACGGAAACGTGCAATTGTAGCAGAGTAATTTTTATTTATAGATTTTAATTGTACGTAGTAATTTAATTTTGGAATTGGTCATATCATTAACAATAACTAATATGCCTGGAGGTCTGTATTTTGTCTTGAAGTGTTTTTCCTTCACTCTCAGCACTCGCTTAGAAGACACAATCCATTCTGTCCCTTCGAGTTCCTTATAACCGAGTTCGACTGTATATACTGTAATCGCCCTTACTGGAAGCTACTTGTCCATACGCATACAAAGTCACAGATTCTACACTTTTCGCAATCAGGTACGCTTACTTTGCAGGTGAGTGCATGACGAGTCCTATCACTTGTTGACTCTTACGATACGGACGTCATCTTCCCGCTAAGTTGTAGAGTACGAATTATGAAACTCTACGAAACTTCCTACTTCCTCCTGGAACTTCGTCGCCTCCCGTCAGTATTACCGTCCGTACGTCACGAGACAAGTAAAGGTATGAAGTAATTTTGGTTCACAGAGCAGCTCCTCACAGCGACGGCGAAGATAAAAATCCATGCCATTCGGTCGCTATCGCTTAGACCGGCTAGCTGAGCTGATCAAGCGCCCATACTTAACTTTTAGGGCTTTGAGGTTACTTCATGTACCATCAGATTGGGCATGAATATGTAATATTTCAGATATCACAACAAGCAGCGATTATTTCCCTACACAGCATTAACGGTGTGGTTTTTATAACCGCGAAGCCGTGTGTTTACTGCGCGGTACAAACAGACTTCAAATAAAATTTAAGATAATTTTTGTCTTCAATGTTTAAGGGCCCTCAGATACACTTCCGTTGCATTCTACGTTCAGACAGGGGATTGTAATACTGTTTAAAGACATGTAAACGTGACATCTATGCAACACGTGAGAAACCTGGTTAACCTGCCGCGCGGTGTGACGGTGAACAACCGAACATTCGTCATGACGTCATGATGTGTACGCGAGTGTGTTCTGATATTTTGGTTTTTAAAATGGCATGTTCATTCGATACACATTAGCGGGATTTTTGCTCATGACATCATAGTGTCCTGTTACGTTATTACAGGTAGATAATTAGTTAATAATTTTAACAAATGGGTAAAAATTAAAAAATAAAAGGAGGAGAGAACAAAGGAAATATAAAAATGAATTACATAGAAAGAAACAAAGAAGAAAGGAAAGGCAGACGGATGGATAAAAGGAAACAGATGAAACTAAAGATGGAAAGAAAAAACATAAGAATATGGAAAGGGATTGAGACTTAGGCAGCTCAGAGGAGATTCCAAATCAGTGCCTTACCGATATGCGCGTACAGGGTTACTGCTGCTCCAGTCTGGTTGAAACTATGTTGAGTCTTGGAAGTTCGGTTTTGTTATGTTTGAAAAATGAAAATTCGCGTTTTAGAGGATATTGTTTTGTAATTCGAAGTGTGAGAAGCAAAAAATGACCAGTTGGTGGCTGTACTGCCATATACGTCCCGTTTCAACGTGCAACACTGTTATCCTTCCGGCATACGTACTCAAAATGCAACACATCTGAAGTTAATCAATTCGGCATTGTAAGAGCGCCGTATGTGGGAATGGTGAAAAACTGCTGATCTTGAAGGAAAAGGGGAGTATGAACTAGAGTCATCTGGTTCGGTACTGGTTGCAGTGCGCAGTTACTGTAAACCTTATACGGTTCTTACGGTGAATGTCTTCACTATTCGGGTGATTATTAGCTTCACGTGAGGAACTCCACTCCGCAAGTTCCTTGAAAGTGGGGTCTAACGATTAGTCCCCCAAGGAAAAACGTGAGTATTATATATATTTAAGTACTAAAGAAGAAGAAAAGAATAAAAGGAATAAACGGTACTTGATTGCGACAGACGGAACCAGACGAAGATGCATCAAGTTCACAACGGGAACTTTAAGGGGTGTCATACCCATTGTGTTAGTTAAAACATAAAGAAACAATTACGCATGGGCATGACCGTCATAACACAACTATATTGTCAGTTATACTTTACATGTCAACTAAATGTTCCGGCCAATACTATTTTGGCCATCATCAGGTTGGATACAATTATCGCAAAAAGCTACACAATATATAATATGATACAGTATAACCACCAGTGTTGATGTAAGTAGTAATCAACCGCATTTTAGTTTTCCATTGGGACGACAATTCCATTTATTTTTTTGAATTAGTTGCACCAAACCTTCTTCGTTACACAGTTTATAATTCAGGCTAAACTCTAATAGAGGTAACAGAATGTAGCTACAGTTCAAGTCACAACCATTCAGTCTTGTGAATAAAACCTTAAAGAATAAGGAACATAAACCCTGCTGTGTAGCTTGATCTCTTGTTTTAGGGCAATAATGAAGATTCGGCGTCCTTGATAAGTACTGATGAGAACAAACGGGAGTGAGATGAAACAAAAACGACAATGAAGAACACACACTCTAAATTGACACGCCTGTTGACACTGTTTCCATAATTTTATTAGCATAATTAAATCTACAGTTAGTATACGGAAACAAGAAACCCAAAATCCAGAAACGAATATCTCCGACAAGCATATTTCAGAGTTGTTTAATTAATAATTTACAATTCCGGCATTTAACCGAGTCAACTGGACCAAATTTAATGCGGATCCTAAAGGTAACTGGTATTGACTGGCGTGAAAGAAGATTGATTAGCAACTTGTACATGGCGCAGAGTGTTACAGTACGACTGAACCGAGGGGAGACAAGAATTGTGAAGATTGGAAGAGGAGTTAGAAAAGGATGCCGTTTGTCACCAATTCTGTTCAGCTTGTACAGCGAATGCCTTACCAACGAAGCTCTAGAAGGGTTTGGAGACTTCACAATACGAGGGCAAATCATTTATACTGTGCAATATGCAGATGACCTTGTGTTACTGGCCAAGGAAGAAAATGTGCTACAGGACATGACTGATAAACTAACTGAAATTGGAAGATGCTGTGGAATGGAAAAGAATGTGGAAAAAAAAAAAAAGTAATGAGAATTTCAAGACAACCATTCCCAGTAAAAATTATGATAGACCAAAAACAACTAGAGAATGCGGAATCTTTAAAATATTTGGGTAGCATGTTAACAAATGATGGAAATTGTACTTGTGAAATTAAATCTCGGATTGCTATGGCAAAAGCTGCATTCAACAAGAAGAGGGCTCTTTTTACTAGCACATTGGGCTTAAAATTGAGGAAGACACTAGTAAAATGATACATTTGGAGCATAGCTTTATATGGTGCTGAAACTTGGACGCTTCGGGCAGTAGATCAGAAACACCTGGAAAGTTTTGAAGTGTTGTGCTAGAGGATAGATGGAGAAGATCAATTGGACCGATCATGTGAGAAATGAAATTATTATTTAGAGTCAAGGAGAGAGAAATATCCTGCATGAAATTAGTAAACGGAAGGGTAAACGGATTGGTCACATTTTGCGTAGAAACTGCCTTCTAAAACAGGTTATTGAAGGAAAGATAAAGGGACAGATAGAAGTGACATGAAGACGAGGAAGAAGACGTAGGAAGCTACTGGATGACCTTATGGTAAGGAGAGGATACTCTCATCTGAAGGAGGAAGCTCGAGATCGCACTAAGTGGAGAGCTTGTTTTGGAAGAGGCTTTGTACCTGTCGAAGACAGACTACTAAATGAATGAATTCTGATTGGCTTACTTGTTTCTAAGCACAACTGGAGGAATTAAATAATGCTGAGCGCACTGTTTTATCACAAGAATTGTTTGTTTAGTTATCTTCATTTATTTAAACTTTTGACGCCTAATGTCAACTATAGCGGTCGTACCGCACCGCTAACCTATAAAGTTGCATTTTATTTATTTATTCAACAAATATAGTCACTGAATATTTTAAACATGGTATATACTCTCCGTTTTTTTCTCTTCAAAATGCTTTTGTTTCATAATTCTAAAGTATTTGGTTCCTGCATTATTCACATTTTATATACAGGTGTGCTAACATTGAAAAAATAATTCCGGCACCAAAATGTTAATACTGATTCATCTCATGACACTTGTAATTGCACAGATTACAGAAAATTATCCCTGTTTTGTCATTATATAACCAATACTAGAACTTCGAAGAATTTTAAACGTTCTTATATCAAATATTACTATATTTAATTTTCCTCAGAACATTTGAAAGGGAAGTTAAAATCAGCTGTTGTGATTCGGCAGTTTGGGAGAGAGCAACGCAATGCTGCAGTAAGAGCCAAACGTGAAAAACATGATTCTTTAAGACAGAACAGAGGAGGCGAGCCTTATGTAAGGCTACACGCACCTTTGTACACGAAGTAAATTGCAGAGGATCTGATTACTTTGTCGTAAACCCTACAAGTCAAATTCGGGGTAAAAAGAGCCAGGTGTTTCCTTGCTTCTTTAAGAGACACCAACATCGTCTCTGCATCCGCAGCTCCAAAGACAAAACATGGAATGAAACAGAGACTCATAAACAAACGTAATGTGAGTTAGTTTAATTGTATACTTTTCTGGACGGTTTCTAAAAATACGACTGCAGCAATAATGCTAAGGTAAAAACAAAATGCCGCCTATACTTATTACAACAAGAATTCACGGGAAAGACAAACTCAGAGAAATGAAGACAGTAGGAAATGCTTACTTCTCCCTACTCACACTATAGCGTGGGAGTTGGACAATGGATTACTTAATCATTATCAACAGCCGGTATGTTACAAAATACTAAACATCATCACGAACCAGAAGTCCACAAATAAAAAAAATCTTGGAGCAACCTGAAAATTGAAGGCGACGCACGGTAGCCATAGAGCAAGTTCCATACTGAGAAACCAAAATTAGGTACCACGTTAACAAATTTAGTCGTCTGGGCGACTTCGCACACGCTATTTGTCCACCCCTGTCCCGAACTTGGATGGATTCTTTGGCAAGAAATACACGGCAGGAAATGAACATCATATTTTTAAGCGAGAATCTAAGGAATCTCTACAGGTGAGGTTCAGTGACAACAGTTGCACGGGCGAGAGCATAGAAATGAGTTAAATTTCATAGGACATAGGATTACGAGGCATCATATGGGACAAGGGCGTCACTAAACACGCAAATGATTATTATATATATAGAGAGAGAGAGAGAGAGAGAACGGATAATGAATAGATTCGAAATAGCGACAGAATATTCTGTGCACATGGAAATCATATCAGCAGTTACGAGCAGTCTGTTGCTGATATAATTTCGTACCTAAAAGCATGGCGTCACGTTTGTGACTCTGCTGTTGTGAATATACACTCACCATCCGAAGGATACGCACAATCCAATTGTCTCGATGTTGTCGAAATCATGCGCGTCCCTGACATGCTTCCGAGCCTGTTTCCTTCCTGGGCGGGCTAAGAACTTATCAGCACCCCGGTATTTACAATTACTCGGTATACGCATACACGATAAAGTGCAAGCAGTATCTCTCTAGCGTAATATGAAGCCGGCTATTTCTACGTACTTGTTAAGTGATGAGGGATTTCCGTAGTCTAAACCGACCATAAGCCTGATCACTGACATTGCCAGACACTGACTGTCCAGTCAGTACTGTGGACACTGCCCAGGACGTGCTTACTCGACCATAAACGAAATTGGCAGGTAATAATGCAAAGAACAAAATGGTAATCATACGCCGTGACTTTGTAATGTTCTTTTCAAACACAGGTGCATATTGTGTTGTAAACAGCAAATGATATTCTTTATTAAAGTGTAAACACAATTACAATTTCGTATTGAATTTTTAAAAGTTTACTCTTCTCCTAGATTTGTTATGGCCATTCAATAACACGGCATGCAATGGGAACTACAAGCGTATGTAGTTAGCCAGGAAAAAAAAAAAAAGATGAGTACAATAATCTGATCCAAGACATCAAGGGTACATGCAATTCGAGATATGAACACGCACGTTTTGACGAAAGTATAATATTAAAATGGATATTAGATTATTATGCTGTGAAATTGTGTGCCGAACATTAACTGTCCTCGAAGAGAATCAAATAATGAGATTTTGTGAGCAAGTTGAAGAATCCTCTGGTTTCATAGCTCTTTGAATGCTCTTATCGTCCTAGTAATGTAAGCCTGGCAAGGAGCGCTCTGTATGATGGGCTTATTTTAACTGGTACAACGTTTGTCTTGGTAAATAATTCTTTTTCATTTAGTGTACCAAATTAAACAAATTGATACGAATGGTCACCATTTTGTGAAGGCGTCTGTTTAAGCCAAATAACACAGAAAATGACGTGGATAATCCTTTCTTCAAGACATCCTCCATTTATATGGATTTCACTAAAGCCACCCAGAATGTGGAGATTTGTCGCCTCTCAAGGCAATATCTATCTGCATATTTTACTCCTTCCATTGAAGACACGATGTGATTTACCTTAGGGAGAAGGAAAAACATTTGATTCCGTTGGCTCGTAGACAAAGAATGTCAACAGAAATGGTAGGGGGATAAATGAAAACGGGGAGTGAATGTAGCAGCTCTAGAGCCGAGCTGTGGTAGTTTAGAATAATGACAGGAAATTAGGGAAGTGTAGACATCCATAAAGGTCTCAAAGAATTTATTGTATTACTGAACGTACACCTACGCCTGACGCGTCTTGCCCTGAGGATCCATCTGAACCCATGCAACACACTTAGCAAGCATGTGGCTTCATTTTCTTAAAATATAAATAATTCGCGCAAGTTTATCTGATTTCTCTTTCTTACATGCTGTAAACTGCGCTTGAATTTCTGAGAACAAAGTAAAGGCTGATATTTTTCACAAGCTAACGTCTATAAGATGACAGAAGCTAAATCTATGTGTTTACACAATTTAACAGCCCGTTATGTGTCTAATTTAAAGTATTACAGATTCCGACGACTTCATAAATTTGTTAGACAAAACGTCAAATTCCCGCATCCTTCGCCGTGCTTATGAAATTACGTGTGTTTTATGTAAATTCATAACCGACGTCCACGTGAATTTTGTGGTTATGTATACGATCTATCTATAAATTAAGTTCCACCCGCCTTGTTCCCACATTTCAATAATTCCTGCCTTCGAAACGAAAGTTAAATATGGATTTTCGAGTCCATTATACTGCTTTACTGCGTAATGAGTATCACATAACAAATATTCAATATTTCCGGCAGATGCACCACCGCACAAAACTTCAAAATTCCACATTAAGTGGCACTAGCTTCGCTCACAAATACGAAGCTAGCAAGTCCGCGATGTGGGCATTATTCTTTGACAGTGGTAAAGCTAAATAAGTACACGTCAACGTTAGGAAGGCGCACAGGGGGAGGAGAAATAGTCTTCATTCATATTTCGGTTCTAGTTTAAGGTAACAGATCAAGTTCATGCCCAGGCCAGTTTAAGTCATGCAAATAACACCCACACAAATAAAATTCGAGGCCAGGTGTGCTCAAGAACCGGTCTTCACGTTTTGTAGACGAAGTAAATCTGTTGGTCTTCTGGATATCGAACCACGGACCATGCAGCATGTAGCGTAGTACCTACACTGCTTGTACAAAATTAAAATGACAACTATATGTGAAATTAAGTGTTTAATGACTATCGAAAATATTCCATTAATTTAAAAGAATTCGAAATGCGGGAGGTAAGATTGGAATGATGACAACGGATGTTCATACTTCCTCGTAAAACAATAAACGTAAACTAGAAACGTAGCGGGTGACATCTAGAGAACTAGAATCTGTAACGCGTCCATCATGGGATAACCTCTCAATAAAAACAAAGTACAAATCGATTGAAATAACTTCAAAGCGAATTCAAGTTGCAATCTCTTCTGTTCTCCTTTTTTTTCAGCCATTAAAGAAACAAACGGGAAAGAAAGTGGATGGAAGTTGACGTTACTGGCGAACATCAACAGAACTGGGGTTAAGAAAACAATAACGATTATTCCGGGTGGCCAGGAGGAGGTCAACACATCGATACGAGCGACCTCTCTGAATCCATTTCAAGGAAGATTTTAAAGCTTGCCCACGACCTGACATGTGAAGCAGGGACATGCGTGCATCGGGAATATCAAGCTTGATGCTGTGCAGAAGGAGCTGTAGTGACACAGTCCTGTGTCTTACTAAAACGTAATTAACCTTTTGACGCCTAATGACAACTATAGTAGTCGTACCGCACCGCTAACCTCTAAAGTTGCATTTTATATATTTATTCAACAAATATAGGTACTGAATATTTTAAACATGATATATACTCTCCGTTTCTTTCTCTTCAAAATGCGGTTTGTTTCATAATTCTAACGTATTTGTTTCCTGTATTATTCACATTTTATATACAGTGTGTGCTAAAATTTAAAAAAAATTCCGGCGCCAAAAGGTTAATAATAATAATAATAATAATAATGGCTGACAAACGCGGATTTGTTCGCCGAAAAGGGGGCTTTTTAACAGCAAGACAGAACCAAGTCATACTAACAAGAAACTATAAGAAATATTGAAGCAGCCAGACACCGGTGTGCTATGCAGTAGATATGGAAAAGAATTGGAGACAATCCAACACATTACTGCAGCATGTGAGCAACTAGCAGCTACCGAGTATGTAAAGAGACATAGATGGACTAGCCAAGATTATCCATCAGAAACTGTCAGAAGCAGCCGAACTGATTGAAGATAAAAGTCCATATTATAAGTACACACCAGCCAATGCACTGGAGAATGAAAATTTCAAGCTGTACTGGAATCGCAGCATACTTACGGACAAAACAATACCTTTTAATCAACCTGACATAACTTTTATAAAAAAAGAAAACAAAGAACAACTTTTTGATAAACATAGCTGCCCCAAATACACACAATCTCGCCGAAACAATAACCGACAAACAAAACAAGTACCACGAACTGGCGAATGAAATATGTGCTATGTGGAAGCAAAAGGCAGCACAAGTGATCCCGATAGTAATATCATCTACGGTAGTAATTCCAAAGTCACTATCACGAAGTCTAACAAGACTTAACCAGCACCCGAAAACATATATACAAAATTGCAAAAATCTGTAATTCTTGGCACATGTTCAATTGTGAGAAACTTTTTGAACCACAAATAAGACCACCGAGCCTAATCCTGTTGATTGCTACATCCCAGGACATGTGAATATTTCCCAGCCAAAGCTGAGAAGTGAGAATTTCGATGATAATAATAATAATAATAATAAATTGTAACCGCCTCTTCCTGGGCCACACTTCCCTTATATGGATTTATAGACTACCCGATGATGGCCGTACAATTTGGCCGAAACGTGTAGTAGTGTAGTCAATATAGGAACAACTAATACTTTAAAAGTTAGTGTTATTTTGTCTTTATACGTGGTAAATAATTTGACCAACAAAACGGGATGTTGATTCCTAAATTGTAACAACAGAGTACCTCCGAAACTATATACCCAGAAACATGGCTTGTATCAGGTATATAATTGTAAATACCGTGCATAAAGGTGATTAATAATAATAATAATAATAACTCCACGAAACACAATCCTCCTTGAGAATTCAACCACTCGTTCATGCACTAAAGAATTTCCCCACATTTTTAAATAACAAGAGTTTCATTTATTTACTCACAAGAGACCGCTGGTCCCTACTTCGAGCCAAATAAATCCAGTTCATATTCACGTACAGAGCTTCATGCATTTTATAGTAACCTCCCATCCATACACAGTCCACTGAACATAACGTTCTGAGTAACTGGCAAACGTGCTTCGGAACATAGACGTACCGGGTTAAAATCTCGGCCCTGACGCCAGGCGATTAACACGCTTTTCGTATATTCCTCAGACAAATTGCAGGGTCGATTCCTTCCATGTCATTTTCCTAAAGGACTCTGTACAATACATATATATATATATATATATATATATATGAGTTACTGAGGGGATAATTGGATACATCATAAATAGACAAAGAAATAAATACAAATATTTCTCTATTTATCACGGTCAGTCACTTCTCTACGCTTTTACGGGACACATTTGTACACATTTTACACCTCTTCGGTAAGTGACTGATCCCCCGCGAACCTATCACCCTGTATAAAACCAAATGATAATATTACTGTTGCCACTACGAGCCACTAATCGACCAACCAACCAAAAGACTGCATACATCAGCACCACAGCTCTCAAAAAACCTCTATAAACGAACCACAAAAATCAGCACCCCTTGTAGTACGCGTGCTCGCTAAAATGCAATGTCCCAAATTCCAAATTAAGGAATCAGTCACTTTAGTGCTTTTCATATAAAACTATGCTTATTGTTATGACGCAAGCTGCAACCCGTGAGCATCAGTTTCTGCTGCAGAATGGACATGGATGTCAGTGACGATAATGATGATGATGATTATGATGATAGGAATGAGGGCAACTACGGCGTAAATGAATTAAACTTCAGCAAAAATCTCACAATGAATCAGTATCAAGTTTCAATAGGGTCTCAGTAGAAGCTAACCCTACACCGAATTTCTATAACATCAGCTTAGTATCTTATCCTCACTCTTCGCTTACAGCTCCCAACTAGTAGCTATCCTAAGTGTTATTAAGTGAATACTGTGGGCGTTTTCCTCATTTCTCAGTATTCGAGTCACATTTCCCACCCATCATGTGCTGTGTAATTTAGTTACGCTGACAACATTAGGCGGAGCAAAAATTATGGAATACAATTAGATGGAGCCAGCACACAGCAGCGTCGCACGTAAGATAAACATTATGTTACAAACTCACCCTCCTTGTCCATGTGATTGTGGGAACTGGGTTGCCAGACGCCCGACACTCTAAAGTGACGGCCGATCCTTTCTTCACCTCCATTGCACCTTTACGTGTTCCATCAGACGACACATAGTCGATCCGGGGTGGTACTGCAAGAAGATGACCACAATCAATGACAAAATGTCACAATTGATTTCATTCATAATGTCAAATGTACTTTTCACCAAATAACACCACAGCGACAAAACTGAGGTGGGCAAGATCTAAAAGGCATGTAGAATGCAAGCAAACGTGAGAAGCTGGGATACAAGCACATCAGCAGATGAAGACAGGAAAGTAGGTTGATGGGTAATAGGTGGAAACGGAATAGGAGGAACAAGAGGAAAAGAAACAGACGATGAAGAAGAAACGAGAAAAGACGGATATAGGTGGAGGAGGAGCAAATGAACATGGAGAAGCGGGAGGATGAGTAGATGAATACGGAAAAGCTAGAAGAGAACAGAAGAAGAGGCGGAAAATTAGACAAATGAAGGATAGTCAGGAACAGTTAACAAAACATATGTAAAAGAATGATAAGAAACACAAAGAAAACATGTCATAAATGAGAAATGGGAGAAGAAATGTCATCTTCGTGTTTGTATTGCTCATCATTAGCCGAAGAATTATTGTACCTGCCATTAAAACATAAATGGACCAAGAAGCAATCAACTAGCCCTCATGAAATAAACGTACAATTCCAAACAGCTTCAGGACATTTCTAACGTGATATTATTCCCCTTTGTGCTCCGTGTAACTGCGACGCTCGATACACCGTTCTGTCAAGCAGGAGACTGATGGCAACATCGGGGAAAATTCCAATGATATATCATTTCACTTGATGACGTAATAATGACACCGTGTCTACACACGAGTAAAAGGAGACGAAATTCCAGGCCAGGCTGCTCACAGAAGAGGGACTACATGGCAGATACGATGTAGGAGTATGTAATGAATTTCGTACGTCTCAGTCTGTACACCCAATGCGATAGTAAGGTTGAGCTGATCCCCATCCTGGGAGCGGTACCGCTTGCAAGAACGACCGTCTGGGAGACGGAGCCGGGCACACAGACAAGATGATGACAACAATAATAACAATGATCATCACAAAATATGATGAAAATGATAACGGTGCTTCTGCTGCTGCAACTGATGGCAGTGGGGGTAACATGAAGTGAGAGAAAAGTACACAGAAATTAACGATATTACACTTCATCAAATACTACATGGATGATGAAATAGATGAGGAACATGTGAACGAATCATGTAGCACGCATGATGCAAACGACAAGAATAGAAAAATTAGATCGAACAGCTAACAGGAAACGCCAACATGGCAGATATATACGTACGAAAGAGCATAATGTTAAAATGGACATACATCAACACAGGACAGAAGGTGGTAACGAACTTTCGGCATCCGGAAATGACGAGTAATTTGTTTATCAGCCGTGTGGAGAGCGGAGTTTGAATACGGATTTACCTTCATGGCGTTGGTGAGTACTTATAAGGGGTGGGGGATCTCAAAAGGGAAAGAATGCAAGGGAGAAGGGTGAAAGGGGAAAGTATAAGTTCGGCCCTAACTCTCTGATCCACAGTTTATGTTACAAAGTTGCAATTTATTGCTCCTCTCCCTAACAATAATAAACACACACGCTTTCCTACTTTTTAAACTTTGTACCGTGCATCCTTTTGCTACAAATGTCCACTTGATTGACAGTTTATTAATACTATTATATAATATTGTGGGCCCGGTAGCTCAGTCGGTATAGCGACCGACTAAGGGCTGGACGGTCCGGGATCGAATCCCGGTGGGGATGAGATTTTCCGCCAGTCCAGTCCGGCCCTGTGGCCCACCCAGCCTCCTGTACAATGGGTACCGGGTCCTTCCCGGGAGGTAAAGTGCGGCCGGGGCGTGCTGCTGACCACTCACCCCTTTCTAGTGCCGCGGTCATGGAAGAGTAGAGCTATACCTCTACCCACCCTCTGGGCCACACCGGGCCTGTAACGGGATCACTT
>Ga0131853_10005869_pt1 | contig 22179 bp, 13 predicted proteins | sample TergutLab28metaG_FD_92764 | JGI IMG/M metagenome (GOLD analysis project Ga0131853, IMG submission 92764) | Labiotermes labralis P1 segment gut microbial communities from Petit-Saut dam, French Guiana - Lab288 P1 (version 2) (version 2) | ecosystem: Host-associated > Arthropoda: Insects >... | reverse complement strand
TATCTCAGTATTTAACCAACTTGATGCACAAAATTTGTTTCACAATAAGTTTTATTTCATGCCTCTACATGTTTCGAGCACATGTGCTCATCATCAGGAGGTTAAAATTGCATTACACAGCCTCTGGTATCATCACACCTATAGGTGGCCGTCTCGTGCACGGGTTGAGAGTCCTCTCTTAACCCGTGCACGAGACGGCCACCTATAGGTACACCCAGAGGCTGTGTAATGCAATTTTGACCTCCTGATGATGAGCACATGTGCTCGAAACATGTATAGGCATGAAATAAAACTTATTGTGAAATAAATTTTGTGCATCAAGTTGGTTAAATACTGAGATAAATATACCGAGATGCACCGTCAACAAAACGTCAAAATTTGTTTAGAATAGATTCCATAAAGTGTGTATTTAAAGAAAAACAATTTACGTATTATTTATACGCCGTGTTCCTCTCACAGGAGACGGTTCACGGTTCACAAACACGTGCATACGTTTTCCACTCACGAGGCAGCACTTACAGTGCCTGACAGACGACAGTGAAAGTCACATTGCCTCAACTTCGTATCTAGGAGACTCTCAGTATCTACGGATGGCGTCAATCGTCAGGACACGTCGACATGTACATTCTTTCACTGATGATAAACTCTAAAACAGATGGCACCGTCTGCTAAAAGGCTTCGATTTGCAGTTTTACGTACGTCCATAAAAGGTCCCGTTGAAATTATAAGAGGCATTTTCCATATAAACAATACGAGTTTCCATGGGATATTTATTGCGGTTCAAATTTGCAAATGTTTCGTGTGGACATTCTGTATTATAACTGACAGCAACCATTGGAGGGGGAATGCAGGTCGGAAGTATATCTAGTCTAATGTCTATTCAAGTAGCAACTGTTACACTTTGTACAACCACGTTATTTGCTAAATTTCAGTGTGCTGTTACCAAGCTAGACAGAAACAATGCCTATGGTAAGAGAGGCGAAGCAGATCTTGTCCAATCTGCCCAATACCACTCAGACACAAACACAGAATAAGTGGCGCGTCACTTCCACATTCCTATATTTATGCATGTTTTCATTCTTAGAAGCAAGGACTTGACGGTTTTATTTCACTTTAACGATGACAGTATTAAAATGGATTTCAAAGGAACAGGTGTTGAAAAGGTGAACTGCATGTAACTGATTCAGAATAGATTCCAGGAGCAGATTCCTGCGACACACGATTATGAAATTTAGTTACAAACAAAAAGGGAAAGTCAGGACTAGATGAGTGAGTATCAGATTTTACAGAAGGATTCTACTCCATGGACTTAAGATGGTCTTGTGTAGGCCTACAAACTATGGACTCAAAACAATGTAGCTTAATCCTACAACAAACAGGTGTTCGTGAAGATGACAATGGTCAGGTGTATGGCCAGTGTTACTGAACTGCGTTATGCCTCACAGGAGGTTACCAAATTGAAGAGGATGTGGGTAGACAGTTTTAGCTTAGCTTATCACGTGAAAAGGACAGGTAAGTAAGACAAGCGATGTTGGTCAGAGAAATGGGCGATTCAGTTGAGTTCGAGCCTTATGCTCGTCATAAACGAAGCACGGCTGTTAATCCCGGCACTATCATGACAATTTTGTAGGTACGGCGATGGGAAAACTGCAGAAGGAAAAATATTTTTCAGGGCAATAATCTAAAGGACCTACTTACGAGCGCAAATTATGTCCACCTGTTTTCGGATCTCACAGTTCTCAGGAAAGGAACTTCGAAAATATTTCGTATCCTTTTAAATTAATTTCAACAGTTGACAATACCCTAGCATTTCCATCACCCAGGTTGCAAAGACAGAATTTTGATGCAACGTGAGTGACACATTCCATCGTAGTTATTTAAAACTCTCAAGACGTTTAGAACGTAAAAATCCAACCTCACAAACAGCCAAAGAAGTAACAACTGGACACATTCTCTTATTTTTCGAAAGCAAACCTGACTTTTAGATGAAGTCCTTCACGACTCTTGCATCGAATCTAATTTCACTCACAAGCATGCCTCAACATCTGAATGACGTACCAGGTAACTTAATTTATTCACAGTATGTATGTACAATGAACTGAAAGGATCAGAATAACACGTGGATTGTCCGTGTATACCGATCAAGAGAAACGGCTTGTGATATTTCAGCACGAACAATGTGGTCCAATTTCACTGCTTGACAGTGAGACAACTGGGTTTACAAGATTATTCCGCTGTGTCGGTCTTTGCCCCCATTTGTCTTGTAACCAACTGATTAATCTTGGTAAGAACAGTATTCCAATAAAGCCCACCCCAACGCCATAATTCGTCCCTTCAATTTGTAACAACATGGCGGACGCCCGAATATGTGAGACACTTGGGCTTCCCAGATAAAGTACGGGAACAGATAACGAAAAAATATGAAAATTTTGATAAGACAATATAATTGTGGAAGACAAAATAAGAACACGGGGCCCAGACAAAACTTCCTTCACGCATTTGTCTGACGGCGCTTACTAAATCACAATGGCGTAGCTAAGGTTTTTGGAGCTCGGGACGAGGAAGCAACAACGGTCGCCCCCTCCAGAAATTGTAAACTTGAACAGAAATTGCCAAAATTTATTTCCTTGCCTTCATTGTGCTGCGATAATTTTAAAATATTTAAGAGCAGAAAATCAAACTTTTAATTTAAAATATTCATTTTGCGTCGCTTGCAACCTGTCGCCCGGGACGTCCGCACCACAACCCACAACCACCCCCCCCCCCCCCAGCTACGACCCTGATATGCATCATTAGAGTTAGGCTTGTGCACATGGTACAAGAATAGTGCAACAATTATGTAAGTGTCATGAACAAACAATTACAAACAAGGACAGGATGCTGAATTTGCACTTACATTCGGAAAATTTAATGTAATAAATAAGTATTCAAGTAATAAAATCTTAATCAAATAAAATAAATTAGCAGTAACGGAAATAAAGTACAGGATCTAAAAATCGGTACGCAGTCGGAAAGTTGCCTTTATATTTTTCTGTCCGACGTCCTTTCTATATATTCCTTATATATTACCATATATATCTCCCCTCTCAGTATACAGGAGGGAAGCAATGCAAAACAGTGTGTCATCGTTACTTGTAGGTTTGTTTATTTGTTGTTGTAAACTGCGTCTTGTTTATTTGTCCGGACTATCCCTCATCTCAAATAAATACACTACAATCCATTTACATAGGATAAAATTTGATGTTATCCCTTCATATATGTATACAACTCCGAACTACACTATTCCTCTGAAGCTTTCGAAAAACTACCAAAGCACGCACATTTCTAAAAACAATTACCTAGAACACATAATGGGCAGACAGAATAGAGAAAAACAGGACACAGAAACTGACACTGGAATATGGCGGACGGTACACTGGACGCCCTGAAGTTAAGAAGGGCAGATCAAATACTTCATTATGAACACGAAATCAAGGCTAATCCTGCACTACTCATAACGATGATGTTGATAATGATGAGGACTGCTGTACTTTAATTCGTACGTTTGCATGAAACGTAAAGTGGACTGTGCACTGGCCTGTTGTGCACAGCCAGAACACGTCCTGTGAAGATCAAAGACAACAACCTGATCAGTTCCTGTGCTGTTGTGCACAGCCAGAACACGTCCTGTGAAGAACAAAGACAACCACCTGATCAGTTCCTGTGCTGTTGTGCACAGCCAGAACACATCCTATAAAGAACAAAGGCAACCACCTGATCAGTTCCTGTGCTGTTGTGCACAGCCAGAACACATCCTATAAAGAACAAAGACAACCACCTGATCAGTTCCTGTGCTGTTGTGCACAGCCAGAACACATCCTATAAAGAACAAAGACAACCACCTGATCAGTTCCTGTGCTGTTGTGCACAGCCAGAACACATCTTATAAAGAACAAAGACAACCACCTGATCATTTCCTGTGCTGTTGTGCTCTGCCCGAACAAGTCCAATACAACCGTCTGATCAGTTCTGATCGTTTTTTAACTATGGTAGCCTTACATCTGCAGACTTCAGTGTTTTGTTTGTGTCAAATAGACAATAAAATTAAACCCAAACAACACTGCGTCATACACATTAATCTTAGCTGTGACAAACAAAACGAAAACACTATATATACGTGGCAGTGGGTTTAAAAACTGTTTTTCCATAGTAGAAGGTAAAGCCTCTGAAATGCATATTCTACTCAACGTAACTGCATTACATGGCAATACCGTGGTAAATACAGCAAGCTGCACTACGGACTGCAGATGATTCCTCTTAAATTGCCACTTAGGAAAGTAGCCATAAAACACAGAGCGTGTCACATTTAAGATTCAGAAGGAGAACTAAAACCTTACTTTCATCATGATATCGATTACTCTACAAATGGCCGGGAAAATCCCTTAACTGGGAACAGTTCAGGACAAGCGGCATGAGTATCCCCCTTCCCCCAGAGAACCCTCAGCATCTCTCCCTTTCAACACGTTTTATGCGCCATAATGGAAGATGTGTTTACTTAGTGGAGAAGCAATATCAGCCCCTGGGCCCTTAGGATGAGGGGCGAGGGGAATGGTTCCGGAAAGCTCAGTGCGGGGCGAGAGGGGTACTGAAGCCCAACCCACCAAACAAGAGATGCTGGGGCGCCTTGCCAACTGTAATTGAGTTTCGGGATGCGTTTGCGCAATATCTTTCTCCCCTTCTCCCCCATGTACAGTAATATGAAGTGACACAGAATGAACGCAACAAGGGTATTGGTGTGCTCAGAGCTGTTCCCTAAATGAGCATCCCACCTCTTTGTAGCAAATTAATCATCTTTCAAGTTATACGCATTAGCCTACAAGCACTAACATAAACGTATTTAAGGCAATTCTAAATTCTTCATGCAAAATTGGTACATGTCGCTGCAAAACAAATCGTATCCCGCGTTGGGCGTCTGCCAGGTTCTGAAAGGCCCTGACGACCACTTAGGCTTCTACCCAGTCGGCGTATATGCCTATGGATATTTCTCCAGCAGTAAAGTGTCCGAAGAGCAATTTAATTCTGACGACTCTGCCAGTTGCAGTGACATCACTCGAAAAACCCAGTGAACTTACCGGCTGACCACGAACTCCAAAGCCCACCTCTAGACATTATACTAAACTGGATTCATTCCTCTTCTGGTCTCATAACCAATGTTCTTCAAAGACATCTAAATACATCCATTATTCTTCCACGGCCTTTTATGTTTCGCAAGTAACGGTTCTTCCACAATTCTTTACACACAAATATATCTAGATTTTGATTCCGTCATCCGTATCAACTCATTTTAACCTTTTTGCATAGATGGACCTACTTCCTATTAGATTAAAATATTATTCCTTAGAATTTTGTTCTTAAAAACACATTTATTTAGACTCCTTCGCGATAAAAGGTCTGAGGCCCTGGCATCAAATTTTATTAAAGAAAAACTCTACCTTCAGAATCAAAAGCCACTGATGTTAAAGTAACAGTGCGCGATACGTAAATACAAGATTTTTCGCGATACTTCAAAAGCTGTTTCAAGAACAGATGCTGGATGTTGTTCAAATTGGTTCCCTATATGCTACGCTATGATGTAACACACTTGCATGAGCAAGTTACCTTTAAAGCAGAAACCTTACTGAAAAACAGCACTCTTACTCACCTTAAGCTGTAATGTGTCTCTCGTATATCACTGTGGGACGTGGACAGCAAGGGGCCATCACAGCAACTAAGTTCTGCTTCGCTAGACTTGTTACGGTCTTCATATATCACTGCAAATGCAATACATTTATATAAAGGTGGGTGAATGTTGAGGCCATTGGATCTCAAAATAGTCATAATGTAATATTCGATAAGACAATAGCTTGTAAATAAAAACAACAAAGTGTTTTGCATGCCCTTCGTTTTTAATCTCACAGTACGCAAGGGTCAACAGAGTAGGGTGCAACTGAACTCAGACTCTGGGAATACAGATTAGGTTTGCGCAAGTTGAAGTCCAACTGTCTGACAAGTCTTCCGTTCGAAAGATAAGAACAAACGGTATTACAATGTGATTAGTAACAGCCATACAAAGACAAACTGTTCCGTCTGTCACAGATACTGCTGACTGCTTGCTAGCAAGCAGTCAGCAGTATCTGTTTGACGTATGCCTGTTGCACTATTTACAGTCTTTAACTCCTGATGATGGACGAAAAGACCGTCCGAAACATGAAGAGTGTTACTCCAATAAAATAAATTTGAGACATTGATGCCTCTGGTTGGTTTTACTACAGAAACCTCTATATCCTTTAGGCATGTTCAGCATCAAAGCGTTCGTTACTTACTGTACTGGTCATAGAAACTGGTGTACAAATTTTGACGTTTTGCTGACCGTGCAACTCAGTATATTTATCTCATCACACCTATAGGTGTGATGATACTGGAGGCTGTGTAATGCAATTTTGACCTCCTGATGATGTGTACATGTGCTCGAAACATGTAGAGGCATGAAATAAAACTTATTGTGAAACAAATTTTGTGCATCAAGTTGGTTAAATACTGAGATAAATGGTTTAAAAATGTTTATCTTAGCAAAGTTCTGGCATCAGTACAGCATCCTAGCAGTTTAGAGAGAATCAAAGAAGCTAAATTTTGGATATCACTGCAGCCACACTTAACGACTCACAATTTCAATTTGCTGTTTATACTCCGCTATGAGAACCAAATAAAATAAATAATTTAAGGGTGGTTTCAATTCACGCTATTGCATAGTTTCGTCTATATTTTACTCAAAACAAACATTTGAACGTATTTCTTTTGTGCGTACTTCCCATGCAGATGACTTTCATTCATGTTTTGTACTACACATGAATCGTGATGCCAAAGTTTTTTCTTCCAGACACAAGTGTGTTCTTCATGATTAAGCAATCACCAAGTTTACTACTTTTATTTATAATACTATTAGTTAACTGACAAAGACATCATATTTCAGGAGAGTGTTGTTTAAAAACTAGTTATTATAAATAGGGCTACTGTATCAACAGAATCATTACACAATACGAATACATTCTGTGAACTAGAATATCCATTCAAATGTGCACTGCATCAAACTAGTGCGTGTCTAGTAAGTTTGTGCTTTCATTTCTCACCCGTCGCTCGGACTGAAATATGACGTACAGAGAATTCAGTGAGTGGCAAAGAAATATTGCCCACAGTACCAACCCCGATCAATCAACTTCTCAACGGACTCCTTCTTGACGCCAGGCCTTGTTCTCTCACCGTACGTTATTATCATTAGGCAAGAGAAAGTATGTTATTGAGCCATCAGAGCCCTGCATCTGTCTGACCAGCACAATACAGGTCCTCCGGCGAGTCGGCCAGATATGTACGAGGTAATGTTGAAGATTACTGTCCTCTGGCAACCACTGACCCTTTGACGGGGCTGAAATTCAGCTCATTAGACGGAGAAAGAATCTTCTAAAGTGTTTGCAATAAGATACCAGACTAGACGGCATCACTACCCAGAAGAAAACAATCTTCACAGGCGTCACCGGAAGAAATTAAAATTTAACGAACATAATCAAGTTTTCAGTGAACCCTTTGCTAACGAGGCTAAGTGGGCACGGGAACATTCCTGTGAACGTGTAAAAACAAATTTGGACAGCCCTACCGGGAATCAAATTCTGATCTTCAAGGTCTAGAGTCATATCGATGGTAACAGTGTAGGCTGAGAGCTTTCGTAACAGCCAGGAACAAACATAAAATGACTGAAGTAGAGTGTGAATTGGGCATATAAATTGAATCATATTAAGATATACAATCACCGCTTTATCCTGATCAAAAAATGAAAGCATAAAACATAAATTTGTAAAATTTGAGATAAAATAAATAAGCACAAGTTGCAAAAAAGGAGGAACGTCAACTTGCCTTTGTGTCGCTTTCACTCCCCAGATACAGACAGCTGTTGGAGTTAAGAGAATGTTAAAGGTGCCTCAGATCTAGTCCCTGATCATTAGAATCCTACAACAGCGATTGTAATGCCACGTATTAATAGAATCCAGAACCTTTAATATTACAGTCATTTCCTGAACCTACAGTACCTTCCTCAACGTGACCACTTTAGTTGCGTATTTTTTGTGTCATTAACTGGATGGCATGTTAGGCCACGATTCCATGCCATAATACTCCCGGTGTATCATTGCCGGAAAAATGATAATATGTTTACTTTATTTCTACACGTCATATCGTGAGCTAGTTTTAAAGTTCATAGAGGTTTATAAGACTCGATATTACGAAATCGATCAGATGCTTTTGTGCAGGATATTTGATTCATAATTGATGGGAAAGATGCTTCTCTCAGGATTACACAAAATAATTCTAGTTATCATTTTAAATTTCTATTATTAACATGGTCACGAACAAGTTCTTTGTTACTACTTTCTGCATTACGTATAAGGCATATTACACATTTGCAACAGATAACAACCAACCAATGCGTGTAATGTACTGTCCATTAAATGAATATGCTAACTGCCATAGTGGTAGTGATTAGATGGGCAGATGTAGATACAAAAATTGATAAATTTTCAAAGTAAAGCATAAACAATGTAAGAAAATATCGCTATGGATGGTTTACGGATGATTCTATTTTTACAGTGCACAAAATGTATAACCATGATACATTAACAATATTACAGGGAGTACGTTTTGTAGCTGGACTCCTCGCCGTAGAGCGAAAGACATCGTAGCTGTAGGCTACAGACAGCGATTATGCTGTCTGTTCTACATTGCTCAGTCTGGTGACAAAAATGCCCTCTGTATTTAAGAAAATTCATATTACATGTGGCTGTGTATTTAGTACTGACGGGCAAAGAACAGATATAGTAACCTATGCAAATGATAATTTTTAGTCCTGCTTTCAAAGAATGAGTTTGCAAAGCTCAATTAACTTACAGTACAGTACAGTATCATTTCTCAAACTAGTTACAACACAACAGCAGTCAACAGACGCGAGAACACTCTGAAGTACGAATTTCACAAAGAAAATAATTTGTACTTCAGTTCCTACCTCAAAGAGAAGAGACAGTAATTGTCTTGCCCGCAAAAGCTGAGGTAGTGCCGGGCAGCCAGCGCAGACTTCCTTCAAATAATTTAAGTAACTATATCCCTTTAAAGAACGAAAAATAGGGAAGTCCAGTACGAGAAGGGGCTTTGTTCCGTGTCAATAGGCTTCCCTCTTTCGTCTTTCTGATAGGCGTGGTATTAAAACAAAGACGATTATGGAGCAATGGTGGAAGGTGACCATGTTGAAACCTGTCTCAGTGCATTCCGGCCGCTACAAATGTTATATGGATTGAAACCGAACCTACCAGCAGGTCAGGGCATGCCTGACGAATAAAATTCATGTAATTATACATATAGATCAGTCAGTTCCTTCCTTTAGAATACAAAGTTCATGCCCGTTATGTAATCTTACTGCAACTACGTTACTTACTCTGAGAATTACAAAATAAAAACACACTATGGCAAAATAAAAATTCTTAATGTTAACACCGGTAGCACAATACGATAGTTGCTACTTGGCTTCATGTGGTTACAAATAAAATACATTATCTTAAACAATATAAAGAATATGAAAATGTAATTAAAATTGCGTAATAAAATAAACAATAACAAAGAGAAAAATTTAAACAAATTTAAATTCGAAAAAACACAGTAAAATCGCTAAAAAGAATGCATCCTTGCAGTATGACAGACCGGTGACGTTGGTCGAGACAGATGTTTCCACAAAGCCACGTTAGAATGGGGAATATGGTTCCAGATAATCTGTTCTGATCGAGAGAAAAAATACGTATTGATACTTATGAAAAATTTACAAACGATATTAAATAGAAAACAAACGAATATTTAAGTAGGCCCTTCCTCTTAACTGCAAGGGGGTTAGCTGGATCGTCAAGTTCAGTGTCCAAAAACAGAGGTGGCGCTGCACCAGTCCCTTAGTGTGACTTCAAGAAATCAAGCTCTGAAGTAAGGAGACTTCTTCTTCTTCCTCTTCTTCTTCTTCTTCTTCTTCTTCTTCTTCTTCTTCTTCTTCTTCTCCTCTTTCAGAATTTCCTCATAACAAGCAAGCATCCTCATAATTCCTCTCCAGTTGTTGCTGCTCGCTGCTAGTTTCAATAAATTATCTCAAACACCTTAGTCTCGGCGTCATTGAGACAAAGCAACGGTCAACTTCAAAACCGTCAAGGCACTGTCCTCAGGTTCAGGCTCAGGTCCTTCAGATTCTTCAGTAGCGCTTTGCTTCAGAATTTCAACAAGATGGTCGAGTGTTGAGCTCCTGATTTTGGGTGGTCAGCAACTTGAAGAAATTTTCAGCATCTTAGATACGAATCTGCGCGCTTGGATTAATGTACTGAGTCTGGGGCGCAAACGACTTAAGTGCGAAAAAAGCGGAAAGACGTAACTCGAGACCATGTAGGGTGGGGAAGGGGGGGGTGACAGTAATGGTGTACAACGTTAGGTTCAGAACAAAGAAAATACGAAGACCCTAAATAAGAAAATATAGACCCAAAAATAATTTTAAAATTGGTTTCCAAAAATGAGCTAATTTTGTTAATTCACAATTCGTCCCCTGTCGACGCTGCTACTCTTATAGTCCCTTCATATGCCACTGCTCCACGTAAACGAAACGCTCTGAATCATTTACCCAAATGCCGGTTGATCTGTTTCACTTACTAACAGCCTCTAAGCTCACACACCTATCAGCATTATACCATCAAAAAGTAAATTAGTTGAAAACATCAGTCCCAAGCCCTATTTTTTTTATACTAACACACCTCATACTTGTTTCCTGCAACTCTGGGTGTCGGTAACCCATTGCTGTAAAAAAAAAAGTTAGTGTTGGAATGTGTTACAGCTGGAGAAAAAGGTGATGTTGATAATTGGGTGGTAGAAAGAATGGTTTTGTGTAGGTGACAGGGGTCTGGAACGGTGGGGCTGAGATACATCCTGTGGATAGTTAGGGGGGTGAAATATTTTAGCCGGGACTACTCTTTCTTTCCCTCGTAGGAATACTATAGATAATGATCTTGCAGACATTTGTGACATACCAAATCTGTGTTCCTTTCGAACGTATAAAACAAGAGGGCTATGAAAATAATGGTGTCTTAAACCACTTTACAGCTGCACCAGCGTCTCACACTAACAATCCCGAATGTTTAAGCAACAACATTTTAAGGATACGACCTACTTACTGCTGAAAATACAGAGTGATTCAAAAAGATGGACTCAGTTAAACAGTAAAAGATGTAAGAAATTGAGTCCATCCTTTTTAATCATACTCTATGTGAGATGCACAGCTGAGGAGAATATTTTAACCAAAGAAACTTGATGTAAGAGAAGCCTATAGGAAGCTACGTAACGACGAAGCTAATTAATTTGAGGTAACCGTTAATTACGACGATAATTAAATCAAGGAGGCTGCGATAGGCAGAACATGTGGCACGCGCGAAGGTAACGCAAAACAGTAGACTTGTCTCCGTGCAGGCCACGAAGGCATAGGGAGAAGTGGGAGCATAGATCCACACATTCTTAACCTCGGTTCTAGATGAAATAAGAGGTCGGCAACATGTTCAGCTGCTTTGCCATAGGAGGAGGCCCAAGCGTGCATCGGAAAATGTACACAGACACAGTACGTGGGAAAATAATACACAGCCGAAATACATAGGAGGTTAATACATGATAAAGGGTACATGGGAGGATAATAAGGAAACGGTAAATGGGAACATAATACAGAAGCGGCACACGGCAGGATAAAGCAGAAAGGAAACATGGGAGGATAATACAGAAACGGTACACAGGAGAATAATACAGAAAATTTACATTGGGTGACAAAACGGTAACAGTATATGGCAGGACAATGCAGAACAGAAATATGAAAGGATAATACAGGAACGTTACATTGGACGATAATGCAGAAAATTCATATAGAAAGATAATACAAAATGAGTACACTCGAAGATAATATAGAAACGGTACATAGGAGTAAAATACAGAAGGAAAACCAGGTGGGAAAATGGAGGAAAGGCACATGGGAGAAAAATACAGAAACAGTAGATTGGCGGCTAATACAAGAACGATACATGGGGGGATTATGAATATACATTTCTTTGAGAAACAAGGCTTGTGGATGTGGACTGGAAGTCGCTGATCCGGGAAATACTCAAAGAATCGACTATTATCAAAGAAAGGAAATGAACCTGAAGGTTCCACGTAAGTGGACAGATAATGTCATGATCAGCTCAGTGAATACACTGATGTTACACCATATTGTTACTGTACATAGCAGAAAATGGGGCGAATACAGGGGAGGTTAGAGTCCTTCCGTTGGTCAGTGGTAAATGAAAATTTTCATTAAATTTTACATGAATGCAATGACATTACACACCACCCTCAGCTCGTACGCAAATCCAGCAGCCTTAATATTGCAATAACAAGACCGGCCCAAGCAGTGTTCAATTTAAAATACAAGCACTAAGCGACCTATAATGGTACGATTGTGTCAAATTTGGTGACGGTCCATCAGTTGATTCAAAGTTATTGGGCGGGGATGGGGCCCGTTTTACAAGGACTTTGTCTATTTTATAAAACATTCAGTAGAAGATCTTAATTTTTCGATTCATTGAAACGCTTGTTATCTGGCAAACAGAGATTTAAACACTAACTTAAAACATCTGTTAAAGTGAAGAAGCAGACTGTGTAAAATGTAAGACAAACAACACTAGAGCCTATAACTCCCCGAAAACGTAGTAGATAAATCCAACGAACACTACAAAAAGACTGACTTTACACAACACAACAGCAATGAAACCCACATTCTGTGCGTATCAGATCTCATCATCAGTTATTTAACTTTGACACATGAATTTCATTCATGACATTCGATGCCATTAACATGAAAGTATAAATGGAGGCAGAATCGATATATCATTAACGATCGATCAGCAGTCGACATGTCAAATAAATCAAAACGATAGGCGGTCTTGAAATATCCTTAATGCAGGTCTAGTATCATTACCAACCTTGACTTGCAGGTAAATCCTGTTTCAGCCTCTCCACTAGCTGCTGCTGCTGGTCTTATCCCAAAATACAGACATCTGCACGACGGCATCTGCACTGGTCCAAGTGATGATGTTTGACAAGGAACACCTAAGGCTCTTTAATGTCCAGGTTGCACAATTGTGTGGAAGAAGACACCATTGCTGTTTACAGTGTGAACCCCAACCTCTATGTACTCCAGTATCAGTAAATATGATCCTGTACAAGCGATAAAAGTAAAAGGTAAAGTGCAGTCTTGTACAGGCACTGAGGCTCTGTACAGGCCATACGGCCCATAGGGGGAGTAGAAGTATAGCTCTACTCTTTCTTGACCAAGGCATTAGAAGGGGGTGAGGGGTCAAAGTCACGCCCCGGCCGCTCTTTACCCCCGGGGAAAGACCCGGTACCCATTGTACAGGAGGCTGGGTGGGCACCAGGCCAGTCTGGACAGGTGAGGAAAATCTCGCCCCCACAGGGATTCGATCCCCGGACCGTCCAGCCCGTAGCCAGTCACTATACATACTGAGCTACCCGGTCCACAAGCGATAAAGGCATGTGAGGAAAATGGGTTAGAGCTCCAGTCATTCTTCATCTGGGCACTAGTTTCGGGGTAGTGATCATTTGCACGCCAAGACTGCTTCCCTCATTCTTCCCTGCTGGTGAAGCGGCCCACGCTGCCTATTGCTTATGATACTGGTTGGAGTTCACAGACTGTCTGGAAGCTTCGGAGAAAAGAGCAGACCATTGCTCCTGTCAGGATTCGAACCTCGAACGTACAGCCTCAGGCTAAGTCACTATACCGAACGTGCAATCCCGACAGCACGTATAGTCTACATTCATATGACTGGTCCCAGTGGCTTCTCTGTCTAAAGCGTGGGTCTGCAGTCGCTCGCTTGATGAGAATGTGGGTTCGAATCCCGCTGGAAGCATGGATTTCTGTCTCGTGTGAGTGTTGTATGTTGTCAGGTACATATCGCTGCGACGGGCCAATCATTCGTCCTTAGGAGTCCTGCCAAGTGTGGCGTGTGCCATGAGTGCGATCGCGAAGAACCGTAAGGGGAGGCTATGACCCGGTATCTGGTAGAAGCGCCACAGGAAAAAGAAATGCACATATATGGGCGATGTTAAACAGACAGAAAATGGAAAGTGGAATGAGGTGCAAGAGGAGCGGAAGGGAAAAAAGAAAACACAGGACCAAAAAACGAGACGGATGCCAGAATGGGGAACACGTGCAGAAGGAATGGAAAAGAGGGGGAATAAACAGCAACACAATCAGGAGCAGCAGAGAAGATGGAGAGAGAGGTACAGGAAGAGAAACTGGGAAAAAGACGAAAGACAAGAAGGAGAAGGAAGAAACAGAGAAACAAGAAACGGCACAAGAATAAGGATTAAGAAGGCGAAACTTGAAGCAACAGTAGAAGGAAGGAAATAAAAAAATTAATACACATGAAGAAACTTTAGAACGGGAAGGAAAATTAGAAGACGAAGGGCAAAGAAAAGCGGAAGATGTAAAGAAGGAAGTAATGGAGGATCAGCTGGGGCATAAATAGAGGCGAAATGATAATTAATTATATCGTTTACTTCAACACGTTCATATTCGCTGATCATATAGCATCAAATAGGAGGAGGATTTGCAAACGATGCATTGAAAAGAATATGGCAGCAGTAGCGGCCTGTTTTACAGAATTATTATAGGATTAGTTTTGAGGGAGTGAGAAAACTGAACGAAAAGACGTTGCGACCGAGCCAGCTTCCAATCTGAAGTCTCCCATGCACGAAGTAAGAGTACTATCCACCATTCACAGCTATCGGATATAAACCTACCGCATACCATCGCTATGTACGAACTGGCGTGTAAGGTGACCTAACTGAACACAGTATAACTGAAGAATAAAAAACCAACTAGATGCCACTTATTATTTTATTGTACTTCTTATACGCTCAACATGTTTCGGGCATTACTATGCCCATCATGCAGCCCGGACGCTACTCCAGCCTAAAAGCACCTAACCTCCAACCTACAGCAAACCAAGAACGAAACGACCAATGTGATAATCAACAACATAGTAGTGAGCTCCTGATGATGGGCATAGTAATGCTTGAAACATGTTGAGCCTATAAGAAGTACAATAAAATATCAAGTGGCATCTAGTTGGTTTTTTTATTCTTCAGTTATCACAATGACGCACGGTCCAATGAACATCAGATTCATGAAACTGCAATTTATGCCAGTAATATATGAACAAATAAAGGACAGATACAAACAAACAGGTCAAAAGACCTAATCCATGGAGACAAATGATGATGATGATGATGATGATGATGATCAAGACTGCAAAGCCGACCGAGGTGTAACTCTCGTATTGCTGCTACCAAGTAGTGCATCTTAGTTATAAGCGGTGATACATACTGTTGCATAACACACACCGACAGGTACACATACTATCTCAGTTTCTGGGCGCCTTCAAAAAATTACAAAAAGCGACTCATATTAGCTTTGTCATATCTGTACGTCCCTCCGCATGGAACAACTCAGCTCCCACTGGACGGATTTTCATTAAATTTGATATGTGAATATTTTTCGAAAATCTGTCGAGAATATTCGAGTTTCATTAAAATCTGTCAATAATAAGGGGTACTCTACGAGAAGACGGTTGTACATCTATGCAACTATGTGGCTAAATTCGTCTTAGAATGAGAAATGTTTCAGTCAAAGTTGTACAAAAAATCAAAACACAAACTTCATGTTCCACAATTTTTTTGTTGCGAAAATCATGCCGTTTATAATTTAATGTGGAAAAATATTGTAGAGCTGGACAAGCCACAGATAACAATATAGCGCATGCGCATTGAATGTTGGATACCTAATGTTACAAACACACATTCAGATCATGTAATAATTATTGCTTTTCTACTGCAACAATGGTTGTACGAACGCGGGTCAATATTACGTTTATACCTATAATGCATGTCTTTTTTGACGTTTTGCTGACAGTGCATTTCAGTGTATTTATCTCAGCATTTAACCAACTTGATGCACAAAATTTGTTTCACAATAAGTTTTATTTCATGCCTCTACATGTTTCGAGCACATGTGCTCGAAACATGTAGAGGCATGAAATAACCTCATTGTAAAACAAAAATTTTGTGCATCAAGTTGGTTAATTACTGAGATAAATATTGCCTGTCTTGTTTAAATGTTGCCTTTTATTCTTTAATTTTAACAGCTAAGCACATTCAGGAAAGGGACCAATAACTACACGAAACACGACATGTCACGATTAAAATACAAGCACGAAGATGGCGAAAGGAAGTACGAAATATTTACTACAAAGTCTTCAACTGCCGAGGCTGCATAGCGCCGATTGGTACAAAGATGGTGAATGGCGAGTGAGACGCGCTGTAGAAACGGTCATAACCTAGCCCGATATCCTCCTGGATGGATCGAGGAAAACGACGAAAGCCTGTCACACATCCAGCTTACATTCGAAGATTTCAAGCTGGGACCTCACAGAAACGAATCAACAACTTTACTCACTCACATAGCGAATTTTGTTCATTCTTGCTACGTGTCCAACCCACCGTAACGCCCGTCGTGTAAGTATCCTACAAATTAAACTGTGAAATAGAGGATAGATACTCCGTGTACAATTTCGTCCCTTCCTCTTTGGTTCCTCATTGGGGGGACCTCGGTTTTTATGTGAAGGAGTTGGCAGGTTCTGCAGACTGCTCTTAATATGTATCTGAATGAGAAATATTACAGGGAGTACCAGGCTGTCTGTCTGCTAGTGCCGGGGCAGTGTAAGCTACAGGCTCCAGGTAACAGACTCAATTTGCCCCCTGCAGAGCTCCTACCATGCCAGCCGCATTCAACTTGATTGCTCAATCACTCACTCCACTACCAGCATAACAAAACCACAAACATACACTAATTATTTTATATGACCTGTCATAATAGTGTTCATTTTAACACAGTTCTTTTCCTGTTATGTTGGTATAGATTGCAAGAGGTCAAATTAATATGCTGCCCTAAGGTAATTTTGCATTTAGAACGAAATGTGTCTCTATGGGACTAGTTAATTTGCTAAGGTTGTAAAATTGCCAACACCTTGCTTACACGCACTGCTTTTATTGGATAGAGACTGCTAGGAATACTTAGTAGAAAGCCATATAAATAAGGTGGAAAATTACATCAAAAAGTTATAAGAAGACAAACGGTCAATGCTTACTCATGGGTGTTATGTCAACTGTACTTTATATTCAGAGTCAAATGATGTGATAGAAAATCTATTTCCGTGAATCACAGAAGAGGACAGAAGAGAAAGCGACGGTACTACACCAGCAGTTGCGTGCAGAGGCGACGACGGCCCCGAAAAACATCAGTCAAGACGGCTGGTGTCACGTCTGAGATTCGAATCGGGAACCTCCCGGAAGCAAGTGAGTAACACGAAGCCGAAATGATCTTTACGTACATTTAAAAAAATATTACTCAGTTATGGCATCACTATCTGAAACGTTATAACTGAATTAGGTATAGCCAGAAATTACCTATTCTAGTCGAATACATTAGAACACAGGCTTTTCAAAATTCGTACATATATTTCTCCTTCAAAGTGATCTGTAAAAAGTGGACATTATATTGACACTTCTTTTCAGCCTTGCTTCAATATATTCCGGTGCGAAAACCGTGCGATTGGAGTTGACAGGGGAGTCGTGATTTAGGGTCTATATCGGTAATGGTACTTATTAAGCTGCAAAAATATTACATAGAGAAATTTTAGGACGTTAGCCTAGGAAGGGAATCAGAAAATATAGATAAATGTTCATCTCCTTCCATCAGGACAAAGAAAAAATATATTAAAATAACACATAATCTGAAATTTGATAAAATATTTAGTATCAGTGACAAAACAAAATTACAGTCACGCCGGAAATAAAAGCACAATGAATTCGTGAATCTGTTTCCTAACTATTCAATTCTCCAAGACCTTCGATATGTTCATTTTAAACAAGCAAATATTGTACTGACCACAGCTTTAGCATTCCCTTTGAGAACGACACAACCACAGTGCCGACAAGTAGGCTTGAGTGAACTGCAATGTTATGATTTTTAAAAACTTGTTCCCAGTGTGTGCTTACATGAGAGACCGAGATGCACACCCATACACGACAATTTAAACTTACATTTTCAAATATCTTTTTCTCTTGACGGAAGACATACAGACTTGGGACGGGCCGGCAGTAAGCAGTCCCCATATTTAATGCACCACTTGAGTAATACCAGGCATGAAAAGTCAAAACTGACTAAACCGATCCGGCTTCTTTACTAGCGCCTAATAAACTTCCAGTGCTCAACCTAATATTTACACTTAATGTTTACAGGCTAATTGATTTATTCTAAATTGGATAGTTTCCATCCCGTTGTGTATACGTAAACAATGTACTAGTATTAATAAAACCGTCTTTACACAACAATATAATAACAGTTGTGTTATTATATTGTTGTGTAAAGACGGTTTTATTAATACAAAATTTATTTATTCGTTTATGGAATGTAATTTTTTGTGACAAATAAATATTTTTTTTGCAATTGTAACACCTCGTAACACAGCCGTCGCCATGGCTACCCTGTGAGAACAGGACGCCAATGTGTGCAAAAGTCGGGAAATGCTGCGATGTGATGTCGACTGAATAATGCATAGAACAGAGTGCGCAGAACGAACTACAGAAACAGGCGCGTATGATCTACAGAAATAGGTAGGTATGAACTACAGAAACAGGTACATATGACCTACAGAAATAGGCGCGTATGAACTACAGAAACAGGTACGTTTGAATTACATAAATATGTACGTACGGGCAACAGATATAGGTATGTACAAAGTAAAAGAAATGGTTACATATGAGCCACAGAAATATGTAACATGAACTACGGAATTAGGTGCACAGGAACCACAGAAACAGTTACGTGTAACCTCAACTGATTTATCCCGGGTATAAATTTTTCATACAGGTATTCAGTAATCTTCTTGTAAGATACAATCGATTGAAAGACAGCTCGATCACAGGTCTAACTGGCGAGGTGCTTGTTAAGATTAATGACCTTACACAGCCAACTAAGCTGTTTGCACATCAAATTATCAGTAAAATAGCACATTAGCAAGAGCCTTCCATCACCTGACTACCACAACATTCCTGTGCTTGCTACAAGAACTAATTACAAAAAAATTATAGGAAAGTCTTTTACCGCAAAAACTAATAAAGCAAGAGTTTTATGCAGTTACTATCGGATTATCCTATTTAGTTCATAAATAATTCAATTGCAATTTAACGTATCGCTTATCAACTGTTCCTAGGTAGCGGCACACAAAATTAAAGTACACTTCGTAATGTGTTATGTAACACTGTTCATGTGTACGTATTCGTACACAAATATCATTAGCCTCTGTATGTGTATACGTGGGAGTGTGAGTGTCTGCATATGTGATTAGTCTTACATGAAGGCGATATGTACTTGTAGACAAGGTCTATAGGACTTTACGTATGCGTATATGTATTACATATATTTAGGTATATTATAAACTAATATGTGTTTATATGTATATATGAATGCATATGTTTGTACGACTCTTACATGGTCTATGCACAAACACAGGAGTGCTGATAAGTCCATAGCCCGAACAGGAAGGAAACAATCTAATGTTTCTGTCAGAATGGCGTGAATTTCCTTCGGCGCCTTGCCTTGCAGGAAAAGAAACTTGATGACAGCTTGCGTCTCGATTTTGTTCAAATCGCGAGCGTTCCTGACATGCTTCCGAGTTTGTTTTCTTCCTGGTCGGGCTAAGGACTTATCAGCACCCCGGTATTACTCCTACTGACTAACGTTATAACCAGCACAATTTCATTATACTATTACCATACTTATTTCTCTGTTTTATTATACGTGTATAGCGACAATATTTTATCTGGCAACTCGCGTCACTCTTAACTAAGGACTTTTTGCGTGCCGGCAGGCAGTGCAGCGCTCGCCGCTCATCCAATTTGCCTTGAGCACAGACCCACGCTCCTTAGCTGCATGTGAAGGTAATATTAGGTTTATATTCATCATACTCAATATGCTGGAAATTTTTCCCTTCGGCTATACAACCTTACGTGTCTTGACGGGACGAATATTAAAATAACAATGGTGACTGTGGAGTCTGATGTGCACCATCTGCTCCGCTTCTGTCAGGTATAAATAGCAGTTAGTGTGTTTGTTTGATTATTTCTTCACATTCCCTCGTATTTGTAGGACAGTCGCAAGCGTGTAGATCATTAAAGATCGCAACCTGAGTAGAAACCATGCAGCAGTGATAAGAAACCCACTTAACATGGCAAAAAAAAATATCCTGCCTATCTTGAAATTTATTCATGAAGTTTTCATTGAAAACTGAATGGAAAGGTTTGGAAATTCCAGCTCCAAAGATACAGCATCCTGAGATCGCTAAACCAGTGTTACACAGTCTATGAGGGAATATTTGAAATCGGCATCTCAGTAAATATGCACACTATGCAACATATACATTATTTTGGCAGAGTACGAAACTGCAACAACTCAAGCACATGCAACTCTCACTGCTATTTATTGCTGTCACTTTCTGGCTCTGTCCCGCAATGGTATCAACGAAGCGTAAGACACAAACAGCCCACCACTTTTAGCCCTATGATACGTCGAAACTGAAGTTACAGCGAGTGAAATAAACTATGCGAGAAAGTTCCTGAACATCTCTCTTGTACTGTGGGGTACAACACTATAGAAACAGTCTGTAAGGGGGCTGCTGAATAACACACCTGGTAGTTCATCAACTTATGAACATTTGGTGTTTGTTTCGCTGGGATGCGAGTTGTCTATTTGACAGTTCTAACTCTTCCACCTTTTGGAGATGGTCGATACTGTCTCCGCTGTGATAAAGACGTGAGCTTGTGATGGGGCGGGAACAGTCGCGACTGACCCCTACGGGTACCACCCGCTGGTAGGGACTGTAACTTGAAACTCTCTCGGAATAAACATACGTGATACATCCTTCATGATTCGCTAGCTCTCTTCTGTACCAAAATCCGTTTCTATCTAGCATAGCATAATACGTGCCTTCAGATGATACCTGATGATTAGTCGCAAAGTGGGAATTTAGTATGCACATAAAATATCTTCATCTAGTACCGAGGTTAAGCACACGTGGAGCTACATCTACACTTCTCCATGTGCCTTTATAGGGTGATGAATAACCAAACACAGCGATAGCTTCATATTTTCCATATACCCACACATATGGAGGGCCTGTATCCCGAATATACAGAGCCACGTATGTTAAAACTCATTGCAATTACTGTACAAGAAATTGGTTTGGAAAAGGCGTTCTTCTACAGTGCCATCGAGAAGTCAAGCAAACCGTAATTAAATATTTATTGATGACTGTAATTAATCTCCTGATGTAACGCCACCGGATTTATATCGCGGAGGTATTATATATATACATAATGTATTTTATTTATTTTTTATATATATACACAAACACACACACACACACAACAGACTACTCTCACAAAAGGGCGAAAAACTCTCTTCACCGGGTTGGATCAAATAATAAAGAAAGTGAAAAATTAATGCCTAGCTAGGTTTGGTGGACATTTCCGGCATTTAACCCAACATTCAGTTTTTCTTATTTTAATTTACTTGTTTTGATAACTAAAACTTGTTTCGAAAAAGATTTTCGTGACTTTTCTACCTCTCTACAGAAAATTCCCGATGGCGTTCGTAGTAATTTATGGAGTTTGTGGTTTGTTGAAAAACATACTGCCTTAAGTAAAGTTAAGTAGAAGAAACTAACATACTGCCTTAAGTAAAGTTAAGTAGAAGAAATTAACATACTGCCTTAAGTAAAGTTAAGTAGAAGAAACTAACATACTGCCTTAAGTAAAGTTAAAAAAGTTAAGTAGAAGAAACTAACATACTGCCTTAAGTAAAGTTAAGTAGAAGAAACTAACATACTGCCTTAAGTAAAGTTAAGTAGAAGAAACTAACATACTGCCTTAAGTAAAGTTAAGTAG
>Ga0131853_10005868_pt1 | contig 22180 bp, 13 predicted proteins | sample TergutLab28metaG_FD_92764 | JGI IMG/M metagenome (GOLD analysis project Ga0131853, IMG submission 92764) | Labiotermes labralis P1 segment gut microbial communities from Petit-Saut dam, French Guiana - Lab288 P1 (version 2) (version 2) | ecosystem: Host-associated > Arthropoda: Insects >... | reverse complement strand
TAAAAGGCGGGGGTGTGGGGGGGGGGAGTTTTTTTGGATGTGGGTTTGCGGTAGCTTGGGATGCAAAGCTCGAGGAGGGGTATTTCGTTGCAACTGAGTACCCCCATCACAGAACGCCCTCCCCCCCCCCCCCACAGCCACGTCTCTTAATAATAAATTCCACAGATGATGAGATCTCACCATCGTGACATAACAGCATATATCTTATAAAGCACTAATACTCTTTCGGGGGAAAACCTGATGATGGCCGGAGTAGGCCGAAATATGTAGTTGTTATCATCCTCTAATAAACATTATTAGATAACATTGTTGTATTACTGACTAAATACCTGTACCTATTTACTTACTGAACTTCTTCATGGACTAATCATTCTCTCCAGACGAATTCAAGTACAGTGTCATTATAGACGCTACAAGCTTTTCTTTCCAAATTATAACCTATTCACTCTGTACGTCCTAAACTACACAGATGGAACTATATCTTTAAGAAGTTCAAGACACAACCGCATGTAAACTCAGGCACGAACACCTTGACTCAACTTTATCCTGCATAACATTGATTAGACTACACGTGTATCAAATATGTCGGAGAAGTTGCAGCCAAACCAGGCAATGATGGATTGCAAATGTGATTTACAGATTAAATTGCTGGTACCAAAATCAAATAAGAAAATATTTGAACCCAGAAGGAATAATAAAATGCTTCATACAAGGAAAATTGTATCCAAAAAAAGAGGGTTTTGTATTTTCAGGTTATAATGCAGTAGCAGGTACGAAACCTAAACCAAAGTACACGAAGGTAACAAGCAGTGTAAATATACTGAAACAATACAGCATATACAGACGAAATGTCTGGGACTAACAGAGTCTTACCATATGTATAAATGTATGAGCCTGGAAAAAACTGGCAATGAATATGAAATTAAGCACTGGTTAATCAGGAACCCATTACTTGACTAAATATGCACACACCAACACACAGAATCTGAAAATGCGAATGCTCATTAGGACAAAAGATATGAAAGATAAGGCTATGGAATGCTACAATCAGATATATTTTTTGTGGTTTGAAGAAGGAAATTGTCCTTTCAATAGAAATCAGAACCTATCATTAAGGAAAATCGAGAATACTGGAAGTCAGCAACAACAACAGTACTAAAACAGAACAATGTACATGAAGTTATTCCAATAGTTGCATAAAGCTAGGACAGCACTCTTGACACCCAGCCACACGACGCTCACCTCACAGCCTTGGTACCAATGCAATTAAAACTCGATTAAAACAAAGCGTCAGTAACCAGCGATCTGAATATCTGTATTCCTCAAGGTATGTTATATTGGGAGGAATATTTCATCAGATTTTAAGGCTCTTCAAGCATTTGGTTTGAAATTTTTCAACAAATGTTTAAGTAAAGAAAATTTAAATAACGTATATAGTAAGCCAAAGTCTCCTTTTCCTTCCTCTAATCCTGCCCAATTCATATTAATTTATAAAAATATAAAAGCACAAGTAATTGTTATATAATATGAGTGCAGCAGGTGATACGAGTGTAAGCAGCAGCAGCTGTGGTAATAGTTGTAGTAGTAGTAGTTGTTGTTGTTGATGTTGTTGTTGTGGTAGCAGTAGTAGTAGTAGTAGTATTAGTAGTAGTAGTAGTAGTGATGATGGCGGTGGTGTTAGTAGTAATATTAGTAGCAGTGGTAGTGGTAAAAGTAGTAGTAGTAGTAGTAGTAGTAGTAGTAGTGGTGTTGGTAGTGGTGGTATTATTATTATTATTATTATTAGTAGTAGTAGTAGTAGTAGTAGTAGTAGTGGTGGTGGTGGTGGTGGTATTATTATTATTATTAGTAGTAGTAGTAGTAGTAGTAGTAGCAGCAGTAGTAGTAGTAGTAGTAGTAGTAGTAGTGTTGGTAGTGGTGGTATTATTATTATTATTATTATTAGTAGTAGTAGTAGTAGTAGTAGTAGTAGTGGTGGTGGTGGTCGTCGTCGTCGTATTAGTAGTAGTAGTAGTAGTAGTAGTGGTGGTGGTAGTATTATTATTATTATTAGTAGTAGTAGTGTTAGTAATAATAGTGGTGGTGGTGGTAGTAGTAGTATTAGTGGTAGTGGTGGTAGTAGAAGTAGTAGTAGTAGTAGTAGTAGTGGTGGTGGTGGTGGTGGTCGTCGTACTAGTAGTAGTAGTAGTAGTAGTAGTAGTAGTAGTAGTAGTAGTAGTAGTGGTGGTGGTAGTATTATTATTATTATTATTAGTAGTAGTCTTAGTAATAATAGTGGTGGTGGTGGTAGTAGTAGTATTAGTGGTAGTGGTGGTAGTAGAAGTAGTAGTAGTAGTAGTAGTAGTAGTAGTGGTGGTGGTGGTGGTAGTACTGGTGGTGGTAGTGGTAGTAGTAATAGTAGTAGTAGTACTGTTAGTAATAATAGTGGTGGTGTTGGTAGTAGTAGTAGTAGTAGAAGTAGTAGTATTTAGTAATAATAGTGGTGGTGGTAGTAGTAGTAGTAGTAGTAGTAGTAGTAAAAATAGTAGAAATATCGGCAGCAGGAACTGTTCATGTTCTAACGTGGACGGTAACACAACATGAAGATAAATTAAAGGTAAATCGGTTTAAAAATAAAACAAAATATATAATATTTAATAAATAATTCTTCCGTGTCACAGAATTTCTAAGACAACACAGGCTACAAAAAATACAGTATCCCTAAGTCGTTACATCTGTTAAAAGTTACTGCGTGTTTTTAAAATCTGCAGTAAGTTCTAAACTATTAACACTTGAAGGAAATGGAAACAATAGAAAAGCAAAAAAGAATCCATCGCAACTTTTCTGTTATGAACTAGAAGCCTTTTATAATCGGTGTTATTATTCTTTCTGTTCCAAAAGAAGCCAAATGCACTGTATATAATTTGTTTGCAACTCTGTTTCACATGTCACACTGAGAACTCCAATGAACAAAGCACTTTACAGAACAGGATTCAATATTTCTTTTAAGGAATAAAATAAATAGGTTTCATGCAGTTTGAATCCTTGTTTATGAGTTATGGCGTAACAAAACTATTGTAGCCTTTAGCATAATCAAATTATGCTATAAGCTAAAGTAGTTTCGTTTATGTGGCTCGTGTGGTACCAAAAACCCCGAGAAGTACAATAAAAGAAGTGGAGTCACGGAGAGAGAGGAGGCCCGCACTCCATGTTATGTGCTTTTAGTGCCTTCCATCATATGCATAAAACGTAACGCAAAAGCATGCAATGTGCACAGAAAACCGATAACGTTCTGTCAATGTGTTCACACACACAACCTTATAAAATATCTGTGGGCCCGGTAGCTCAGTCGGTGTAGCGACTGACTAGGCCCTGGAATGTCCGGGATCGAATCCCGTTGGGGACGAGATTTTCCGCCCGTCCAGACCGGCCCTGGGGCCCACCCAGCCTCCTGTACACTACAATGCTACAATGGGTTCCGAACCTTTCCCAGGGGTAAAATGCGGCCAGGGCATTTTGCTGACCGCTCACGTCCTTCTAGTGCCGCGGTCATGGAAGAGTAGAGGTATACCTGTACCCACCCTCTGGGCCACACCAGGCCTGTAACGGGATCACTTTACCTTTACCTTTTATAAATATATATAGATATAATTCTTTTTAAATATATGCTGTCTTTGTGACTATGAACATTAGGACTGAGGTGTATTGAGGGCCTGGATGAAAATTAAACCATATATTTGGATAAAATGCATTTTTCACGATTTCTTGTTTTCAGGATGGACATTCAGTTGTGTTTAGGAATATATATATATACACACAATTACAAACAGATAATTTGCACTTCTTTTGTTCTTAATATTTAGACCTCAAATTACAAACCGAAATTACAATTGTAATTTTTATATATATATAATGATCCGGCCGCAGTATGAAAAAATCTCTGGTAGAAACAGTTATCAGTGTAATCTGAATTAATACGAGTAGAAACCAATAAACAGTTATATTGATAGTAATTTTGTGCTCATTAATCGTACTTTTTTTCAAAATTCGACACCTTAACTCCTGCGGGCATTTTGTTCCATATCTGTTAGCTAGGATATGGCTGAGAATTTGAGTCTATAAGCAAGGTATGATCATCATTATCCTCGATGGGAATCGTATCCCGGCTGTGCAGCATAAATAGAAATGTGTACATGCTAAAGATGTACACCACGTAGATGAAGTGGGAGTGAAGCTACAGACACGCGCGTTCTGAACATCGGAACATAACAGTAGGGACTGGTGCGATACCCAGACGAAATACATCAGTGATCCAAGTATTTCAATGCAATATTACAGCCTTGTTCGTGCCAGAAGTTACAAAAATGCACCTGCCAATCTTGCCTTATTTACCTGCATGCCTGTTTGCGAGTAATGACTCTAAAACGGTTAAAATAATCGGAATTTTCATAAATTTTGATATTTGGATTGACCGAGCTCTAATTTTGTTTGAAAAAGGACAACAATATAGGCCACTTGATTTTCGTCGAACATTTCGAAAACATTTCTCTAAATAATCATCACATCAAAAACTATTTCTGATACGCGTTGTAGTGGGAACTAAAACAAACATTTCATTTTGAAAACGCTTTCCAATTATTTATCTCAGTAATTAACCAACTTGATGCACAATGTTTGTTTTACAATAAGTTTATTTCGTGCCTCTACATGTTTCGAGCACATGTGATCATCATCAGGAGGTCAAAATTGCATTACACAGCCTCTGGTATCATCACACACATAGGTGTGATGATACCAGAGGCTGTTTAGTGCAATCTTGACCTCCTGTTGATGAGCAAATGTGCTCGAAACATGTAGAGGCTTGAAATAAACGTATCGCAAAACAAAAATTGTGTGCATAAAGTTGGTTAATTACCGAGATAAATATATTGAGATGCACGGTCAGCAAAACGTCAAAATTTGCTTTCCAATTAGTTACTCTTATTCTCTGGGTAGCGAGAGGAAACGGACACAAATGCACCGCAGCTTTATTCTACGTATGCGTTTTCATAATTGTACGTACAATGTGTACATGTGCTTACGATGTGTACATGTGCTTACGATGTGTACATGTGCGTACGATGTGTACATGTGCGTACGATGTGTACATGTGCTTACGATGTGTACATGTGCGTACGATGTGTACATGTGCGTACGATGTGTACATGTGCGTACGATGTGTACATGTGCTTACGATGTGTACATGTGCGTACGATGTGTACATGTGCGTACGATGTGTACATGTGCGTACGATGTAAGCCACGGACTGCTTCAACTGACAGGAAATTACTCCGTTTAACTGGAATGTTTTTTATATACCCTCAGAAGCTACAGGTACTAAACAACCAGTACGGAGAGTCCCGCATTTTCTTACGCTGAAATGATATTAAATGTTAGAGCTAAACAAGACAATAAACAATTCAATAAATTCGAGGAGTAGATTCCTCCTTGCGCAGCTATAAGTCCAACACAAGTTTTAATACTGCCAGATTAAATCGGCATAAAAAATCCAAGCTCAAATATGCACTTAACAATGGCCTGCCAGAATATAACAACATATGGCACACAATTTCGTGACCTAATAACCTACACCGGTTTAGATTATATCAAAGTGATTGTTGTAAACCAATTATAATCTTTTTACAGCCCTGAAACAAAATCGTGACCCCCGAAATATTAAAGATGATCGCGGAATCGACATAGTTGTGGCAGGATGTAAGATAACACAGGAAATGGAATGATCAAGACAGGATAGAAAATCTTGTCCCACGTTGTCATAAGTTCCACATTTTTGGTGTGGACTGTACGGAAACGTAGTGGGACAACATTATAATTAAATCTTAACTGTCCTTATTAGGTCAAAATTAAGGAACATATAACACAGACATTTTTAACTTATTTTTTGACATTTATTTACGCCTGGTTTTTTTAAGTGGACTCTTTCCCTCAGGGTTATCGACCTACAGACCGAAGTAAGTAGTAAATCATTCGACAGGAATATTAACCTATATGCATTCTATGATGTAATTAGGTTTTAAAATCCTCGCTTTGAGCAATTCTTAACCGATTCCTGGAGACACAGTTTCTAATACTGTGGAATGTTAGACTGATGTGAACCGGTTATTAGAGCGGAGCGCTGATAATGGTCTGCCGCACCATTCCATCTATTCGTCCGTAACGTGGAATAGCTGATGATGAATGCTCTCATCAATTATTGTAGCACAGCTTAGGTTAGCAAGCTTTACGGAAACCGACCGATACGTAAATGTAACATGAGCGCAAAAGTGCCGTATGTCACTGCACCTTTCTGTATGTTCTAGCAGTACTTAACGTGCTGTCTGAATCTGCAAAGTTTCCTTTTAAAAAAAATCATAACTCCAGTCGTTAGGTTAATATAATCGAAATTTATGGAGAAAAGGCTACAAATTAGGGCTCATATTCGGACAGTCTTTGATTGAAATCTCGACCCGGATACCGGATGTTACTTCAGGTTTTCTGAGATTTTCTTTGTCCAGGAAATGACACAAAAGTACTTTAATCATTCTTTGTTTTTATTTGTGGTTTATATTCTCCTTCCTCTAATTCAAAACTATAGATTCTGGGATATTGAGAGCTCCTTAAGGCAACCTAGAATAAAGCATAATGTTTTACGGAAAAAAACTTCCTACTATATACAAATAACTAATCACATGGAGCACAGTCATCCTCCCAAAAGAAACAGTTTTAAAGATAACCAAAGATTCACATCATTTTTTCACATACACACCGTGTATCGAGATAATTGTCAAAGTTTTTTTCACCAACTGATACAAAATTGAATAGTCTTCAAAACAATTTTAAATGTACATTAAAATTAACATTATAAAGTTCCTACATGTTTCGGTGTAAACGCCATTTTCAGGGAGCGCACTTTAGCGAGCTCAAATAGTGCGCTCCCTAAAGATGGTGTTTATACCGAAACATGCAGGAACTTTATCATGTCAATTTTAATGTACATTTAAAATTGTTTTGAAGACTATTCAATTTTGTATCAGTTGGTGAAAAAATCTTTGATAATTCACAGCATTCCGTATAACACAATCTCTCATTACCATACTTCCTACCTAAACACTTACGCATGTTCTCAAACAATATATTTTTCTAAACCTCACACTTCAAACAATAAATGTACGAAAAAATATTAAACAAGAATTCTTGTTTATTGTATTTAGGAATTAGTCAACATGGTTAGTAATTTAGACATGTTGCGTATTCATGAAAAGTACAAATTCCAAATATGTTTTTGCTCTAGATTTGGACTAACAGCACATATCGCTCAGGCACTCATTCTGAAAAACTAAAGACCTATTATCTCTCCTGATCATTAGAGAAGATAAACATAATGTGTCGTCTAATTCCACATACGACAGGTAACAGTCGGATTAATACTACACTGTAAAAATATAAATTTATAATTGACAAAATATGCGGTTAGTGACAACGTGTGGAAATCTGAAGCCATCGTTTTAAAAAATGTTACTGTTTTTAATGTCAGGTAATTATATGATTCTCCAAAGACCATAGTTAAAAATACAGAAATATATAGGCCTCTATGTTTATGCCCTAACGATCAGCAAGGGATAAATTTGGTCACGTGATGTTATCTGTTAGGATAAACGAACACCGGATATTTTCATGGAATGACGTGTCGGTAAGTGTATTTTTCACTCTAGAATTGTACATATATATTATTAATCGCCGGAGTAAATTAGTTATGTTCGAACAGAACACTGTCACTTTGAATGATGGGAAAAACACGTATGGTTGTTAAGGTCCTGGAAATTACACGTAGGAGTTCTTCATGTATGAAGACGAAGATTGTTTATGTGCAGTGTGCGGTGAATTTTGTGCAGTCGGAATGAATTGTTTTTCGCATATGAGCATTTTAAACTAACTAATTTCGTTTCGCCTCTCGAAATGCAATGGTGAAAGAAAATCCCCCATCACAAACACAGTACTACATTATCTTTAAGTTAGATATCAATGGTAAATCCTTCTGTTCCCAAACGATTCACAGATCGATACGTTTTCGTCACAACTTAGGTTAAAGGTTACTTTCTCCATGGAGCAAAGTCCATCTTAAGAAGCTAACCGGTTCTCCGCTAGTAAAGATATTCCTCATTTTACGAACCAGGAAGTGCATTACCGCATTTACAAATGCTCGCAACCTGCTCTTATCCTCAGCCAGATCAATCCAATTCATGCTCCTTCTCCCACTTCCTGAAGTTTCATATTAATATAATCTTCCCATCTACACCTGGGTCTTTCAAGTGGTCTCTGTCCTTCAGGTTTCCTCACTAAAACTCTGTATAAACTTCGCCTTCCCCCTACATGCTACATGCCCGGCCCACCTCAATATTCTCGATATGATCACTCGAATAATATTTTGTGAGGAGTACAGATCATTAAGCTCACCATTAACGTCTAAGAAGCCTAAAAAAACATCAATTTTAAAAAATGATTCATCCACTTAAATATTTTTGTCATTATAACTTGTAACGGTGCCAGTTGTATGTACGAGTCGTCCTACACAGTGGCTGGATTCTTGTTTGTGTCCGCGAGGTTAATAAAAATACTCCGACAAAATCATGCAGGTCTAATGGTGAATTAAATTAATTAAAACTAAACTTCATATATCAAGTAACGCAATGACATACCGTTCCTCCAACTCAGTACATATATATATATATAATTCTATATATAATATAGAATTATATTATATATAATTATATAGTATATATATATATAATTAACTAATAATTGTTTATCAGATTATAGAGTGTGAATATATTCTGGGAAATACAAGTCTGAACCAGCTTATTCCTGTGGGGTATGTTTCTATTCTTCTGGTTTCTTTTGTTATAATTTGGAGTAGTCCGGTTTTGTGGCTGTTGCGAGGTTTGGCTTTAGTTATGTTTGAAAAACGACGTCTGTTCGCAAGGTAGATGGAGTTATTAATCATAGCAGGTGGTAATTATTGCTGCTGCCAGCCAGTAATATACAGTAAACGAAAACCAATTAAAGTAAACGAGGGTAAATGTTTATATGCGACCCATGAAAATATATAGGGGAGTATAAGTGTAGTTCCAGTCGTTCTTAAACTCTGCTTTACCTGCAGGAAGGAAGTTAGCTTCCCGCCCCTGTCAATTACAGTGCATAGGACACAACCTGCACTACCCATTAAATATGCACAGAATATTGCTGGGAAACAGAGCCGGTGTGGACGATTTGGAGGCAACAAAAATACCCTCTTATAATAAAACCACTGAGATGCACTAATTTCTCAAAACTATTTTTGGAATAGAACTCTACATGTTTCGGACAGTTCCTCTGTCTATCATCAGGAGTGTAGCACTGTACACACAGCAATGTTATATGTCATACTGGTTTTGCTGACAGTGTGCTAGCGGGATCAGGACATTCCATCCTGATCCCGCTAGCAAGCAGTCAGCAAAACCTGTATGACATAAACCATTGCTGTATGTACAGTGCTAGACTCCTGATTACGGACAGAAGGACTGTCCGAAACATGTAGAGTTCTATTCCAAAAACAAATTTGAGAAATTAGTGCAACTAGTTGGTTTTTTACAAGAATATATCACAACGCACGGTCCTCTGAATGTCAAAAATTCCCTCTACTTGCCAGGAATTTAATTCCCATGTCGTTTAGCCCTTATCATAGTCACAGACATATATTTTATTTAGTCTTGAAAACTGGCATATATTTATGAAATAATTTCATACCACTACAAAAACAGGGTAATTCACAGGCCTTTTTAGAAAATCGATTGGTATTTGAAATGAGGAACTTTAAGAAACGCACAAGCATGTTGTCTGGCAAGAGGCGGAGTTCTTTCTAATGATAAATAAAATTGCGGATAAAAATATTGTCTGCAGTAACAAATATTATTTGAAGTGATATACCTAAAAAGCGTAATATAATATGTATATTGTCAATAAGTCATCTGAGCTGCGAAATATAATTTATCACTCCGTGCGCCTTTCAGATTCTACACATTCACACAAAAGGTATTTGGGTAGTTTTTATTACAGTCCATATATTTGTTACGAGAAAGGTCTGTCATCTGGCAATTTAGTAGCAACATTTTCGACTCTGATGATGACAAATATATCAATTCACATTCGGAAAAAAGAAGAACATGTTTTAGTCTAAAAACTTCATGAATAATTTACAAATACTACACATGTTTATGTAGCACTGAATTAGAACAATACCTTGATTTGTATTCAGGTGACCGGCATAGTAACTTTCAAGGTTCTTCTCCGTTACACATCAGTCACCATGACAGAGTTCTGCCTTATTTTCCAACCCCTGGAATTATAACTTGACATTCTTTTCCAAAACTTCTTGTGCCACTTGTCATCAGAGCCATTTCATACATCGACAACCTACTATTTAAAGTAAAACGCTTAGGAAGTAGTAAATGTGTTTTAGTCGGCCTGTATTAAGGAAAGAGTTCATCACAACAGCCTACTTGTAGAGGTTAAGACTCTACTGACCGTACTGAGCCCTTTGGTTCCGCAGAACGAAGAAAATTTTGTGAGAAAATCCGCTACATTTCCCTCTATATCTAGAGAGTTTTGCTGCTTCCCCAAAGTCAAATACTACCAGTGATTCACTGACCTTTACATTTAAGTCTCACTCAAGCCTATTTCGTTTTATTCTCTCCTTACCATCTTTGAAAAATTGTCTTTCAAAACGAATAAAACTTAAACATAAAGTAATTCAAGTCGATAGTGTAGTAAATCTCAGTCAAACATTGAATAATTTTGTGATTGAAAATTGTAATTATTTCCGTTCATTCTCGAACCCTAATTTTCGTAAATGAGCTCTAAAACTGTCATTTTGTTTACAAATGTGCGTCGTCTACCATCGCACGAGCCACCTGCGTCCCTACAGCGAACCTCATACTCTGTTGTAAATTATTTACAATTAGCTGTCTCTGGTATGTATTAAAATAAAGGAACTACTTTCTAAAATGCGTTGTGATAAATCGAATCTTTTAATCTCTTACAAAATAAGCAGCGCCTGTTTTTTTTTGTACAGGAGGAGGAAACAGAGACAGGAAAATTAACGTTACACAGTATACGTCAGCACAATCTTTTTTATTCTTAAGCAAGGCTACATGTTTCGACCAAAAATTAGTCATCTTCAGGCCAGTACAACATTTTCGTTAGCAGATGCTTTGCCCACTTTGGGATCCCATAGTGTTTACAATTGTGGAATACATCTAGTTAAAACTTTCTAAAAAGGTTTTGATTTTGTTTATAAAGTGTGTTATTTACAGATTGGGTCTAAACATTAAAATATTAAAAATTCTTCCTTAACAGTGCATTAATGTTCACCGGATATCCGGTGAACATTAACGCACTGATAAGGAAGAATTTTTAAATAATGTTTAGACACAATTCTGTAAATAACACACTTTCTTAATTTAACAACGGCATTTAAGTTGCGATGTACATTACTTCCAGTGCCATAATTGTCATATAATGTGACTTCATTTGCACATCAAAAGTGCACCTAATGAAGAAGTAATATGGTCCTTCAAAAAAATTGAAACTCAAACATACGACTATACGATATCATAAAATAAAAACCAAAATGTAAGTCTTAGCCCTCGTCAAAATTTTACATTTTACATAAAACAATATGAATTTTGACCCTACACACGGCGATATACAGGTGAAAATTTACGGGGTTTTGAATTGTCTGTCCCAATACACAGTAATGATTGATGCCATTGCTTGTAATTAAAGAGCGGAAATCACAACGTGATTGATACAGTGTTTACCCTTTACGTATGTTTATTCACAATACAGTTGCTTTTCATGCTGTCGAGCTATTAAAATTCGTTATTTTGCAATGAGAAATATCCAGTGTTTTAATTTCCTGTTCAAATTTAATTGCTCTGTTGATTACAGTGGGATGCGATTGAAATGCCTTGCGTTAGAAAAACATGAAAATGCTGACAAACCGAATATTTTGCTGTTTAGTTGGCAGTCCACAGAACAATACAGTATATAACATACAAGATTCATATAGAGTAACCCTCACGGAAAATAACACGGTTTGAAAGGAGATAGTTTTACGTCCCCCCCCAAAAAACACAATATTTACAGGGCTCATTGTTTACGACACGCATCTAATATTTCCACCAACATGATTCGTTACGCATCAATTACAATAGCGAAATTCAACAAAAGCAATGTGTATGAGGAAAAACTTTTATGTGTGGACACGTGGGTGACTGGTAAATTTTGCTTGTGTACCTCATCAAAAGGCGATAAAGTTTAAGATATCCTTAATCTAGTTACAATTTGGAGGTAAGTGGACAGCTTAAAGGTGTTCTTGTATTCCCCCTGAGGAAGATCCACACGGGATTCAAAGTTAGATTGGAGAAAAGACCCAGGTTTGGTTTGAACACACTGGGCATCCCTAGACACGGGCCTTCTAGTTTTTAAATATAAGAAGAAATTTAGTAAGGGGTACAATCTGCATCGCATGAAATTTAACAAAAAATTACGTCCAATTAATAATGTCAGTTTCTTTCTTGTGTGAACTTTGTAAGACCCGAACATAGGCAACGTTTGGAAATAGAACCACAGTACACAGGGGCCAGGTAAGGCACCAGACCCCTCTCTACTAACCACAGTACACAGGGGCCAGGTAAGGCACCAGACCCCTCTCTACTAACCACAGTACACAGGGGCCAGGTAAGGCACCAGACCCCTCTCTACTAACCACTGTTCCATACATCTCATCCCTTTGTAAAACAAGTTGTGTAGACTGAGACAAACAGATGATTTGTCTTCACTCTTCAGCAGGGGAAGAAGACACACACACACACACACACACATATATATATATATATATATATACATAAAATCTAACATTTATACATATTTTGGGTTCGTAGCAACAAATTTTTGTAATATCACTTTTGCTTAAGGAGGGACCGCTGTAGCACATGGTTAAGGTGCTGTGCTACAAATCGGAAGGTCGCTGGTTCGATTCCAGATGGTGTCATGGAATTTGTCATTGACATAATTCTTCCGATCGCACTATGGCTCTGGGGTCGACTCAGCCTCTAACAGAAATGAGTACCAGGATAATTTCCTGGGGGTAAAGGCGACCGGTGCGTAAGGCTGACAAACTTACCACCGTCTTGTGCCGTTGTCACGAAATCTGGGAACCTTAACTTCCTGGAACCCTCTCGGCCACTCTAGAGGCCTGTAACGGGACTGATTTACATTTGCTTAAGGATATTTAGTGGAAGCAGTTTCCGTGCCATAGTTTGATATTTTCGTTGAATGGAGAATTATACAAAGGAGTTCAACCACACACAAACGCTTTGGTTTGGCCGCAGGCACTATGCATGTGTTCTGAATCTCGTTTTTGAACCTATTCCTTCTTAAAGAAAGATTACATAAAGGCGGAGATTATAGATAAATTATTAGATGTGTTTTAGACAAGAGTGCAATCAAGTATAAGCAGAGTTATTCCATTGGAATGTGATTACAACAATTACAACTATTTAGACGATTAATTGTCGTAAATTACTTACTCACTTACTCCATGGTGCAGAGTCCTTCTTGAGCAGCTAACTGGTTTGCAGCTAGTCAAGAAATTCCCCGCATTTCACGGAACCCGAAGGTTCATTACCACACTCAAAAGCGTCCGCCACCTGTCTCTATCCTGGGCCAGCCCAATCCAGTCCATATACCCACATCCCACCTCCTGGAGAACCATTCTAATATTATCCACCCATCTACGCCTACGTCCTCAGTGGTCTCTTTCCCTCCGTTTTCCCTACCAAGACCATATACACCCCCCTCTCCTCACCCATATGCCCCACATGTCCAGCCCATCTCATTCTGTCGTAAATAATTCATGCATTTACATCACTTAATTTGTATTTTATCTTCTGTGCCATTTTTTGTGTTTAATTTTTCCGGTTTGTATCAAGTGTAACAATTTTCAACTGCATGGTGACGTTATTATTCCAGACTATTCGCAATATGTGGGTCACGGCAAAACAATCGTTCTATTCACCTAAGGCTGAAAGCTCAGAAAGCTTTTACATGTCAATTCTCAGTACAACAAAGACTGTCACGTCATGTATTCGTGACCACTCGCCATTAAGCAACTTATGTTTACTTGTTTAACGGCTTCAGCCAGTTTCATTCAACTGTATCTAAACGCACTGCTTATATCCATAGGCATAGCTTTCTGTGAGAGACATCTACAGGCAACCGAAGAGGATTAAAAATGATCGGAGTTACTATAAAGAAGGTTGCAACCCATGGGTGCAAAAGGCACTAGTTGAGCCCTGAAGAGAAGATGGGAGTAGGAGATAAGCAAGAAAGTTAGAACAATGTTCTCACTGTCCGCGGCATAAACATATGTGGGGGAATAAAAGTTTGGATCCACTCATAAAATTGGCTTTAGATGAAGGCCAACTGAACGAAGCAGGCAATTTATTCCCTGTAAAAGAGCCTCCTGTAGTCACTGAATAGAAAACTGGGTGGGACACAGAACAGGTCAGAACACTTTGAGAAAAGAACAGGTTGTCAAATTACGTGTTTTAACCATTATCCTGCTAACGTGGAGAATATGGTGAGATCCTAATAATAAAAGGAAATGGCATTTGGGATTTAACTTGGCTTTTAAAAAGTTAAAGTAACCTGTTATGTGTACGTCTAACAAAATCATGTACGATTTTTTAATTACAACCAATAAGATGCAACTATTTTTGATTATTTATTTCTAAAAAGCTCTACATGTTTCGGACGGTTCCTCCGTCCATCATCAGCAGCACATAACTGTACATACAGCTTCAGGTATTGTGAACCGAAACTGCTGCAGGCTGGTATCGTGGATGAGATGGAAATTCTCATCCATATGCTCCTGATGATGGGGGGAGGAACCGCCCGAAACATGTAGAGCTTTTTAGAAATAGATAATCAAAAATAGTTGCATCTTTTTGGTTGTAATTACAAATTTACACTAACGATGCACAGACACGTGAACATAAAAATCATATATCTTTATTTAAAGGCTGTATCCATTGCGGACCCGATGAGGAACGTATCTTAGATGTTGTTCCCAGGGAGGACGGAGCTCGTAACTCTGGTTAAGACGGGGAGTCGGGCAGGTCGCACACACTCTTAATAATCTCCAAGTAGAATATATTGGAGTTTTATTGCGCAAGAGTGTGGAGTAATAGCATTTACAACTGAAATGTATCAGTGACAATTCTCGCCAGTGGACTCCTCATTACCGTTCGCACTCACTGACTGTCCATCTTCGGACTCTGCTGTTCAGATACAGTTCGAGCTACACAGCAGACTGTTCCCGCAGAACAAAGCAACTATTGTTACATGTGTTGCTCCACACACTGCTCGCGCGATACACCTAGCGAGTCCAGTTATAAACAAAAGAAATGGAAGGAAATTATATTCCTGCCATGCCTGGTGTTAAGAGAGGCGAGAACTAAGCATAAGTAAATTTAGCTTATGACTAACATAGAGTAAATGTAAGAATGGTAAAAGAAAGTCACAACAACAAAAATCAATATGTGTCAACTACACAACATAAGTACAGCTACATATTTCTTTCTGTAAAAACCACCAACAGGCCGCTATTACATTACATTTAAATTAGGGCAAAACACACGGCAATTTTATTCACGTGTAGCTGTATTTAAATAAAAATAAGTGTTTGTGTTGGACGGATGTATGACGTGTTATTTATAGTGTTTTAGAAACACAACTGGATGCACTGCATTAAATTAATGTAGGTGTAGTTGTATACTTTCTTCTGGGTAATTCCCCGAGCGTTTGAATTTTATGCGCAGAAGTTTCGGAACACTCCATCCCATCTTCATACGCAGGTAGGTAGGTACCTACCCGCCTATGAAGATGGGATGGAGTGTTCCGAAACGTCGGAATATAAAATTCAGTCGTCGAGGAATTACCCAGACAAAAAGAAAGTTTGAAATCAAGCATGTACGCGTAGCTTATCATTGTGGCGCGTTCGCGTAACCGTCATCACAATGGAAACGCAACGGAGCTTCCCCTTCTTCCCTTTTTAATACAGATATGTTGCTGTCAACAGTTTAAAAAGCATTTAACCTGACCCAGGGAGCAACAACAATGCGCTCTATTTATTTTTGGCTACGTATTTCGCTGGCAACTGAATGAAGCACATTTGGGTCCTCATGCAAAGTGTCAGATATTTTCTTTCCGTTTTAACCACACTTGAATTTGCGAGATAGATTTGTATGAAAGTCACCAATACCGAATTTCATGGAAGTCCTTCCAGTAAGGATCACGCTGATATATATGCGGGCAGACGGACATCACGAAGCTAATATATGCTTTCCGTGTCCACACGAATGCTCCCAAAAATAGTCTCAACACACGAATGTACCTATGACGTATTAAGTATTAAATACAACATGTGTGGGTCTGTATTCTTGCAGCAGTTAACCGGCACGCAAATCATATCTTTTGTGGGTCGCATTTTATTCCATTTGTGGTCTGCCTGGCTCTAAACACATTTTCCAAATTGGCTCGAAAATGGTACCATTGTTGTGTAGTTGACAAACATTGACTTTTTTGTTGTGGTTTTCTTTTAGCATTCTTACATATACTGTATGTTAGTCTTAAGCCAAATTTACTCAAGCTTAGTTCTCACCTCTCTTAAGACCAGGCATGGGAGGAATATAATTTCCTTCCATTTCTTTTGTTTATAACTGGACTCGCTAAGTGTATCGCGCGAGCAGTGTGTGGAGCAGCACATGTCACAATAGTTGCTTTGTTCTGTGGAAGCAGTCTGTTGCGTAGCTCGAACTGTGTCTGAACAGCAGAGTCCCGAAGCTGGACAGTCAGTGAGTACGAACAGAAATGAAGAGTCCACTGGCGAGAATTGTCACTGATACATTTCAGTTGTAAGTGCTATTACTCCATACTCTTGCACAATAAAACTGCAATGCATTCTGCTTGGGGATTATTAAGAGTGTGTGCTGCCTGCCCGACTCCCCGTCTTAACCAGAGTTACGAGCTCCGTCCTCCCTGGGAACAACATCTAAGATACGTTCCTCATCGGGTCCGCAACGGATACAATACCATTTAAGAAAAAAAATTATTAAATTTTGAATGTGTTTTTTTTCTACAAATTTTGTCTTCAACGTATTTTATTTTCAGAAGAATTCAGTAAGGTATTGTCATAAATAAACATGCGGCTTAACTTAAACTGTCCGTGTTCTTGTTAGATTTTAATCAGACTCTATATTTTTTCGACAGATTTTCGAAATATCCTCTACCAAATTTTATAAAAAACCCTTCCCGTGGGATCAGATTTGTTCTATTCTGACACAGACGGACAGACGCACAGGCACGACGAAGCTTACAGTCGTTCCCCGTGATTTATCCAACGCTCTTAAACATCATTTGCCTTACCAGACAACTAACTACGCTCTTTCGATCATCCAGTCAGTAAGGAAGTAGCTATCTCAGTTACGGTACCTGCTTCTCCTTTTGCAGAAAGGAACACGAAATCAAGTCATAAGGCAGTAGAAAAGAAACTGACTTACTTGTTGTGGCTGTAAGCTTTATGCTGGTGGACTATAACTTTGACAAATGTATTGTGTCGTTTCTACTTAACCTGTAATCAACGGATGTTTTTTCATGAAGATGAACCGGTGCTGGTTTTTTTTTATCACCTCAGGCGGGTATGTAATTTTATGTATGTGTTCGTCTATAACCCATCTGAACATTTCTTTAGCAAGAATACGAATTTGAGTATTCTAAAATAGGTCTGTGTAAAAGAAATTTCGTAGATTGATTAATTATTCTTGGCAGTGCTAAATAATATTCGTCACTTAAGCAAGAAGAAAGTCCGCTCTCATATTTAATATGTATAATTTATCAAGAAGGGGAAAAACTTTCTCTGCACGTACATTGATATCAGATATTATTTCATATTCATATTTTTCCCAATTTCCTTTATCTCCCCCTTCTAGGCTTGACAGATAAAATTGAGAGAATTTAAATGGAACATCCAGGAGTGTATTTTAGAAATATGTGGTTGGCAGTACTAATCATTCTTACGTATTTACGATGTTTTACACATATTGGTAGAGTCCACAAAACGTGTCATTACTACTATGGCCATTTTTCGGTACGTAAGTGTAGAAATATCCCCGTTCTTAATTAAGAATAAAGCCTGAAAATGGACAGTGCGATTGGAGACAGAGTTCACGTATTCTTACGAGAAACAGAAGGATATTTTTACTTCTTTGCCTAATTATTCTCAGGAAAAAAAATCAAATCAAATGATCCTACGAACAGGAAGATGAGGCAGGTTCGAGAGCAGAATGGCTGGTTGTCGAATGAAAAAGTCTCTACCCATAACGCCAACCAGCAATCGGTCATCCAGCCCGAAATACGATAATCTGATAGACTTTAATCAGAAAATAAGAAAGTGTGAATTTTATAAGGTGTAATGTGTACAAAAAACAACAAATTGCACTAAATTCTACTGGTGTACTTTTATTGAGATATTCTCATCTACATGAGAACTGCGGTCTTCTGGGTTTTTACGCACCTAGTAGTGGTTATTTCATACCAAATTTTCGGGACAACCTATCGACCTCATTTTCAGGATTCAAGAATCAAGAGTCTTATGGATTCTTGAACCCTAATAATGGGACCGATATGTTGTCCCGAAACGTCGGTAATAAATTACCACTACTCGCTGCGTAATAACGCAGAAGACCGCAGTTCTCAGCTACTGCAAGGCGGTAGCCTAAAGTCACTCATTTTCATCTAAATGTTTTTGGCTGAGGTAGTCCGGGCACCTTCAGTTCCGGGTAGTGCCCCGGACGCACAACACATCACATAATTTGGACCGACACCCACCAAACTTACCAACTACACACATCACTCCAGACTATGTAATTTTAACTCCCGGCATTCATAATATTAATTTTACTCTATTTTACATCATTTTATGTTATCGTCCTACAAAAAATTCTAACCGATAATCATAAGAATTTCAATACCGTGCAGCAATTTGACATATTTGGTCGGACTTCATTCCTATAACAGAAATGTCACCTTGAAGATGGATGAATTACCGGCAGCAAATTGTAGGTGGAAATATCACAATGAATATACACCGGCGGAATTAAGTTTATTAGTTGGTTCTTGATACACAATGTACAATTTCGTGTACGGAATGTGGGAGCGTATCGCAATAAATCATAAAGTGTCTTTACACCAAACATGTGAAACACATATTAATTCACCAATGAATATTATATTCTCGCGGATGATTAATGAGCAATCGTGCTTAGTATATGGAATGTTCTGGAGTTCAGTTCAATGCTCCAATATGAGTTACTCTTCAATGTTAATAAAAATCCAACCAGATGCAACAGTATGCAGATATTTATTTACTGCAAAGTCACTCTACATGTTTCGGGTGTCACCGCACCCATCATCAGGAGTACTAAAAACTGTAACCGAAGCCTCCGGTACAGGTCATAATATCGGTAGAGCTACTTCTCTCCAACGTGGCCAGATCGGATCAGACGGAGAGAAGTAGCTGTACCGATATTATGACCTGTACCGGAGGCTGCGGTTACAATTTTTAGTACTCCTGATGATGAGTGCTGTGACTCCCGAAACATGTAGAGTGACTTTGCAGTAAATAAATATCTGCATAATGTTGCATCTAGTTGGATTTGTATTAACATTGAATTACAATGCACGGAACCATGAGTTTAAAAAAAAATTAGTTACTCTTACTGCCGCTTTTGGAATTCTTTTCTACATCTACATCTTGAGGTCTTAAGAGCAATTTACATTAAAATAAGCCCAAAAGAATGACAAGTAGTTATTTGCGAGCAGTTAGTTCACTCTCGAGAGCTTTAATTCTCTGTTGCATGAAGAGATACCCACGTCTTTAGCACACATGATTTTTTGGAGTCAGTTAGACAGGATATACGTTTGCCATTCTACCTAAAACATCCCTGCATTGCAACGGGAATATTACTCAATACTTTTGAATTATGAATTTCATAATGCATAACGGATATGCTATACAGAAGCAAATCCGTTTATGTTTGGCTCTGAAGTAAAGGGAAATGATTCCTTCTTGGAAAAAATTTCCGGTGTTTAGCGCAAGGATTTAAAATTAATGCAATACTGCTTCCAAAGAAAGGAAACTTCTTTGCTTCGAAAAGGAAAGAGGATAATAATTTAAGGAAAATAATTTGCTTCAGTATATAATATATTGTAGTCTATGCCGTTTAACTTTTCCATGAAACTGGCTGGGATGGAAATTTCCATCACAAATCGGTAATAATAATAGTAACAAAATATGTATAGAATAATTAATGTACTCTTGTGTGAGAAATTGATTGAGAAATTTGAATGAATTGTAGAAAGACATAGGAGGATAAAATTAAGACTTAGGATGCTTATTTCTCGAAATAATTATTTCCACATATAGGCTACATATGTAGAAATATTACTGGTTTGAGTAAAGAAAAGGTAAAGGTAAAGCATTCCCGTTACAGACCTAAAGTGACCCAGAGAGTTCGAGGAAGTTAAGGTCCCCAGATTTCATGACAACTGCACAGGATGGTGGTAAGGTTATCAGCCTTACGCACCGGCCGCCTTTACCTCCAGGAAATGTTCCTGGTACTCTTTTCTGTTCGAGGCTGATTTGACTGCAGGGCCATAGTGCGATCGGAAGGATTATGTCAATGCAAAATTCCAATGACACCATCTGGAATCGAACCAGCGACCTTCCGATTTCTAGCACAGCACCTTAACCACTGTGTTACCGCGGTCCCCACTGGTTTCAGCACCGACTCATAAATACAGAGCTACAGTTAATTTAACTTCAAGTGCTTGTTTCATAAAGACTCTTAAAATCCAGTATTGAAAAGAAATAAGCATGAAAATGGACACTCAGTCCATTTCTGATTCTTTTATAAGTTAAGTTCCAAAGCGTTGAATTAAAGAACAGAATGAAACTACACGCTCGGTCTACGGGTTGTATTACTCTGCAAAAGTGTTCAATATCTACTTTATTTACCCGTAAGAGAAATTGGATGTGTCCAACAAACCGTGACCACTTACGGGCATGTTCTTTTATTTATTGTTCTGGGGACAAAGATAAAAGTTTTATCCCGCAGCGAAAAGGTGATCACAATAATAAAACAGTGTAACAATTACACAAGCAAGCTGCACGATACAGCGAATGCGCATGACCCTAGCCGTTTGTAGGTCAATGATAATTAACTGCACCACGTGACGTTACGGTCAATAATTTGATAATTTACGGACAATTTGTATCCGCATAACCTGCTTCGAGGGTCGTCAGTCTTCTTTTTTTTGTTATGATCAGACTATGAAAATTTATACACCTTATGTACCTACCGAAAGGGATGGCACTCAGTAATATGTCACAAACGTAAAAAAATCGTATAGTGTAGCGTCCTAAATAGAACAAAACTACTATTATTGACTTAAAAGTATTGGGAGAACCGGATTATAGTCCACCAACAACGAGATTAAGCCGGCCAAAAACATGACAGTTGCGCATGCGCAAAGATTCGTGGAGAATGACGAGTTACTACTACTCATCCTGCAAGCATTCTAGGAAATGTGTCATCCCGCAACATAATTGAGAAGAAGACGATGAACAGGCCTGCGCACGACTACAGAACTTCACACCTGCCGAGAACACCCCCACAATAGCTTCATTTTTCTGTATCTGTTTTTGTTTTGTGTTGGTTTATTAGATTCCTGTTTTTATTGTTGTTTTTGCTAATAAGGTCCGTATATAGAGATCTCTACACCACGTGCGCGTGCATGCTTATAGTAAGATCTCAAGTTCCCTTAAGACAACCTGAAGATGGCCTGTACAGACTGAAACATGTAGTTGTCCATTATACAGTCACTAAATACACCTCATGTGACACAGTTGTGTTTGACTACACACAATTTTCCAAGTGCAAACATTCGCACTGTGCACTCTCTCAAAACGCGCTACTCGAATTTCTTGAATTTTTCGGTCTGT
>Ga0131853_10005867_pt1 | contig 22180 bp, 10 predicted proteins | sample TergutLab28metaG_FD_92764 | JGI IMG/M metagenome (GOLD analysis project Ga0131853, IMG submission 92764) | Labiotermes labralis P1 segment gut microbial communities from Petit-Saut dam, French Guiana - Lab288 P1 (version 2) (version 2) | ecosystem: Host-associated > Arthropoda: Insects >... | reverse complement strand
TAGCAAGGACGATATGGCTCCCTGATGATGGTCCTAGGACCGAAACATGTCGGAGCGTTTTTAATGTTTTAATGTGTAAATTTTAGAAATTTTATATATGTGCAGTAGTTGGTATAATAATTGTGTAACACGGACTGGATACTTAACAAAAAGGAAAAAGCGAATTGCTCGAGCAGGTCCGAACCCAAACCAGTGCCACTCCACAACACATGCCATATGCACTACAGTAAAACCGATCTCGGATCTAGGAAGCGAGAGGTCGGCGACTGGCCGACTGAACTATACCACGACCATTGCATAATAATTTTAGATAGCAGCACAAGCCAACACTCTGCATATTACACAGACCGCAGACGACGCAGTGTTGTGAAGGGTGGCGCTATATAGAACCTACGCGTCGTTTTCCAGTGAAGTATATCAGCATTCTGCAAATGTATGCAAATGATCTAAATATTGTGTCTACTCTAATGAAGTGAATAATTCATTCTTGTGGTTTTGCTAGCATCACGCACATCTTTTCAACAGAGTACGTACAATTACTGACGCGTACGAAACGAAGTTACAAAAATGCGCCCATTAGCTTCGGCATCTCTCCCCACATTTTGCATCTCAATTACCGCTGAACGTATTTACATGGAATTTGACAACAAGCGGCTTTACTGAAATTTATCGGTACATTTTAACTGTAATTGAAATCGGATAAAAACTACGCAGGCTTTATGTGAAGACCAGCAAGCCTTTCTGCCTGTATCTCGAGCACAAAACCGTTTGTACGTTTCGAACCGTAAAAAATTTAAAAGGAAAACTGTATAGAGACGTGAAACAAAGTGCACGTGCAATATACGGTTTACTGCCTTATTGTCTTCGAGGCAATTATACAGATGCTGCTGAACGCATCAGATTGTTTCTCTATGCGTGTGTTCCCTAACTTGTTATTCTTTTATACAATTCTGCGCAAAACTTTATTCACGTCACGAACAAAACAGAGGTCACCCAATTCAATGTTTGTACGTGTTCATGAACTCGAACGCACACTTTAGAGATGCAGATCTGAAGCGATAATTTATTTTACGTACTTTTTAGGATATTGCTTAAGGGGAGGTGTTTGGGTTTAGAAGAGCGTCTATCTAAATAACATTATGGGTTGTAAACACCTAATGAATTGTAATAAAGAGAACGTCAGAATGGCAGAAGCTAAGGCAAAAGTGCCATGATTCTTTTGACGTAAAAAATCATGCTTCAGAAGAAGAAAAAATAGGATGTTTGTGGGTCTGCAAAAAGAGTTCTAATATTGGCAGAGATAAAGTGTTTGAATTATAAAGTGCAAGATAAAATTGTCATATTGTGTAAATTACGTACTCTCATAAAAAGACGATACACACAACAGGCTGCATAAGGAGCTATCATCACAATCCTATACTCCTGCAGATAATACCGCAATAAAATCACTGATATTAGCGTTGTGTGTAGTTTTGTATGAAGCTTCATTCATCTGAGCTGTAAGCACTCTTTAGCTAGCCAGTTTACACAGCGAATGTGGGGGAGGGGGGGGGGGGGGAAATCGATGGCGGGTTTTAAACGGAACATCATTCGGGTTACTGCCTCGTACAGATCTCTGTCTCCAGCCTCTTGCGCCGGCGTTTAGTTATAAAGTAACGCTGTCGTAACTGCGTCAAGACCATCGTCTTTTACCATTTGACACTCTACTGTTCAACCTTCGGCATTGCTTCTGTAGTAAAACACGGAGCTTCAGATCGAGCTAAGCCTGTTTATGTGTTAGGTTAACTACGTGGAACGCTTTTAGTAGCAGTGATATTTGACTTTATCTAGGTATTGATTTTGAAGGTGGCTGCTTTATGGGATGCCATGCCGTATAGCCTGTTTTATAGTCATCGACGTTTCAGAGCTCCCTCCATGATGAGGAAGGCAATAAATTCCACTAAAACTCTACCATGCCCTCCTTCGTCACAACCAAGGACACATTTTTCTTCACATTTATTAGCACGTTATCTACACGATCACCCTTCGTAACTTTGTTGTGCCGACATGCTCAGTCTGGTAGGTGATCCTCTTTCGGGAAACGGGTGTGGTTCACCGAATCACATATAGTTTTAATTATTTCTTTTTTACTTCTTTTATTTGCTCAATTTATTCTTGATACAAAATAATGGAGCGCTATATCCAGTAAAACAACTAGATAATTTCTAGGAAACTGACAGTCACTTCTCTGTACTCCCACTTAAACCGAACTCGTACGCGACTGAATTCGCACTGGATTGCTAGCGTCAGTTGTCTGCTGCTAAGGTTTTTTCATTTAAATCTCTCCCCTCCTACCTATCAGCAACGGTCCTGAATATACGTTAACAGATTAACTTAAAACGCATGCCATGAACCGTCCGTTACTGACGCCAGCAATACTAAGAAACAACTACACTAAAAATGATCGGCTACAGTTAGGAAGATCAATTTCTGTACCAACTCAATAAATCAATGGAGAAACGTCGTTCTTGACAGGCGTGATCTTTCAAAAACTGACGTTTCTCGAAATTACAATTTACACGTAACTTTCAATATTAATAAGAATCCAACCAGATGCAACAGTATGCAGTCTGATTTATTTACTGCAAAATGACTCTACATGTTTCGGGTGTCCACAGCACCCATCATCAGGAGTACTAAAAACTGTAACCGCAGCCTCAGATACAGGTCATAATATCGGTACAGCTACTTCTCTCCAACGTGGCCAGGTCAGGACCTGGCCATGTTGGAGAGACACCCGAAACATGTAGAGTGATTTTGCAGTAAAATAAATCAGACTGCGTACTGTTGCATCTAGTTGGATTTTTTATTAATATTGAATTATGATGCGCGGAACCATGAGCTTAAAATTACCGTAACATTCACTTCGTAACCCACAGAGAACAAACAGATTACGTGTCAACTGATAGTTGAAGAATAAAAGACCAACTTGATGTCACTTGATATTTTATTTCAATTCTTATGTGCTCAACATGTTTCGGATATTAATATATTCATCATCAGGAGCTTGCGAAAAATACGACCAATGTGGTAATTCAACAGATGGATATATTAATGTCCGAACCATGTTAAACACATAAGAATTGAAATAAAATAGCAAGTGACATCAAGTTAGTCTTTTATTCTTCAACTATCACAATGATGCACGGTCCAATAAACATAAGATACGTGTCAACTATAAAAACAAACCAGTTGATGGCGCTTCGTAAAGAAAACGATGTTTAGCTGAGATTCACAAGTGGCAAAAGGCAGCTTCTTAATGATACAGAACGCAGCACCTAGGGCCTACCCATCACAGGGATTCAAAGCGCCAGAGTCACGCCATTAGTCAAGAAAATCCCTGCATTTTAAGGAAACGTAACCGTCATTACCGTGATCAAGAACCCTTGTGACTGGACACCCTATCCACAGCAAGCTATATATAGCTCACATCCTCGTGACATATCGACGTTGCAAATCCGAAATACTCAGTTTCTAATCCTGATCAATTTTAAGTCTCCTTCTGCAAATCAATGTGATTCCAGAAACGATGGTAGTCTCATGACTAATGGCTCATCTATTGACACACGCAGTATTTCAGACTAAGTCGTAGGTAATAGAATGTTCACTGAACAAGAAAACTGAACAAAAATGTGGAAAAGGCGAGTTCGTAGTAACATCTGTTTTGATATCACAGCATTTTCCTCAAGTAATTAAGGAAAATCACGAAAAAATATTGTCAAAGTACTCCCCCTGTTGGCCGAACTTTGAACTCGGGACCTCCAGAATATGAAGCAGCACTACCAATCACAGGACCGCGAGGTTCGGTAATGATGTCATTGATGAGAAGATTCGGAAATAATACCTTATGTGATAAGAACAATGCGTTGGAGCGTCGTTAAATATGCATTTACTGAAGCCTTTCTATATTGTAAATACATGTAAAATAATTGTGTTTTAAAGCGTCGATACTGCCTTATTATCCACATTAATAATATCCTCCAAACCTAAGTCCAGTTCCCCCAAGCGGTCTCATCCCTTCCAAATTACGAAAAAAATCTTCGCATTATTTCATTGCTCCGATGAATGCTACATACACCACCCATCTTATACTCCTGATCTGATAACCCCAATTGTGTATGGTGAATATCTTGAATTATGAAGACCTTTCAAGATGTAGTTTTTCCCAGCTTATCACCTTCTCTCTTACACCCAAATATCACATCGCATACAGCCCTCGGACACATTTTTAGAATGTCTGTTGTTGTGAAGGACACGAATTTCTACAGCCCTTCCTTGGTTTGCTGCAGTATGTTTGCTTTAAGAACAACCAGTTATCCAGAGCCTCTCTACTGTCCATGTCTGGTCCGTACAATTTGTGGTGTAAACTCTTGAATTCAGGAGCATCTCAGAGTCTCTGCTTTGCATACAAAACGGATGAGTCAGTAACAACTTGCCTCTAAGGTTTTGTGGCCGGAAGGTGTTTAGGTTATGACACTTTCGTTCGAAGATTCTATCAGCAGCTGCTGCAGTATTCACGAAAAGCAAACAGTCGGTGACCATGCCATCCATGGAGGAGCCAACACTGTGAGCAGCTTGAATGCTCTCCAGAGTGGAATACGAAAATGAATATTTACTTACACGATTCATCATTTTCTTTTCATCACCTTTACACGAGGGTAACACATTTATCACTCCTTTCCTTTCATCCATGTAACTGGGCGCATGAAAATACAAACACAACCTTCCTCAATGTCGCTTGGAAAACTTCGCCTGCGACGATAACACAGTGCCGAACAAGTTGTACACACGACTACAATTGCGACTTGCATTCTGCAGGTGTGCGTTTCGAATATAGCCTAAGACACTAACTACACCGACAGAAGGATTTGTTTGCTTTCCTCAGCCACTCCAGGAAAATTTAGGGACAGTTCAAGACAGGCCACGAATACTTCATTTCATACGGTATGAAATTCTTTCTTCAGTATCACAATATCCTGCGACGGTGTACGGTGTGACGCAGCGTTGCACAAACCCAGGACGCCAAGTTGCCTGAGTGATTAAATTTCATATGGAGGCGCCTAATTTTGGGGGTCCTCAGTATAGAACCTGCTTCATATAAAACGCCTGGTGCCTAAAATTCTGACATGGCACCTAGATTTTTGAAAAATTTGTTCACTCTTGGTGTGAAGTATTGTCAGCATCTTTAAATAATCCACAAATTAAGAAACACAGCGTTCTGAACCTCTATATAATTCTCAGGTTAATGGCTAATAAACATCTAGCATTCACGCTGAGTGTAGTGCAGTTGTTTAAACAATGGGTTGTAACCCACACGGCTAGTAATCTATCTCTCGTTCAACTATATTGTATTTTACTGTTCATGTTAGTGCTACATACTTGAGGGTTGTTCGACCGTGCATCTTCCGCATGAAATAATGTGGAATGCCAACTTGATGCAACAAGGTAATTTTAAAGATATATTCTTAGTTCGACATGTTTCGGGTACATACGCCCATCATCAGGAGCATTAGATGTTGAGTTGCAGCATATGGTTTTCTGCACCGAGTTTTTGGATGGGTGGTGATCTTGAGAGCCGCTGCGTAGGTGGTGTGTGTGGTACAGGTGTTGCCATGCGGCACCATTCGCACCGTACACACACAAGTGTGTCCACTGAGGAGTTCGTAGGACGAACTCCTCAGTGGACACACTACCTGCTAACCGGTTCTGATAGCCACGGCACAACACCAACACGTGGCGATAACACTACGCAGTCGTCAGCTCCTGAAGATGGGCACATTGTTGCCCGAAACATGTTGAGCAACTTGTAAAGGTGAAATAAAGAATAACAAAAAGTGACATCTAGTTGGTTTCTTTTCCATATATGTTTTTCTTGTCCGATTTTAAATGAACTTGAATTTTCTAGACAGATTTTCGAAAAATTCTACAATATTAAATTGTATGAAAGTCCGTTCAGTTGGAGCCGTGTTGTTCCAAGCAGACGCAGAGACATGACTAAGCTAAAATTAGCTTCTCACAATGTTGCTAACGCGAATAAAAAGTAATAGACTAGATTTCGAATAAATTTTGAGTAAACGTGTGTTTTGAATTCTAACAATTTAACGGCAGTGAAAATTTATATTTTCTTCTTTTTGGCTATGAAACCATGCAGACTAATTACCAGTATTTACAAAGAACCCGGTGCTTCCAATTTCGCTGCATCGCCTGTAAGACCTCTAAATCAAGAAAAAGTAACAATACCGATTTGATTGATAGGGAAGAAAATTTTATGGGCGAAAATTCACGTGACAAACAAAATAACAGACGACGTCAATTATTTCAGTTACTCAAAGTGCAAAGTTTACTTAAAAAACCTAGAAAATAACTTACCAAATTTACAACAGAAGTACGGGAATATTAAACAAATTACATTAAAGAGCGCATGGAATCATATAATCTTAAAAACTGTATACAATGATGGACAGTGCAAATATGTTATTGAAAACATGGATATTGTTGATAAAACTGCTAAAAAAAAGGCGGAATGTTGTAGAAATGATGTTATGAAGATAACCGGAAGGCTACAGGTTACATGAAATGAAACATTGTGAACAAATTGGACCTAGCTTATTATTGGGAATGCCCGTCGGAACCACAGGAGGCAAAATTTGTGAAAATATACTTCAGGAATGGATCCGGATTGTAGACACAAGTTCATTTGTATACAGCAAACGCAAATGATTGTCTACAGAAACGTCTAAATAGCGAAGGAAGAACATTTTTTTTTCTGCTTCGGAACAGACCAAGTGACTTAGTAAAAGAAAATACTGGCAGTGACTACACAGTGCTATTTACAAAGGCGATCAAAATTTGAACGTTCTAAGTACCGTCGAATTAATCGAACCACGTAGTACTCTGCTGCATATTTCAGAAATCACAGGATCGATTTTTGGGGCGGCGAAGAAAGAAGAATCTGTTTTACTGACGAGACCGTAAAAAACGAAAACATTTATTACGTACTTAGAATGAATAAATAGGTACTGAAGTACATACATATATACAGATGCGAGCGCGCGTGCGCGTGCGCACGCACACGAACACGCACACACACACGCGCACACACAGCACGCACGCACACACACACACACACACACACACACTAAAAACTGAACTAAACTCCGTGGCCTTAGTCCGCACGCGAACTGTACCGACAGAGCGGCCGCCGCCGGTATGCGAAGTTAGTGCCACACACACACACACACACACACACACACACACACACACACACACACACACACATATATATATATACGCATACAAGTGCAGACACATGGGTATACACATACGGTACCATACATATGTATAGTGGTAAAACCGTACTGTGGATAAGAAAAACGGGGATGAATATAGTGAACAAAGGTAAAGCTCCATGTAAACTTCAGAACGAGGTCGAAGTTAGTTCTAAATTTTACGCTGCATTTGTTCTAGAACTGGTCTGAACGCTGTAAAAAACAAAAAAGTTATTACCTCTACCGGGAAGGAACAGAACGTGTCCCTCTAGATCGGAGCCAGTCACTCTGGCGGATGAAACGTAATGCCTTACAGCAAATAACCGAATAAATCAATTTACTTTCTTATTCACGATCCCACAGGAGAATGGCTGAATGATGTCACGTAGGTATGGTTCGACCGCGGACTTCGGGCTACACTTGCTCCCGGAACTCGTGTAAAATGTACGGGGTGCGGCACAAGGCAAAAACAAAACGGGTGGCAGGAGTCAACAGTAGAACGGTCTAAGGCACGAACGGAGGTCTTCGCCGTTAGGAAGTTAAGTAACCAATCTCATAACATATATTTCTTCTTTTTCAAAACAGCAACAGAATGGCTACTTTATTCAACGAGTTTGAAAATAAACGCTCAGTGGAGCCCTTGACCCTTTTTATTCGATAATTTCGATAACCGTGAAAATGAAGACAAAATCCTTCTGGGTGTAACCAAATTTTCCATTCATCTCCACAACTTTTATTTAGAGAATTTTACGTCCTCAGAAACATCTTTCGAGTTACGCGCGAAATGCATGTATAAAAGTATTTAGTTTTCTTTTTCTGTTTTAACTCATGGTTCCGTGCATCGTAATTCAATGTTAATAAAAATCCAACCAGACGCCACAGTAAAGCAGTCCCATTACAGGCCTGGACAGGCCCAGAGGGTTCCACGAAGTTAAGGTTCCCAGATTTCGTGACAAAGGCACACGATGGTGGTAGATTGTCAAACAAACGCACCGGTCGCCTTTACCCCTAGGAAATACTCCTGGTACTCATTTCTGTTAGAGGCAGATGCAACAGTATGCAGATATTTATTTACTGCAAAATCACTCTACGTGTTTCGGGTGTCACAGCACCCATCATCAGGAGTACTAAAAACCGTAACCGCAGTAAATAAATATCTGCATACTGCTGAATCTGGTTGGATTTTTATTAACATATTTAGTTTTCCTGCAAATTAGCCTCTATACAGCTACGGACTTCAACAAAAATCTCAATGCATCGATAAAGCTTGATAAGCTACTCGCTATAAACTTCCAAGAAAATCTGATCAGTGTTCGTTGAGATGTTAAGCACAGACATAACACAGAACAGACGGATTTGGGCAAAGAAAATTGGCACACTTTGTTTTAAGAATGCGTGCTAAGGAAAGGCCAGAAAATGTAAAAAATTGTGAGAAAGGAGCTGAATTATGTAAATTACGCAGGTGCGTGGCGGACCTGCAGTTACCTGACACCGCATCAAAAGCCACACACACAAATATTCGAGTCAGCATAAGCTCAGGTGGGGATAACGTAAACACTAGAGTACCGGTAATCCGAGCTGCGATCATTCAACATGCCGTGGCGTCCGAGCGCTCTGTGGCATGTATCAATATTCGTGTTAAAAAAAATAATTGTATTTTACCAATAAACATGTCAGGGTGTAACAGGAATTAATTACACTCCCCACCACGTTCATTTGTCTACATTTTAATTGCCTACGTCCACATGTTTACATCGTTGTATTTCTGTATTTTGTACAAGCACTTAACTGCTAACTGTTCTAGTATGCTTTCATTACTGGCTTCGATTATACGAGTACAGTTGTGCTTTTTATTATGTTGATGGAAGTTGCTAATTTCTCGAAATACAGTGGCTTTTGCATCAACATGCCAAATGGAAAAGACGAAAAGTGGCTGATTATGTGGAATAAACGCTTCAAGCCCTACAAACATTCGATAAAGGAAAATCTATGCAAAAAATGGCAGCAGAAGTGTATGGCGATGGGCGTGTGGATGAGGAAAAGTGTGAAATTGAAAAGTGGTGTTCTACCTCAGATCCAGAAGAGACCTGAAAGAAAGACGATGAAAAAACGTGAATATGAACAGGCGAGTGAAGCTTAATTTTTGTGGCTCACGTAAAGAAGAGACGAAAGTGCAACAACAGCGCAACCTCTGCTGCAAGAAAAAGCTTTGGGTTTTTTTACAGGGAGCTTCGTGGCGTATAAACCGACTTTGAAGCTAGTATGGGCGGGATAGGTTGCAGAAAAAGGGTTATGGTGTGAGGCAGTTCTACATCTGTGGAAAAATATTATGACAGCATCGAAATAGTTCAGGAAATTTGGAGAAATTTTGGTCTCTAAAAAGGAACGAAGGCTTATCACATCAACTACTTTACTAAACGTGACGAAGGCTTCTTAAATACTAAAACGCTTCCAAAAAGAATACCTGCATCACGCTGAAAAAAATCAGATCCTGGCTGTAAAAGAAGCATAAAACGGGTGACAAAACCTGCCTCCTATAATGCCTCAGGTCACTATAACAGCAGGGTAGAATATGTATATATGAAATACACAAGAACCTCGTGCCTATAAAAATATACGTTCAATAGCAGTTGACCTTTCGTACGCTATAGTAGCCGACAGAATGCGTGGATGGGCTCAGAAACTTTCGAATCCTGGAGTTTTAATTAATTCGTCCCTATAATAAAAATTATTTAAATTACAACATTAAAATAGAAGTAAATCTTATTATTGATATACCGCCTCTATATCCTAGTACAGAGGTACTAAAGTGTTGGAAAAATAAAAGAGATTTTCTATGACCACATGTCATCTCACTGAGTCTACCTGCGGATCAAAGTGCCGCTGAACAACGAAGAAAAAATACTAGCGTAGATATCCTTCATTCACTTAAAGAAGCGTTTGAAGGGAGAGGAATGAGGACTAAAAATTGGAGAAAATAAACCTACAGAATATTGTTTGACAGCCCAAGTTTTGGTGAAAACCGAGCAAAACTACTGGCGCAATTGTGGGGAACTTCACTTGGAGAATAAGAAAAACGAACTAAATGTAGGCCTACACTAAAGGATAAAACAGTGACACTCCGAAAATCTCTTTCCCTTAGTATAACTTATACCACGACGCGAAAGTGTAAATACTAATAACAGATAAAATAAAAGCATGAAGACAAAGAACGACAGATAACTGACGACGACAAGGCAGATCTTGAGGTTTGCTGGCGACGGCCATTTGGAAGATGATACCATCATCGAAAGAGCAAAGAAAGTTCACAGAATGCGTCATAGTGGGGGGGAATGAAGGCGACTGGAAAAGCGTATGCTTACTTTGAAGACAGAGAGGCGACCTCTACGGATGTACTACATTTCAGGCACTGAAGATAGTTTGCCGCAAGAGAACGTGGGGAGTTCAGAAACACATTCCAGTTATTTACTGATTCAATTAATGCGTACCCCTCGTCTTTTTCATTATTCTTCTGTACTATCCGACATTTTTGATTATCTGACCCCCTTTCATCGCCGTTTATGTCGGAGTTACACCCACACACACACAATGAAAACCGTGTCCATCGAAGTACACCTATTTAAATAGTATACAAGGAGACACTTAAGGGACTCTGTGGGCTGTGTTTATCTGTTTGCGAGTGCATCCAAGCGTACGTGCGTATGTGTGCAGTATACCGTTCTTAAGTCGTAGAAGTTCTCATGTACTCAACAGATGGTAGCTGTAAGTTGGAAAGTGTACCATCGGAGGTGTAATTTAATTCGCTGTTGTAACGGAGCTGTGGGAACGAGATCAGAGGTATGAAAGGGCTAGAGAATAGGGAGAAAAGGGTTTGGATGAAGAGAATGCGAAGGAAATCACTCTCAGTTGAATTTAAAAGGGATTTTCCACTAGTGCAGTGCATTCATGAGCAGAGTAACAAATGCGCATTACTTTCCTCTTCGTTTCGTTGAAGTATTCTGTGTAAATTTGCACGTACCTGGTCCAGTTTGAGGAGTTCCTCGGGCGTGTCCGGCAGCTGACCAAGGGTAAGAGGTGGGTTAATATTCACCTCTTTGCCGAGAGAGCGCACCACCTCCTCTCGGTTGTACCGGTCCGCGAACACACAGGAGGCTGGGATAAGCCCATGCACAGTGTAGCTGATCGCTCGAACCAGTATCCTGTAGAAGACAGAACAATTCATGGTTGAATTACCTGCTTCATACTACGCATCAAAATAACTTTGCAGTGCAGAAGCGTCTCAGTTGTTAGGCAGAGACTTTATATGCTGAGCATTACTTATTTATTACTTCATTTAATCTCAGGTAGAAATATTTTGTTATGTGTAGAAGCGATTAATAACAAAATTGAATCTGTATTTTACATTTTCATATGTATTTGAAACCATATATTTTTAAATCTTAGCACTTAACATCTTTGAATTGGTTCACAGACGTTCTACTAGCTCGAAATGCCCATCCAATTTAATACACCTCCCTGAAGATGGCCACAAGAGTGAACGAAACACGTAGGAGAAATACTAGGTTTTTATAATATAAGATAATTTTATGCGCTTTTTTATTTTTTCGTTCCGTTACCATATCTAATTGCCCAACGCACGGTCACGGATTATTTATAACTGATCTTCCAGTGACCGGTGCGAATTTGTTGCAGGCCTTTGTAAATTACATGTACTAAGATTCTGCAAGTATATTAGTCCCTCAGTAATCCAGACCCCACTAATCCGGATCCCTGGCTGGTCCGGACAATTTTGGCCCAATCACAGCCCAGTATTTCCGACTGATATTAAGATTACACCACCACCACCACCACCACAACATACAGTTACGTACAGTATTTTCTCTTGAAAGAGCTTTACTGTAGCACTGTGTGATGAATTCTTGCATGTTACCTATAGCCTTCCCCCCATGGAGTCCGGATCACCGTGAGACTACTCTTATGTTTTATTCATAACGTTGCACTTTAATTCACAGCAGGTCACTGATGTAACGAATGCTCATATTTTCATGAATCATTTTGTAAGACGGCCGTTCTTCTAAAGCCGTTTCCATGTGCTTACTAAGATATGCAATATTCTCAGCATAAATGTCTTAGACTTGAGCGGCATAAAGCTCTGATTTACATAAATTGATTACACTTATTGAACTTGATTTATTGTTGCCCTGATCATGTAATTAACTCGCTGAGTTCGTTGAAAATGGATTTAACATACTGACATAACAGCTTTACAAGCCGAGTAAATGTTAACATTTAAAATTTTAAGATCATAGTTACAATGTTGTTTTTCGGTGGTTGAAAGTCTAAGGCTGCTTTCCTTCCAACGAACTGGAATCTCAGAGTGATGTTCATTGGTTGGCTCACGGTACCCTTTTCTTTAAAACGCTAATGACAGCTCACCTACAATAATGTCTTAGCACAACGCCGTTCTAGACTTGCTAAGTATTTTTAATCCGCAGGCAGAACTTCGGGTATCAAAGAGATGTGCCGCCAAGTGATAATGATCCGCGCCAAAAACGGGTGATTACGTTAAAATGCACTGGCTCTGTGTAATAGAACACGACATTCCGCGAAAAATTTCTTCAGCTACGGTTTTATGGCGGAACATACTAGACAACACTGACTCTACAGGCACATAATAAAGGAAATTGCATATTATCTAAGAAATCCTCTAAAATCAACAATTACCAACGCTTCAACTGTACGAAACTTTTAGATGTATCCAACAATATTAAAGCGAAAAGAATCTGTATTGAAGGAGTTCTTTTTTCACAAAGAAATCTACCCACAATAATAACTAACCATTTACAGTACAGAACATCAGCAATCCACCCTGTGTATATCAAACCGTATTCCCGTGAACGGTAGCTGTCACTGCAGCCTTGCCACACAGAAAGCTTGCATTCGCGGCAAATTTAATCCCTTTCCACCTTGCAGTCACACTTAAGAGAACAGAGCTTCAGAGTGCCAACTCCCAACTTAAAAGCAGGCCTCGTATCTTCTCAAAATATTTGTCGTTATATGAGCGAGATCTTCCCTTGATATAATAGCAAGCTATTTTAAAATATGGTCTTTTTTCATTTATTGTAAAAAAAAAAAGTAAAGCAATCTCATTACAGGCTTGGACAGACCCACAGGTTTCCAGGAGCTTGAGGCACCCAGATTTCAAGATAATCGGCACATGAAAGGTGGTAAAGTTGTCAGCCCTACGCACTGGCCGCCTTTACCCCACAGGAAATATCCTTGGTACACATTTCTGTTAGAGGCTGATTCAACCCCAGGGCCATAGTGCGGGCGGAAGGATTATGTCAATGAAAAATTCCAATGGGAACATCGGGAATCGAACCCGCGACATTCCGACATGTAGCTCAATGCCTCAACCAACTTAACTTCTTGCAAAGGATGTGGAATTTTCAGATACAATTATCCTTCATTGTCTCCTATTAATTATAATCGTACGGAATGAAATATGGAGGGCTGTCATTGAGGAGTTTGCTGGGCGGGTCGTGGCACTGTCCTGCATAAAGCAACTGTACATTTTTCTTCTTGTTCGAATGTTCAAAAGAATGGCGTTTCAAGCAACCGAACGTTAACGTATGAATTATTTTCTGTTCGAAAAAATCGAGCCCTACGACTTCCTGTGCACCTGATTCCAATTGTGAGATCATACAAAGAATGTCATGAATTGTACGGACATTTGCGGAACGCCAATGAAGGTTCACACATCCGTTTCATATCAACCATGACTCATCCAAGAAATACACGAGTTCTGGGCCAAGAAATCCACATGTCACTAATTCTTGATACCAGAAGCAGTAGCAGCAGCTTTCTTCTGACTCTAGACTAAAAAATTGTAGAGTTCTAACTTTCTATACGCGTAGTTTGAGAAAGTTTTTGCGCCGTGAGCTCAGCATTTTGATACACTACTTTGAACAATATAACGGTGCAAAAGTTTGTCTGTGGTCTTTTTTACCCATTAGATCGACAATAAATACCAGTTTCTCTTTAAGATCAGACACAACGTTTCTGAGTTATCTTTTTGTTTGGCACCGAATGTGCCATTATGAAATTTTGCACTAGTCTACAGATTGTTACACAAAAGACAATATCAATGAAGGGAACTTTTTTGGCAAAACTGTAGGCTACAATATTTGCACGTTGTATCAATGCGAAATAATTGCGAATGAAAACTTATCGTTCAAAGGTGTATGTTTCCACGCCCTATGACTCACAACACATGCCGGACTTCTGTGTCACGTTCCAACACCGACAAGAGAAACAGCGTGTGGGCTGTCTTATAAGCTTACGGTAAAGATTAGGCGTAGGACCTATGACCAGGCCTTTGCTTGGAATTCATTTTCTTAACATTTTTATAGTTTCCTGTAACCCCTGCTTATCAATCTAAACAAGTTACGTCGAAATCGCAGGGGACAGCCCACAGAAGTACATATTCCGTTCAAATTTCTTAAACGAGACATCGTAAGTAGTTAGGCTTATTTATTCTGTACATAGCTCACAGAACAACGTCCAACACAGAAACATAAAATAGCGCCTTCCTGTCCATTAATATTGCTTTCATTTCTTTTCTTATTATAGAACTTAGTCGAAAATACTTTCCGTCACTCACTCCACTTTTTCTGACAATACTCGTTTGTTTACACACATAAATTAATTAATGTTGTTAACGATTCCCCGAATCTGACAATCTGAAATCCTTCGAAGTATTTCAGATTGAATTGATAGCACGCAAAATGACACGAAAATCGCAACGAACCAATTACAGGCGGCGCAATAAAATTGTGCACCAAGTCACTGCCATTTTCCTAACACGCAGACTGCACTCTCGTTCCTACCTGGACAGTACGGGGGCACACAAGTCATGCTGTGTTACAAAATATCAACCGCCACACCTCCCGCTCCTACAGTGAGACAAAATATTAAGCACACAAGAGAGGAAATGTATGTATCACGTAAAAGTGGCGCGTTCGCGTAACCACTGTTGCAATGGAAATACAACACAGTATTCTGCAAGTGTTATACAGCTTTATGTCACAGTGAACTATATAAAAATATTGTTCAACAACAACGATTTTATGGCAAAATTACGTACCTAGAAACAATAAACATTACGAAGGTCTTCATGTTGCTAACTTGAAACAAAAGGATGATCGTTTGTTCAAGGCCTACTGTAGACATACAATTTGGCTAAACCGAAATGAGAAATAAGTAGTAGCGCACTTTCCAAGTTTTCGTGTTGCAGTAAAACATTTTACGAGATCAGGCTAAGAAGGATTCAGAGTTTTTGTCCTTAATTTACATTCATATTCATGTAAAGTACCCGCTTTCCTGTAAGATTTTAATTCAACTTGAATTTTCTCCACAGATTTTCGGAAAAAAGTCTCTAATATCAAATTTCGTGAAAATCCGTCCGTGAGAGACGAGGTGGTCCATGAGTACCCAGACATGTCGAAGCTAAAAGTCGTCTTTCGAAATTTTGCGAAAGCGCCTAAAATCAACGGTTGAACACAGGCATTATAAAACGAAGGAACACTGCAAATACAAACACATTGTGAACAAGCTACAGGCTATAAAACATACAGTACAAAAGAACTATGTATAAAGAAATAACAGGTACAACAAAGGATAAAAATAAACTACGTACAAAACACTCTACGAAAAGATTGCTTGGGGGAGGGGGGAAAACGAGAGATTCCGGACGTTTAAAATTTACTTGTCACCTTGGCTGTCACAGATATATTTACCGGAGGGAAATGTGTAGAATGTTGCCGAATTGAGTTATCGTAGCGACCGATGCTCGATTTATGACAGGAAGTTTAGAGTGGCAATAATATAAACCACTACAGCGCTGTAAGTTCTAGTAAGCCATTTCTTTCCTGCCTAAGGCCCCGGGTCTTCGGTCGGTTCCTGGACAGCGCAGCGACCAGAGGAGGGCTTAGCCCCTTATTACAAAGAGTAGCAGTATTCGGTACATCTGTGGATCCTCAAAGATACACACAACAGGTGATGACAAATAACCGAGTGATGGGAAAGCTGCCCGGTGAGAAGACAAACCAGTGGATAATGCTTTTCAACATCGAACACTGTTTCAGTTAATACGAGTACTTCAAGACAAATCAAAACATATGTATATATCTTACATGCTTTGCACGTGCAAGTAGTTGCTTTAAAATAATGAGAAAATAAGATATGAGAAACGTCCAATCTGGAGAGTTGCACAAAATTATCACGCGAACATTTTGCATGATGTTGTCTTGTAAATTTATGCTAGTGTGTTGTTAGTCAGTATGAAAATTAGGACGGAAGAGCAGACAGGATTTCCCTTTTCGATTTAGATTAAGTGTATCGTGTAAAAAAGAGGTAAAAGGTAAAGTGATCCCTTTACAGGCCCTGTGTGGCCCAGAGGGTGGGTAGAGGTATAGCTCTACTCTTCCATGACAGCGGCACTAGAAGGGGATGAGTGGTGAGCAGCAGGCACCGGCCACACATTACCCCCGGGAAAGACCCGGTACCCATTTTACACGAGGCTGGCTGGGTCCCAGGGCCGGTCTGGATGGGCCGAAATTCTCGTTCCCACCGGGGTTCGATCCCGGACCGTCCAGCCCGTAGTCCGTCGCTATACCGACTGAGCTACAAGTGTATCGTGTGAAGAACGCATAATAATTAATAAACTGCATTACATAAGGAAGGCTAAGTATAAAAATATAAACCTACTTGATGGAGGGTCCTCACCATGACAAACGTTGCAGTACGGACTGCTGACGGCTACATTTTAAATGCATGTTTGTCTTATTTTGTTGCTAGTTTTAAGCCGTCAATTTCAGTTTGCTGATAATACAGGGTTATTTGAAATGATGGTCGGAGTTTTAACAAATGCCACCTCGTTCTCCATATGCAACCCCATGTGATTTCTTGCTATGGGGTTACGTCAAGGATCAGGTTTATGTTCCTCCTCTTCCCCCAACTATCCCGGAACTGAACGTACGAATCAGAACCGCCATTGAAACCATCACCGCTGACATGCTACAAACAGTGTGCAACGAACTCGATTATCGTGTTGATGTTTGTAGAATCACAAAGGGTGCATATATAGAGCACCTGTAAGGTATGTAACAGAAACTTGGAGTGTTGTTCTATCAAATAAAAGAATACGCATACTCCTACCTCAAGTGTAGTTTGTATGACAAGTTGTTAAAAACCCGACAATCATTTCGAATAACCCTGTATATGTATGTCCCATCTCAAATACTGACCGTGGTGAATTATAATGACTTTTCGCAATCTGTGCTGACTTTCCCTTACACGAGCTTTCTCTTTCTTCCTACTAAATGCTCGAAAAGCATTTTGAGTAGGGCAAAGAAAATTCCTTGCCGTCCCTGTCACTACCAATAGTCATTCCGACCTCTGAAACTAGATTTAAATTAAGCCTGTAACTGTTACAAATAAAGGAAAAATAATCCCTGCGGAAGGTATACAGGCATTTGAGTTCCACTGATTCTTCATCTCTGCGTTACATGGAGGTGTGAGCAGTTTTTCTCTTCGCTCGTTTTACACACATCAAAATGAACCGGTTTACTGATTTAACCGAAGGCTGGGTGGACTCCACAGCAGGTCTGGGCGCTTGGCAGAACAGAAAACCTCCTGCCCCTGCCAGGAATCGAAACATGATTCCAGGTCGCCCAGCCCTTAGCCTATCCCTACTCCTATTACAGGTGAGTTCAATTAGCCTCTACCTGAGACAAAACGTTACCAATTACGAGAATGAGTTTCTGAACGTCACGGGAGAATGTGTCGCATATTTGCTTTGAATTCTGAAAGTCTCGGTTTCAAATCTCAGCTCAAAAACTGGATTTCCCTAGAGAATTTTTTCTTGCTTTTTCTAAGTCCCTCCGAGGGAATGCACATGAATACGTAATTCAAGGTACATACGGTGGTATGGTGAAACAATCAGCCTTCACGAGATGTTGCACCTTGCCGACAGGTAAATAGTACCAACTTTTCGGAGGAGGGTTATTTCTTCGAAGTAGCGGCAAAGTTTACAGCTCGACAAGGCGTAACATTACAAAAGACCCGAAACCTAAAAAAACCAGGTTATTACACCAAAATTAGGCACCGTCCGCTTTCTTCCGCATCCTTTCCGAATATTTATTCATTTATAATCCCGCGTTTCCACTCGATACTCATTCCGTACCTGACCAAACGCCACGCCAATAAAACGTATGCACGAGTGCAGGTGGAATTCCGAACATTTTAACCAGCACTCTAGATGAATGTGAGACGTCAGATTCATGTTTCGGTCCCTTTTCTTTCTCTATATTAAAGAGGAAGCTACGTGCGTCATGTGATGTCGAAGAGACTGTGAAAAGAAAACCTTGTGACCATGGCGGGAATCGAAAACTGATTCTTCAGTGGTTCAGTGCTCTAGTCACTGTATGGACTGCAACGGTAATAAATAAGAAAATAAATAAATAAATACATAATCAACAAATGCTTCCCACAGAAGTGGCGGTGGTGGTGGTGGTGGTGGTGGTGGTGATGTAATGCAGCTGCAGAGTTACGTAAGGTAAAAAGTTTTCAAGAAACTGAATTTGTCAGTCTACTGACCCGAGACTACGAAAAATCGATGTATCTCCGTGATTGATCTATTTACAACGTAAACTCAAAGACATAATATCACTCCGGATAGACACGAAACTTTATGGCGCAAAGAGGGGACGCGCAAACATCAACTCTGTTCAGCGCTTTCACAGTGTCTGCTCCTCGTAAACTTATGTTTTTCATTGGCGGCCCCCAGTTTTTACTGAATGAGCAGATGCATAAGAAAAAAAATGTTTTACTTAGCATTATGCGTATAAATTTTAAAACAATTGTAACAAAAAAACTAGGAAGAAAAAAGTAGGCCTAATTCTCAAGGCGATATGATTTAAAGAATGTTATTTTGGGTTAAATCGCACAGTTGCACGATATGAAAAAGGGTTTTTTTTTTTACTTTTTGCTGACCGTGCATATCAGTATATTTATCTCAGTATTTAATCAACTTGATGCACAAAATTTGTTTCACAATAAGTTTTATTTCATTCCTCTACATGTTTCGAGCACATGTGCTCATCATCAGGAGGTCAAATTTGCATTACACAGCCTCTACATGCAATGCATGTACAGGCATGAAATAAAACTTACTGTGAAACAAATTTTGTGCATCAAGTTGGTTAAATACTGAGAAAAATGAATAAGGGTGTTTCCGAAAAAAATTCTATCCTGAAGATTTAGGCAGCACGTTTCAGCGACCCTTGCAAACTGCGTCGTGTATCGTGCATATGAGAATCAAACGAACGTGGCTGTCAAGTGAGAAATACCTGTGCTTCTTATTCGAAGGAACCTGGGCGCCAAACTCCGCTTGCGGGTAAGATACCGCAGTGCACTTCGCCGTTCGTCTCGGCCTCTCAAGACAAACACCGCTACAATAACTCAACTTAGGGCATCCGCGTTCTTTCACTTATTTAAATAAATTAATCTCTATTCATCCTATCATTTATAACTACAATATGCAAGTTACTAATAAATCGTAAATAAGCATAACAAAGCAGTTTAACAATTTTATTAATTCCAAACGATTTAAGATGTGTAGTGAAAAAGGGATAATATCAGTATTCTTTCAAGTTGCCGAATATAAGGTTTATAATTAAATAAATGCCCTACAAATTGTTATTTTAGAACATCAAAATGCCTCTGAAAGCCAAAATGTTATTTTATATAGTGTCAAAAATGTTTTCTTTCCATTCTTAAAAGGATTTTGCAAGTGGAATGAAGCTTTTATTGACGTTACTTTGTCATCTTCAAGGCAGGAGGAAGTCAAACTCAATTGTTGAGAGAATGGCAGATACAAAATAAAACAAGGTCAGAAGGCACCGAATTGAGAAACAACTGGCAGAACTGTTGGGGGCTGCTGCCAATAAGCAAGTGCTGTGCGCAGCGGACACAGAAAGTCTGGTAATACGCTTAGATACTGTTAGGTACAGACGCTCAGCTGTTCACTTGAATTATTACATGGACTCAAGTTCCTCACTACTTACACCTTGCTTGTATGCTCCTCTAAGAACCTTGACTTCCTTTACGACAGACGTCCATACTTCTAATTTACTTGCACTTTGCCGCTATACGTTTACTCTCGGCTCCCGCAGTTCATTCTCCACAACCTCCAGCCATCATCAAATGGGCTATCGCAAATTCCTCCCACCTGCCAAGTTTATTCAAACAACTATCACGTGTAACCTAACAACAGGCAGATTTATTTTATCAGATCCTTGGTTTTGTCCCCGTGGCTTAAGACCAAATTAAACGATATCTTAATTGATGATATCCCACTGTGATATATAAACAGAAGAAAGGAAGTAACAAACCTGACATTCATAGGACCGTGCATCGTGATATATTCTTATAATAAAAGCCAACGAGATGCACTAATTCTCAAATTTATTTTGGTAAAGAACTCTATATGTTTCGGATAGATCTACTGTCCATCCTCAGGAGTCTCACAACTGTATACACAGCAATAGGTATTTGTCATGCTAGTTACGTATGTTGACTGCTAGCGAGGTCCATCCTAACGTCTCTATCAGTATCGCAATGAAATATAAACTTACCTATAAATTCGGCATAAAATATTTTATAATAAGAGTCATGACACAACAGCAACGTTGAGCGTATATCTGGCAAAATTTAACAATTTCTGGATGCGGAACTGTAAGAAATAAACCCAGCACGTCCCATGAAATATTTACTAACTAAATTGTGCAGATAACTTCTTGAAATTAAATACTACAATTATGCAATTTATGATTAATGACACAATATGGTACTGAAGGAGCATAGTGTCTACTGAATGTGGTGGCAGTACTTTCCTCCGCAAGTATTCACCTACCAGATTGTAGAATGTCACAACCTAAAGGACTGAAACAATGCGTAATCCTAAAAAATCGAACACTCTTAATAATTCATAGTTCTTTCTAACGCTAGGAAATATGCAGAAATGTGTGAAAGAAAGTTCATGTTACCTGTTTTTATAGAACTTCTGGTTACTAATTGGAAATTGTCAACCCTTACGAATTTACTGCCTCATTCAGAGAAAGTCCTAAGACGTCTTCGTGAGAGTCAGTAATTTAAAATATTTTACAGTGTTAATGGGAGATTTCTGAAGTTGCGTAATATGCAAGAAGCGAAAACAAGCAGGCAGCAAATATGAAGAACTTAAAATTGTAGGAGTCAAACACTGGAAGCGACGTAAGCGTACAATTTAAAACACGACCTGTCATTTGCAATTTCTTAGAAATTGTACGACTTTTCCTTATCTAACTACCATTAACTTAAATTATTTACGCTATGCAAACGAAAGGCCTAATTTGAAGAAAGCGAATTCACAAACTTGTCACTAGGTTTTTTGGCACATGAAAAGCAAAATCATACTTCGCTTTGGGATGCATATTTCTGGAGGAAAAGTAAAAGTGAAATTGAAATATTCAGTTTCAATTCCCGGTATCTGCGATTTTCTGATTTACATACTTTTGGCGTCATAGAAAAATTCATAATCTAACATTTTAGCAACGCCACATTCAGCAGCAGCAAATTCTCAGCTGGGCTGCGGGAGAGGGGGCTTTCAGTCATTTTCTGGACTACCTTCGTAATACACGATGAGGTCTTAAATTAATGGGTCTTAAACTGAAATTGTAAGTGAAAATTTTCAGGATGCCTGATGGACACACAAGCACTGGTAACTTGCAATTAACAATTTACAGGCCAGTTCCCTTTAGGCATGCAGTTCG
>Ga0131853_10005866_pt1 | contig 22181 bp, 10 predicted proteins | sample TergutLab28metaG_FD_92764 | JGI IMG/M metagenome (GOLD analysis project Ga0131853, IMG submission 92764) | Labiotermes labralis P1 segment gut microbial communities from Petit-Saut dam, French Guiana - Lab288 P1 (version 2) (version 2) | ecosystem: Host-associated > Arthropoda: Insects >... | reverse complement strand
GTGTGTGTGTGTGTGTGTGAGTTTGTGTGTGTAGCCATAGTTATCCAGCATATAAAGCGCATGCGCCCTATTATATTGTGACCTGTGTCCTGCATGGCCGCACTTAATTTCTCCACACTATCTCACAAACGGCACACTTCTAGGAAAACGTTTATTGAACAAAAAACTCCGTGTTCATTTTCTCTCTACTTCTGCCTGAAATGTTTCTCATTCTACGAAGAATTCAAAGAGATTTTATCATAAACATACATACGTCTTCATGTAACGTAGCCATTATTATTGTCAAATTTTAACGAAACTTGAATTTTCTCGGAGATCTTCGAAAAATACTCATGTCAAATTTCATGAAAATCCGTCCAATGGGAGCAGAGTTGTTCCATGTGGACGGACAAACACACAGGCAACAGACAGAAAAGCAGACATGATGACGGCAACAGTAGCTCTCAGCAATTTTGCGAACTCGCTTCAAAAACACCTATATGACAGCTGTGTAGCAAACATGTGCTTTTTAATTATTTAATGGGAAAGCTAAAAAAATTACAATCAAATACTGGAACGAAACTTATGTCGTAACTTTTAAGGCCAAGGGTAACGACATGTACCACCTAACTTAACACACAAAAACGCTGCATTCTCTCTATAGACTGTATCTATGGTTTCGTGTATTTCTCAAAACAGTTTTTAATTAACTACTTGTACTGTGTATTATCAGAAAAGACACGGGATGTATCATTTATTTTCCGCAACCTGTTCCAGCAGAAAACTGTCATAATCGGGCGACAGCACCTGTAGTACACTGTATGCTTTTCGTCATTAAAACGGAAATAAAACACCATACAGTACTACTAGTGGTACTGAACACCTATAGCATTGATGAGAAATATCACTTTGATCTGTGTTTCTGTTTTTTACTTAGGTTTGAATGTTACTGTAGTAAATTGAAGTGGTTCTTACAGACGCACAATTTTAGCAGCTTGTTGCGAGGTTATTTCTACCCCCCCCACCTCCCTCCCAAATCCGCCGTTCAAGAAATTCAACCCCTCAGAAAAAAAATTCGCACCATACGAAACAAATCAACATAAAATATTCCATCTTTCTACAGAAAAAACCATACAGTGAAACCACCGACGTGTGTTGTATAATGAAATCTGGAAGAGCCCCTCAAAAACACAATGAAAAAATCCCCCCCCCCCCAAAATAGTGTACGGTACAACTATAAAATTCGTCACATCAGTGATAATTAATAAAACACCATCTTAGTAAACTACAGAACTAAATTTGTTTGCAGTGTTATTTGCAAATTTCGATCTCTGCTGGATTATAATGAAGAACATCATTCATATTCTCGTACATGACGGGGATTTAATGCTGTCTTTACACTAGTATCTTGTATGCGATATCAGGGGGATATTCTGAAGTTCTTATGATAAGACTTGCAGTCGGTTCAGAACATGGGAATGGGAAATCGCAAATAACAAATCACAAGAATTTATACAATAACCAATCGCTTATGCATGCACAGATACAAATGTAAAACTAGCAGAAAATTTCAAACTTGTATCTGAATTAATTCGCTGATTGTGACCAAGCACAGGCGAAACATGTCGCAGATAACACTGCAAAGGAAAAAAGGCTGAATATAATGCTCAGTGCATAGAGATGGTGTTTTGTTTCTACTGTAAGCTTGTACGCAAAAAAAGTGAATAATTCCGAAGACATTCACTCTGGTATAACAAACAGCAAAATGTAAGTGAAGACAAAAAATTAAAGTGACAGATATTAGCCAGACTGGTTATCAAGAAATTTATTACTACATAGTGTTTTAAATACAACTCTAGTGACGGTAACATGAATGACTAGTGCAAAAATTTTTATATCTGAAATACTTTAGCCTTATGCCGAAACAAGTCGCGAAACATAACTACAGTACCACATATTAGTTATATTTGACGAGCATATGTAATAAATAATTACATATTTTACGATTTAATGCAAAAATATTGCCATCACTCCCCTACACAGCAGTGTTTTCCAATCTTTCTGGCACTGCGAATCCCTCAGAATGTTTCACGGACACCCTCTCTAAAAGTATCTCAAAATGCGGACCCCTTAGGTATAACTTCGCGGTTATGATGGAAAGTTGGAACATACACAAATAATGCATATACTTAAACATGCAACAACCTTCAAGTCAATGTGAAAAGGTATAAAAAAATTACTAGCCGAGATGACAAACTAAGATTATTAAAAGACTACAAAAAAAATATTCTAATAGGTACGAGTTACCCAACTATTGGACTCTCTGTTAAGAAACACTGACACAGAACAACAAGGTGTTGGTCTTTCTAACACAGACGCGATGTTTCAGACTTCGTACATACAATTAGACGATCTTTACGACCCTACATAAATTATCAGATCACCGCGAATACCCAGGTTCATAAGCACTGCTCAGTCCCTAATGAGTACTGCTCAGGGGCCTTGTAACCACCATGCTCGAAATAAAGTAGGCTACCAAACAGTCGTCCTGCCAGATCACGCGATCTTTCTATTTCGTCGTTCTTTAGAGCAGGGCTGGCCAACTTGAACCTACAGGAGGGCCACATAATTCGTTAAAGACTCGCCCCAGCATTTGTGTACATATCGAAAGCGGGGAGCGGGGCTTGAATTCACCAGAACACAGTCATTTACAAACAGTAAGTTACGCTAAAAGTACGGCTGAAGGACAAGGTGTTGGGGATTATTAACTCAATAAAACACAAAGAAATACTGGTTTACTGAAAAAATTGTGAGTTATAAATTGTAAACATGTTCTCTGCTTTTAACGCTGCCATGTTACTGAAACTATTCAAGGGACTGGCGGCCGCAAATACTTCCCTCAAGGGACGCATGTTGGTTAGCCCTGCTTTAGAGGGTTAAATCGGATTTTTTCTGTACGAACAGTGGGACAGACCATGCACAAGTACGTGTCTCGGTTTCTTGGTTTCGCATCAGAAACAGATGTTTGCTTTTGGCGCGACAGCCCCCAGTGGGACGGGGCCTCCTTATTCACGAGGTTTCTAGATCACACACAACGAGTCACCACAGCCGGTAGGACTCCTTTGGACGAGTGATCATCTCGTCGCGGAGACCTCTAGCTGACAACACACAACACTCACAACATTCCCCCGGTGGGATTCGAACCCACATTCTCAGCAGGCGAGCGGCCACAGACCTACGCCTTAGACCGCGCGGCCACTGGGACCGGCATCAGAAGCAGATGCCTCAAGGTAATTACGCAGGCTAAAAACCGGTACTTATTACCAGCCTTAAAGTACTATGTTGTTATAATTACAGCATACCTACTTTAAGGATGCTCTGTTCATACGAAGGTGTATGCATACAAACAAGTCACAACGCACACATTGTTCGCCCTTCTTTACCGCAGCTATCTCTGTTAACGTTATCGTGCACAATGGATCAAAAGGTACGACTTCGAACTGTATTCGGGAGGTTCCGGTCGAATTTCGGCCGAGACACCGAATATTCTGACGACAGTTACTTGATTTTGTTCAGGAGCTCTGAGCCAAACCCGGGGCATTAGGCCAAGACCTCTTCCTTACAAATTCTTAAGAAATTCATCATTTACTAACCACTGCAACAGTCAGCTGAAGGAACCCCGCACAACGGAGAGGGCGTAAACATTCTGATAAGTGCGCTATGCTGAACGCTACTCGTGGTTAGAGGCAGCCTCCTCGACTCTTTAAGGTAGTGAGTATGTAACAAACGCTGAACATGCTGATGACAATAACAGCTGAGTTCACTAACACTCTGACACAAGCATATAAACGGGACTTAAAAGTGCTACAAATAACTGGCATTTAGCTGCATTCAGCTTACTGGCGTTTTGTAATTAAAAAAGTCTGGAACAGATTCTTTATTAAAGGAGACGTGCTTGAACTGAAGAACGAACAAGAAGTAGAAGTAACAAAGTTCGCAAGCAGCTTTTACCCGAAGCATGAAACAGCACAGAATAGGAGAGGAGAATAAAGAAGTGACATATTCAGTGACATCAGAGAGTTACCGCTTTCAATGAACGTGAGATCTAACATCACAGTCTTCAGGGACGTGATGCCACGCAGTGTGGTAGACGCCGGCCATGGCTTTGAAGAAATACGGCGCCTCTTTTCAGTCTATAAGCGTTACCTGTTCACAGGGACAGCGCGTTCCTCCGTAACTCCGGTACCTACTTCTTTAATAAGGTATTATATCCCAAAAAGTCGCAACATTAACTTCTGGGCCGTTTATAACCTTATAACTTAGGAATCGTAAAAAGTAAATAAAACATGAAGGAGAGAATTGCCATATTAGAGGGTCAAAATAATCAATCAACAGCAAACGTCAAAGAGTAAGACCAAAAATATGGTGGTACCACTGATAAAAATAACAGTAGGATAGAATATGAGGAAGGGATCTCCAATGACAGATACAGAGTAAGGGAACAAGCAAACTATGGAAACGGGAAGGTATCAAACCGACAGATTTTGATTTACGGCCAAATACGTGCCTTGTTACAGTACTTAAAAGATTTCATGGCGACAGAATTCAATAAAATCTTCTCGGGCTAGTAGGCGCATCAGGTGTTCGCAAGGCGAGGAAACCGACGTTTCGAGAACCATCTTTGCCCTCGTCATCAGGAAACTGACTGGGAGCTAACTCAGATATCCGCCACAAGTAATCGGCCAAGGTGTCGGGCAGGCATATCACGACGCGGACGGACAACCGAGTTTATCAGTTCCTTGATGACGATGACGTAGATGGTTCGAGTAACGGTGGTTTAGGCCTACTCGCCACCCAATCACCTGACGCGGTTGCTAGCCCGAGAAAACTTTATTCAAGTCCCTTGTTGCATTGCCTGGAATCGCGGCCACTTGCGGTAGTGTTCTTGCACCCCACCTAGGGGGAACTGTGTAGAACTGTCGAACACACAATTTCGTGGCAAATCCAGTGTTGTAATTCGAAATAACGGAGGTATCGTGTCGTTACCGTTCCGGAAGTATTAATGTGTAGGAAGTGAAGCAGTCGTACTTGTGTCAGAATGGATTGCGCAACAAGCGGAAGAACCAGGTCTTGACGAGGTTAGGATTTGGACCTACAACGTTCACCCACCCACTTACACCAACCAGGAATCCTAAAATGAAGAGGAGAGAATAACAATTTGTAACTTATCGTCTAGTATTCAGCACAGTAAACAGGTAAGTTCAGCACAAGGAAATGCAGACGACAAGCCAACCCCCACGCTCAAGTAAGTACTGCGATACGCTTAAATATTATTCAGTATTTCTTCAATATTCATGATCTTACTATAACTGTTTCATTAAACAAACACGCAGTTCTTCTATTACGGGTAATTCGTTAACGGTAATTGGCTATAATTCGATCGATGAACGTTGTTTGTATAACGCAAAATTTCGCAAACACGTGTTGGCTACTATGCGAATTCAGCGACTAGTGTGAATACTAGGTTGGATGACGGACCAAAGTTGGTACTTTGATCTGATCTTATTTTTAATATGCGACTTTCTACAACAGGAGGTCTCACAATAACACAAATATCGCGTTCTGGCACAACTGCCTCTACGTGTTATCTACTGATTACCAGTTAAGTACTCAAGTATTCGGCAAACTACTGCTGTGTTCTGTAATCGTTGCAAGGTATAAATATAACTGTTGATTGTTCAATATGAGATCATATGTCAGGAAATAAGAAGCGTTACAATTCTTACGTAATTATCACTGCAACGGCAGGATACATGAGAAAAGTGTACTGGGCAAAAAATGTGTCCTCTGACTACAGCGTTTGTTCCACATATTTAAAGAATTACGCACTTGAGATGCAGGCAGAAACGCACCATTATGTGTTGCATTTTAATCAAATTATGTGTTCACAAATTTCAGTAAAACTCCCCAGTATTTGGGTTCGTGAAAATCAGTTCAGCGGTTCGCGAGATGCGCCATTTGTACAGACGGGTGGAAAGACGCATCGATTTTAATATGTGCGCCATTGGATTCTTAACTCCCCTATACAGCAGACATTTGATAATAACATGGCTGCACTTTCCATACAGATTTGAAATATTTCGTCTACAAGCTACCCTTGTATCGCAGCATTCAGTCAGCGTCACACGACATCATCTGTAATGGAAAGGGGTGCGGGGATCAAAACAGTAGACTTATTACTGCAAGCATGTTTCATTTTACACGCACACAGCCCTCCGAATAAACGGAAATTAATGCAGCATGTCAGGCCCACTGTATTTTAAACTTATTCCATATCTGTGTATTCGCCTTCTGTACGTTCGTTCTCGTTTTGACTCCATTCATCCGGAAGAAAATACATTCCTGCATCTCTAGCATTTCGGAACGGCTCTCTTCGATTCCCTACACGACGACTTATAACCTAGCACAACATTCTGCGTTGTTGTTTTAAATTACGTCACCCGAATATACAGGGTGATCAAAAAGTCGCGCAACATGGGTTGTTATTTAGTACCAGCTACGAATGAGTGCGATGAAGATGAACTGGTGGATGAATATGTTGGCATGATTATACAGAGGCTGTGTCAGGACAAGCACAGGCCATCTCAACGGTGGCTTCAAAACCGCCCGTCTACCGACACGTCTTTTTCATGGGCATAGGGTGTTTTCATTGCTGAACTCTATCTTCAGTCTCAACCCTATCTGCAATGCCAGTACGACTTTAGGAGTGCCGTCCCGGGGCCTCAAGTGCCAGATAAGTCCACAGTATTTCTTAGTCCGTGTTCGTGAAACGGGTAGTATGAGTGACCGAAAACCTTCTGGTCGCTCTAGTATTAAATGAAGTGAGAAGGCAAACATCTGGCACTCTTTCGCAAAGCCTCCATGAAAATTTTAATGATATTGAGATTTTTTATTATGAATTCTTCCTTAAATTTGGGTTGCACGACTTTTGGATCATCCCACGTAAACTTATAAAGTTTTGTATTGTTTTTGACAAGGTTCTTGATATTCTGATGATGGCCTGGCTAATGGACCGAAGCCACTAACCTAAAGACGTGTAACTGGGTTGTACGAGGCTGTAGATTAAACATACACAACTAACTTATTTTGATTTCGTTGACAAAAAATTATTATAATAAATATGCAATTGAAAACTTCTTTATTGTAAACGGTAAACAGCAGCCGACCCTCTATATGCAAACACTGGGCAAGTGCTTAGTGTCACGAAATGCGCCTGTATAACACGGCAACAGTCTCAGGGGTACACGGACAAGCTGAATGCGTGGGCCTTACAGCCGGCCGGACGCGGTTATGAAGTAACAAAATTCCGGCTGGGATTGAAAACCACGTCACCGGTCGCACATCCCGTAGAGTAGTCACTACACTAATTGAGCTACCCCCCTCAAAAGCGCTTAATTTTTGGTACGATTGTCCATTCGATACAAAGTGTATCATTCACATCAATGCTTCATCACAGTGCACTGTGATTAAGGATTATAAATGAAAACATTTTTTTCAACTTTCACAAATCAGTGGTCAGTCACTATGCACCATCACCTACCAAAATAACAAGACGTATAACATAACATTATGGCGCGTCCGCATAACCATTTTGAAGTGGAAACACAACACTGTATTTTGTATGTTGCTGTTTCTGCTGCTGTTGTTGATTTACACGTCACTGTCAAAATGATATAACAAGCTGCAAAAGCGATGCTTTCATGGAAGATTTATGTCACCGGCAACAATGCAGTTTTTGAAAATAATTATATTCCAACTAATTTCCACTCTTTTCACACCTCGCATATGAATGCCGTATTGAAACAAGAAAATGTTCGTTTGCTCATGGACTTCTCTAGACGTACAGTTTACCTAAACAGATGGTAATGACAGATAAGTAGTGACGCAGTTTCTCACTTTTTTGTTAAGTGCTGCCGTAAAACACTTTACGAGATCAGACGGAATTAATCAATTACGAAGCAATAAGTATTAAATATTACATGCCTGTGTCTGTATCCTTGCCTTAGTTATTCGGCATGCAAAGCGCAACTTTTTTCCGCCGCATTATATTGTCACTGTGGCCTGTCATGCTGCGTCATGTTTTTATGCACTGTCATATAAAATACGATTTTCGAAAAAAAAAACTACGGAACGCAAAACGTTCGTTTCGATGTTCTCTGCAACTTTTGTCTGAAACATTTCTCATTGTAAGAAGAGTCAGCGATATATCATATATGCACATAGGTCTTCACGTAAAGTACCTGTTATTTTTGCCAGATATTGTCAACTTTTAATCAAACTTTAATCCTCCCGATAGATTTTAGAAAAAAATCCACAAATATGAAATTTCATGAAAATCCGACCAGTTTGAGTCCAGATGTTCCATGCGGACAGACGGACATACAGACACACACGACGAAGCTAAAAGACGCTTTTCGCAATTTTCCGAACGCACCTAAAAACGCTACATTTTGCCACCGCATTTATGTGTGTTTCACTCTGAATAAATACCGAATCATATCCTAAACATCACTCACCCACTGGTTTATAATGCAACGAAACTGTGTTGTTTGTGAGGTAGAAACTAAAGTTCTATATATAATTTTGATGTCAGGCCTTAGACGCTTAATACCTCAGACGTTTTCTGACAGTGGGTTTTCAAATTATTTAACGCTTCTGTAAATACGGCGCTCCGTGAAGACTCGGAACTGTCCCGATTTTCACTGCACTGGCTGCAAAAACAAGACGCCCGTCAGAACATGACGGCAGGCATTCAGCTGAACCGTCACTTGCAGCTGTTTTGTTGGGGCAAAGCTGGAAGAAAAGACAGGTTCACCCGATCGACAAGGGATGTGAGCAACACCACTGAAAGAAAAACCTCAATTGATACGAGTGAAAGGTAAGGAGCTGCGTAAAGGACCACACTAGTAAAGACCGAAATGTCATACGTATTCAGGTGACAATGTCATTTAGTTCTACAGTACTTAGAGGCTAACAGCTACATTCGGCCGTAAAGATACAAGCCTATTCCGCGCGCGCAAGCGGTGGCGCAGGTGTTTGAGGCAGTGTGCGGGTTCGATTCCCGATAGCGTCATTGGAATTTTTCAATGACAAAATCTTCCCGACTCAGCCTTTAAAAGAAATGAGTACCGGGAATACTTCTTGCGAGGTAAAGGCAGCCGGTGCGTATGGCTGACAACCTTCCCACTTATGTGCCGATCGTCATGAAATGTGGGAGCCTCAACCTCCTGGGGCCCTCACAGCCTGTACAGGGATTGTATTTTTTTTGTTACATTTGAGTATGCCGAAAAACTAATTTGGTTAGTGCTTTTTATAATTTATTTTATAATTATTTGTTATCCACTTCGTTCTTTGTTCTCAACTGATATTACCTGTTAGAGCTACTTCCCCCACCAGTGCTTCTACGCGTTCCATTTTTTAAATGGGTGAATTTTGTTTTGTAAATTGTATGCTTCTGACGCGTAGGGAGGTACAACCTTCTCAACCGCCACGAGTTTCCTGCGTTTCTTGACGGACAGTAAACACCGAAAGGCACTGAAATTTTTTTCTTATTTATGTGACGACGCCACCAGTATCTCAAAATTGTGTAGCGACAGGGCGACTAATAAATAAATCCAAGAGGACGTGGCAGGAAGCGGTCGTACACTGATGCAAGAAAAACCTCAGTCAGGATATCCGTACTCCGGGCCTGATAATGCAATCCGGGTCGTCCAAAATACAAAGCAGCAGGTGTGCTATCCACTTGACCTCGAAGTCTCTGTATTCTGATGATCCAAATGTATAGATAAACTAGAATAAGCTGTACACTTAAGAACTTATTGTCTTTATGTGTCCAGGCAAAGCAGAAACATTCTGATGTCGGAATGCAACTTGCTAGTACCCTCAGTCGTTGTAATTCTAAACTGGCCCTCAGTTATTTACGTAAACATAGAGCGGTGGGGCTTGCAAATCGCTCCTACAATCCTCATATCCAGTACCGAATGCAACAGTAGGCCAACGTATGGCTTCGTCGCCTTCTGCAAATCAACGTGAACCAACAACTACGCGGCTACTAGGATGGCAGCAGAAATATAAAAGTCTTTTAAGGCTTCGATTCATAATCTCTGCAGCACGGAGAAACAGAACACTGGCCATTCTGTCCGGTCACCGTCAACTGCAGTTACACACTCTGAATACATAAACACGGGGCATCTCAAAAGAAAACACAAAATGAGTTTGAAGACGGGGCTGCTCATAAGATAGTAGGGCTTAACTTTCCTTTAGATTTCACGTACAGACTTTAGAAACTTCTATGCAACTTTCTGGCTGTTTGTAGAGGCTCCGCTATATGTAATATGCGAGCCATAACTCTCGGCCTGTAAAGGATCCAGCGCTGTAAGCACACAATTTTTTACACTATAAAAGTAGCTGTATGAAGATGATTAATTGCTCAAGTTTAAGTTGCCAGCATACTTTATTAACTACACCTAATTAACCAACTTCACCATTTCATGTGTCACTCTTTCTGATGAAGCAATATGTTATTGATTATTTTGGTATTTCAGATATTACATGTGATGGGAGACGCGCTTTTATTACGCGAAGAGGTTCCATTGTTTCGCAACGAGTTGTTGAAACTTTGATATCGATTATCGATATGCTGCGACATGGGCTGATATAAGCCTGCACGCAAGTAAATGCTACTGTCCGCTGGAACTCCTTCTATGTTAAGTAGCCGCAGGTGTTTTGAAATAGCGCCCACAACTATGACGCACAGAGAAATTAATAAGGGGATACCTGTGTTTTCAAGTCAGCGAATACGTATACATTGCGAGCAAAAAGCAATTTTGTACAAAAATTCAATGTTCATCGCATCACACGGGTGACAAAGCAGCAACTCCTAGAGTATCGAACGACGCACTCGTATTCCGGAGGTCCGGAGTTCAGCTGTCAGCCTGGAGACGGTCTCTGCCGAGATTTGACGAACATTACCCAGCCCCTTCATGCAAATGCAAGATCTGAGGCTAGTTTCTCACAACGGCGTTGCTGAAGATTTAAGTCTCCTGAGATAACGCACTGTATCGTGGGGCAAACAGATCCCGATGTACCGAAAGCACTACTCAACTACACGATGTAACACCCCAGAGGGCTTGAATTTTCAAATAGAGGGAGAATTCCTCAGATCAGGCCACGATCGCTTCCATCCACATCGTTTCGAATTCACCATTCATTAATCATCCTACCATTTGACGTTAAAGTTTCGGCTACAGACAGCATCGCTAAATATCCGCAGAAATATGGGAAGAAGAATCGTTCAATGCACTACAGATATACTAAACAATCACACTTGTATTGCATTTCAATGCACTACAGAAATATTAAACAATCACACGTGTATTCCACTGAAGTGCAAAACTAATCCAAACATTTTACTAAAGGCGGAGAAGGAGGAGGAGAGGGTAGCGGCAGAAGGGGAAAAGACGCATGTGATGCAGTGACAGGCACTACATTTATTATTGTAGGGGAAACAGAAAACTTACTGTTCTGATGGTTCCCAGGATGTGTCCGCTCGTCCTGATGAAGATGGGCTGGAGGCAAGGTAAAGCGTCGAGATGATGACTGTAAGGTGATGAGGAGCAGCAAAGGGAACAAGCTGAGCATTTTGGCTGTACTTTGTATTTGGACGGCCGCATTTCTACACGAATAATGTAATTTCAGTTCTTATATACAGAAAACACATTACATCTCTATTATAAATATCAGTCTGTAAGTACTGCTTATTGAAATGGTTGCTGCTTAGTGGTATAACTGAACGGAACACAAAAATATACCGTGCTGAAAAAAAAAAAAGAAGCCGAGTCGTAATGTAAGAGCAGGTGGTACATACAGTGACCACTGTATTTTAGAGGTTTGAAAATTATACTTTCAGCGTATTTTAGTATTTTGGAAAGGAAAAATTATAATTTTCGGTATTCTATAAATGCGTCCACACAATTCCACTGCTACTCTGCTTCAGTAGAACATGGACGGATTACGAATCCAGGCAAAGACTTTGACACTGAGCCCTGCAATACTTGTTATCGCGAGACCCAGGCCTGGCACGTACGAAGACGGCAGTGGCAGTTAAGGTGGGCCAAAAACCTACTACTGGCCACAAAGTCTGAGTCTGGCACGTAACGCCACACACGTAAGCCAAGCTAGTTGCTATGCTGCTCGAAGTACCTGATGCGAGTATCTAACGAACCACCGTCTCCGATACACAGACACATACGTACTTGCGATGTCCAATACGCTCTAACTCTGGAGATACGTATCAGTATTCGGTTACGGTACATACGCTCGAGAATGGGCCTCATTCGGGGGTGCATAAATCCCGGGGACTAGGTCGCCCGGGCGGATAAACTTTTTACAGTAGCGCCAAATCTTGTGGGCCCTCAGTACGGAACGTGCTTTGTATCACACTAAAGCGCCTAGCATTTTGACTTGGCTTTTTTTACATTTTTGGAAAACCTGTGGACCCCTAGTCGAAATAACAAACTACAACCAGCCGAGCCGTTTTCGAGTCGCTAGCAGTTACTTGGGTCCTTACAGAATACTGTGCTTTTAATGGGATCTCTAAAAGTTCATAGCAAACCGCCCTTGACACACATCCTATGAAAGATCAATCTGGTCGCCGTGCTAATTCCAATTCAATTGTGTCTCTCCATCTGCCATGATGTATTGAAAGCGGTATTTTCCTTCCAGTGTTTTCCGAACAAAATTACGTACGCATTTTACGTCTCCGATGCCCGCTCATGGCCCTCTTCTTATCCTAAAACTCTACACAATTCTGTCTCTACAACCCGTTACAGCATAGTAACGTGTAGGTATACGTACCAGCGATGGGTAAAATTTAAAAAACTCTACATTTCGTCCCGCAGTGCATTCCAGACCTGTAAAGTGCAAAATCCCAGCCGCCGGGTCATCCGCTCGACTGAATTTTGTACCGTGGCGCTTAATATCTGTAGCCCCTCCCACAACTTGCTTCATATCACTCGTCTGGTTCTTGGAGTTTCCACATGGTTCCTAGATTTTTAAAAAATTTGTGTACCCCTACCCTATAAAACACATTACTGGAGACGCTGGGTGTAACGTGAGGTATTGAATAAGTTTTTATATATTATTCACCTTAAGAACATTCTTGTACCCATAATCCTATAGCAAAGTTACAAAAAATGTACTAGGTAATCGCGCATGTAATCTTGACCAAGAAGCGTAGAGTTGGTAACTTAATTTCTGTATAGGGGACGCCGGCGAATGGCATATAGCAGCCAGCAGATAAGAAAGAAATTTTATATCTCTTTATTCTCACAAAGCCGCCCAAGTCGTGTATAAGGATGAGAGACCCGTGTCGTTCTAACAGGACAACAGTCGTGCAACAAAACGGAAACCTACGGCGCTGAACATCCCTACAATTCGCAGTTACTGCAGCAGCCTACCAGTCACATCATCGCGTGTTTGAATGGACTCAACGCATATTATATTACGCAATGTCTATCGTGGGCATTCCTCGTGACGTGTGTATACCCGTGGGCACGTTTCATGTATCATTGGCGCTACAGTGCCTGCCCTTCAAGAACGTGTCAGCTTCTGCAGGTACTTTAGCGTGTATAAGAGCAAATTCAAAATACACGCCAAATAAATAACAAAAGCTACATAATCCGAGTACAACGAGACAGTTTATAAATATTACGTGTATTACATGATTATGTAGGTGTGATCTGTCGCTCTTATGCCGAAGTGGTTTCTATAGTTCTGCTTTCGAAATTGCACCACCTGAAGGATACAGATATTACTTAATTCACTGTTGTAACAAACGAGGTAGGGAGATGAAGGTACAAAAGGGATAAGGTAAAACAATGGAGCAAATGATGAATACATGAAAGCAATTCGAACTCTAAAAGAGGCTTGTTAGTAAACTAGACGTAAGGGCACAACGCAACACTTATGCCTTGTCCCCAGAATTAATTAAGAGAAAGGCTTTATAGATTCACTAGCAAGTGAATTGACAATGTCGGTATAGTGGAAAATACAACGTCGTCACACGCCTACTGACACAATATCTTCATGTTTATAAGACATTTTAATAAACGCCCCGTAAGGCATAAATGTGCTTTACGATGCAATTCCGGGCCCAACGTGGACTCACCTACAGGGCTAACAATGATAATGAGTAACTGTACGAGAATACACAGCATCAGAGCTTGGAGCAGAATGTCCAGCTACATTCGTACAATATCACATTATCTCTACTGATCTGTCCCATCACAGCGACAGTGCTTATTACGTGAATTACAAAAAATAAAAAATTGCTCGTTGGACTAGATGATAAATTCCAGTAGCAGAAGAAAGAATGCTCATTAAAACGTGTATTCAACCATACACTTACGCGCAGAAATAAAGGACACATCAAAAATGGTGAACGTTCATTTTATAAAGCCATAAGCTCATTAGTTTCATAAACAGTGGCCACAAAAGCGGGAAATGTTCGGGACCGTTTCGCCAGTGCTATATACTGAGTGCAAAAAGGGGTCACGTCGAGTTGTCACGTTACTCACCTATATTCTTAAAATCACACGATAAATTGCAAAAAAATTCAGTCCACCGACCCGCACTAGAAACTGTTGAACGAAAGTGGCCTGGAATCAGCGCATAGCTATCGCAGATGTTTTTCGAAATCTTTTTCTTTACTTAGACTGCAAAACTGTACGTAGAAGAGGCATATGTCCTAAATGGAGGACTAAGAGAATGAATCACATGTACTCCTGAAATGCAAAAAGGAATAAGAAAGGGAGATAATTAAAAAAAAGGCTACACATAAACGAGGAATTAGCGCACAGAAAATTAATCAGTACCACTAAAACATTAGGGTCAGAAAATCTGCGCTATTTTTTAATATAAAAAGAAAAGTAAATGGGAACATTAAATAGACAAGGTAGACAATGAAAGCACAACCCAGCATTTCGGCGCATTTGGATCTTCGATATCCTTAATGCAAGCATAAGTCGAGAAATTTTGCTTGAATAAAGAATCAAACATGCCACAATGTTCCTTAACGCACAGGCTGCCAATCTTTTTTAAGTATGTCTTGTTCAATGAACAACAATAACTTTCCCTACGATGACAAGTGTAAAGCATCTATCGGAATGCAGATATACCCTTATGTATGGTATGGTATTTACTCAGACGACTTTGAGGAAGCTCACAAAATGGTCAGCCGCAGTACATGAAAGTATACCAACATTCATCCGAAGAAGGTGAAGATGCAAAAAATGCAAATCAAGTAATCCTTTCGGCTTTGAAGCAAACTACGGCTTTCACTGTACAGGTGTTCGTGAAACATATAACCGATTACATGTCAATATCTTAAATGGAATTTCACTCACTTCGTTTAAGAAATGTGGATATTGCAGGTAGAAATGCATATTAGCACTCCGGACTTTTGTATTGTTACGTATTGTTATACCTCACTTGCCTATCTTGTATGCAGAGAAAATGCGTTGCAGGCTGGTAGGGAATGACGGCCTTAATACTGAGGCGTCAGGTACATCCCAGCATCACATATAAGTATTCAGTTCGGACCTCACAGAGAACCCGGTATCAACAGACATCCCTGGGAATGTAATAACAGAACTCAACTAATAAATGCATTTTGAATATGCACACCATAGGGTTGTTTATTCAAGGTACGAACGGCTTAGCCATCGCATATCGAGTACAGGTTTGCCTTTTACGGTCTTCACAGCCCCCAATCCACTGATCCCGGCTTTTCCTTGAGCGTCGGACCCAGCAGTTTCTTCTCTCACTATGTGTATGCCTCCGCAGACACACACGCACGTCAATCCGGTTGATAGACACTGCAATTCTGCACTGTCCGTCTCCATTCGGCGGAGAATTCGGTGTCTATTGCTAAGTTCTTGGCCACACGTGCCTGCCTGCCTAGGTAGAGCGGCTGTCGATACATCTGCCATGGAAGCTAGTGTACATGCGTTCCTATCGTCTGATCGCCCTCTAAACAGAGAAGTTCACGTGAACCTTCGTCGTGGGTTTGTTTGGCAACACGAAGGGACTTCTACGGTTGACAACAAATTTCGAGCTGTCCAACCGTCCGCAGGTGTGTGGAACTCGTCCTTCGGTTCTGACAAGACGGAGGACATCTTCGCACGACTTCGGTCAGATTACACACGCACGACACAGGGAAACGCGTTGCGAAGAGTGCCGGCACACGCTTGTTCACACCTTGCTGCAACTGCCAGCGATTCCCATTTTCTGGTCGAATACCTATTTCATGTCAAACAGCGTCGCATGTTTCAACTCCACGCCCGTTGCGCGACATCCAGCGGAAGATGGCTTAACCCTTCGGAGATTCGTCAGAACGGAACTTGCAACGCTAAAATTAATGTGTTTTCTCTCCCCTCCCCCCCCCCTACAACACAGATACAGCAATTCCCTTGTCATTATTTTGTCTGTACGATTGAGGTATTTCTGATGACAGGCTGTATATAGCCTACCCTCTGTATATCGCTCTTTACATATAATGTACTGAAGTTATTACTCTTACCTTCACTTCTACAGACTTACGAAATGCGCCTTGGATTTTAGGTAAGAATTCATTTCTGTGCTTGTCACTTTATAAGCCCCGCAAACTCAAAGCTGTACATAACGTAATAAGACGATGCTTTCGGACATTTGTCCAGATCGCCTGGTACAAAAGTCACATGTATGTGGCGCCATGTTATTTTTTATCGTCACCTATTTCTTCGGCCATTCTGGTTCTGCCGTAGATCTTGCACTTGCCTAGTAAAGGACAAGACATTACCGTTACTGTTGCAGGTCTTCATGTAATGTGCCTGCAATTTATTGCCGATTTAATCAAACCTAATTTTGGCCGACAGATGTTAGTAAGAATCCCGAGTACGAAATTTCACGGGAACCCATCCAGCAGCAGCAGCAGAGTTGTTCCGTGCGCACCCGGGCGGACGGACGGACGGGCGGATGTGACGAAATTAAATCGTTTCCCTCGATTTTTACGATCGTGCCTAGAACCAATCGGTTTCCTCAAATTTTGTGATCGCGTTTACAAAGATCCACACTACAAACATTATCAGGCCTACGCTACATGAAGTGTAAGGTCACGGTACCTAACTGCATGGCATAATTACCTCATTTGGAGGTATGCAATTGTAAATTCATAACAGATTCATAATCCATGATGGAACCCGCTATGGCGAACCGTTTAAACTGTATGTGCAACACGAACGAAAGAATGGCGAATTGCGTTTGTCGTATCACGAAATAAAAAGGGTAAACTTGTCACCATGCATAATTAAGCACTAATCGACGAAGCGGTATGGGGGTGGAGGTATAGCTCCATGCAGTCTTAACCTTGGAAGAAGACGGAGGGGAATTATAAGTTTCCTGCCTCGCTTTTTTTGCTCCGGGAGACATAGCGAACAGCACACATTACAAAGGCGCTAAGGAAACCTCAGGTCAGTCTGAATGCCCAAGAAGAGTAAAATTTCTTACGTCAGCCGCCGGGAACCGAAGTCCTATTCTTTGTTCTTACAAACCGCGGCCATTTACTATACCGACTGAGCTCTTCTCGCTCCCACCAAGAAATTAGAAAGCGTTCAGAAGGTCGAACACATACTGCATAGATGTGGCCAGTCTTGGGTGTGCAAGAAACTGGTTAGGTTTCCACTATTTCTCATTAAGCACTATTGCACATAGGCTGTTTGAAAACATTTTTGCATACGGAGTGCATCTAACCCGAGACAGGCGGCAGGGTGGTCAGAACCCCCTAAGTGCAGCCATGATCACAAATTTTTTCTCTTCCAGTACGTCCAGAGTTGCTCTGCGGCCCCAGCAGCACTTCCATAAAAGACCGGGTGGAGCCGTACCTCCATACCCCACATGCATTAAGGTGGGTGCTCATATAAATACAGCGACTTTACCTTTTACCTTTAAAGTAATGAAGAGCGACAGCAGCTGCGTCACTCCACTCACCATTTCTGTCGCCTCGCTCCCACACGAAAACGGGGGAGGAGGAAGAAATGCTCGTTTCTTAAATAATGAATGTATGATCCTGGTACTGTCAACATGCATAAAGGTTCAATTCAGATGTTGGCAGAAAAGTGTCGGAGTAAGGGACCGAAAGGTGGCTTCTACGACGCGCTCCATGCAAAAAAAAAAATGCATGAAATGAATTCATCAACAATGCCGTGACTACCTCCGCATTCTTAATCTTAAACTCTAACGGGAGGACGAGGACGAAACACACTCACACTAAACCTCTCCAACGTTATTATATCCGTCAGTGTTCACAAACGTCACCAACACAGAGATTCACATTAATGATCCCTGCACTCAGCCATATGAATCCAACTCAAATCCTCACACCCTGTCTTCAGCAATATCGACTGATCTTATGACACTGTAATGAATCCGTCAAGTCCAGGAGTCTCTATATAACATTCCGTAACACACGGTGTTTTTAAAATGAATTTTTCTTTGCGATATACAGGGTCAGTCCTTGTGCACCCGTCAAAAGTACGGCATCGGTTACAGAATGGAAGTCACAGTGCACGTACAGTATATATATATATATATATATACTTACTTCATACACGATCTTGCACAAAACAATTACACATCTTTTAGGTTACTGGCTTCGGCCCATTAGCCAGGCCATCAAAATGTCAATAACCTTGTAAAACCCGTACAAACCTTACATGTTTACGTCGGACAGAGACCATCTTCCCATTACATATACGCCAAAAAAGTATACTAAAACAAGATATAAGATTGGAAGGAAATAGTAGTAGTAGTAGTAATAGTACCGAGCACATCCTTCCAACTGCTAGACTGCTTACATAAATGCAAGAAAAACATACCGTAAAAACTGCATGCACAAATGTTCTTCCTGATGATGGACACACTATGTTCGAAACATGTAGCAGACAGGAAGAATGGAATTAAAACAATAATTTAAAAAGTGTGCATTTTGTTTGTTAATATTACATAATAGGCACTTTAATTAAAAAAAATACTATTGCTATTAATATGCTATTGTTTTTACTTTCATCCAATTTTACATCATAATTTGACGTATGTTTTACGACGTATTTGTAATGGTAACGAAATCTCTGTTATTGTTTTTTACAAGGTTCTTGACATTATATAGGTCTGAGGGTGGCCTGGTTAATGGACCGAAGCCCGTAACCTAAAAGACGAGTGTTGTGCAGAACCGTGTATTATATATATATATATATATATATATATATATATATATATTGGTAAGCGCAATGGGGATGTGTTACCTAAGAGAATGTACGGTACTTATGGTTGCAAAAAATGTGACCACCGCGGCAGGTGACAGAGATCACGTATGCCACCTTAACTGCTTTCTGTGTGGGACTTTACCACTTCCGCATCGTGCAGCACCCTTAAGAACAGGTGAACAGGGAGTTTTGGCTTATCCTGTATTCAGACCTACAGTGTCCATGGTAGACGAATGGTTATGAATGTGGAACATTGGCAGAATTCTAACTGATAGTGGAAAGCGGAATCCTGTCTCAGTGCCACTCTGTCACAAGATAACAAAAATTCTGTTTTTTTTTGGGGGGGGAGGCTACCTCAAGTACTGTTAGCACTGGATACAGTGTTAAACCAATGTGGTTATACTATACGCCAATTATAGACACTGGTTAATTTATAGTGTTGGGCTTCAAAGTAAAATTCGACGAAGCTTTCGTAGCACCACGTCCAGCCGCCAAGCTACAGGACAAATTCTTGCGGCTGTCCGCTAACCTTACTTCAAATTGTCTACCTGAATCTACCGCCTACTCTCTTTCCAGCGTCCTCAACCTCAACAAATATAGTCATACGAACGTTATGCAGGCTATAACAAAACGTAAGCATAAATTGGAGGCAGCACATTCGAAAATTTGGTAGGCACGTACCTAACTATACGGTGTCACAACTCAGAAGATCGTGTAGTAAAAAGAGAGGTTTGTGGGGAATTATCATCTTTAAGTTGCCAAAGTGCATTTTATTAGAAGTGACAAGACCCTACTTATCCGAATCCTTTTTGGTTTTTAATATAAGTTCCGTCGTTAGAACAGGATGGAAGGGAAAGGTGGGGGTATCGGGTCACAGCTATAAAAGTACGATCAATTTGTGCTATAGCCGAGCAAGGGCTGGTAGTGGGGCTCAGCTGGATTGAAGCCACGAAACAATAACGACAATAACAATAACAATGACAATTATAATGATGATGATAATAATCCAAACTTTCCTTTCCGCTTGTTTATTCCAACACGCAAACTCCGACCCTCAGGCATAACTAGTCACATCTTTATACATGATTCAGAACGGGGAACTCTCTCTTTACCTCTCACGAGACAGCGGAGATTGACAATTTTACGACTGGTCATATGTTCGCTGCACGGATGCCCGAGCAACATCAAAGTTAGATGCGAGGGTATAAAGCCGCGCCGGGAAACAGCATCTGCTGCTACTGTGTTCCGGATTAGCATTAAAGGTGATGCATTTATTTGCGCACCCTTTCATTTATTATGGTACTTATGACATGATTTGCAGTTCCTTCGGATCAGGGGCACATTTTTATGTTCTTTCTAAAATACTGATCGTATTATTAAATTGAAATATTTGCCTATCAAATGCTAAGTAAGCTACCACATCGATAAAAACTTACGCTTCTGCAATGTGTCTTGAGTTTTGACGCCGTGTAGTCTGCTAGATGAATAATAACGATTATGATTATACAAGTAATAGATAATTTGAAGACTCGTACAATACGTTCCTTCGAAATGTAGGTACCCAGCTACCAGTGTATACGGTGCCACCGCCCAGAAAACAAAAGTACGAAACTGCTGGCCCACAGGCCGGATACCAGGATATCTTACGCGGTTTTATGAAGGAAAATGCTGGGAAAGTACACTAAAGTCAAGTCCATCCGCATTCGTAATGCATAATCGTTCTTCCAAATCAGCGCTATATAAAATAAACAGGTAACGATTTACAGCACAGTGATAAGGACAAGCAATACGCATTAAAATTAAAAGAAATCTGCTTTTCGTAAATAAGAGCGCAGTTCTGTTTCGTACGATTTTAAAAACAAACAGAGAATTTTCCTGAACAATACTAACAACCTGCTCTCAATAAAAGAGACGTTCGTTTTTTGTGAGGTAAAAATCGATTCTTAAATAGATAATATGTCAACTAAATTCATGTTTTTGGAGGATGCTGTAAGCTAAGAACCCACGTAACCCTTTAAAGACGAAGCGCAGACTGCTTTAGTTAAAAGGCCCAGTTATAAAATCCAATCAGTTTATGCTGTAAGTGACACAAGTCGCTGTTTGTTCTGAGATAAATACAAAACACATAAATACAGTGTGGGCAGAGCGTACAGTTATTGAATGTTAAACTGTTGGTGCATCACGTGACCAGTAGGCTTTAAAAAGTTAAGACCAGGTTTAATTAGTAGACATTTTCTTTTATGTGCTGTAATAGTGATAACAGTGATATCTTACATTAACCCTTTACAGACGAAGCGCAGACCGCTCTATTTAAAGGCCCAGTCCGTACCGCGCTGTAAACACTTTTCATCTCAGTTATAAAAACCAGTCAGTTTATGCTGTAAGTGACCCAAGTCGCTGTTTGTTCTCAGATAAACACAAAACACATAAATACAGTATGAGCAGAGCGTACAGTTGTTGAATGTTAAACTTCTTGGTGGATAAAGTAACTAGAGGCTTTAAAAGGTTAATACTGCATGATTGTAGAGACGACGCACCTTTTACGGTGTGGTGACAAAATTAGCAAGAAACTTTCAGCACTGCAACATAAATTTCATCCCCCCCTACCTCCAGACAGACATCCTTTGGCGTATAACGCTTCGTCAGCAATCCACTTAGCCGATGCCAGTTTCTATTAAATATTTACTTGAACCCATGTTCTTATGCAAACAATTTTTCGGTATCAATTAGTATTACACAAACGTACGTCAGCACAATCTATTTATTCTACAGTAAGGCTACATGTTTCGACTAGATGTTAGTCATCTTCAGGCCCCTACAATTTCGTTACCAGATGCTTTGTCC
>Ga0131853_10005865_pt1 | contig 22183 bp, 14 predicted proteins | sample TergutLab28metaG_FD_92764 | JGI IMG/M metagenome (GOLD analysis project Ga0131853, IMG submission 92764) | Labiotermes labralis P1 segment gut microbial communities from Petit-Saut dam, French Guiana - Lab288 P1 (version 2) (version 2) | ecosystem: Host-associated > Arthropoda: Insects >... | reverse complement strand
CACCTAAAGACCACGTCATTCTTCACACCCCCTTCCGTAATCACCTCTAAGCTAGTAAAAGCAGTACAAATAAGATTCCAGTAATCATAGAAAAAGAATCAATAGAAATTACTATGGTACAACGCTACTAAGAACTGAAGTACAATTAGACCAACGGGAACTTCAAAAATCTCTGCAATGCCGTTTCACGCCGGTTTCTTGTCTGTCGTTCCAAACCGCGAGCCAGACTGAAGCAAATCATCTACCGCTGGATTATTCACTCGGTACAGTCCAGGAAACTTCTCGTCTACCGCAAACGTCTTGCACGATTTTCCGGAACCCCGTCCACCGACACTCGTGTACGAGTATTACATTGCTGTCATACCGCAAGAACCACCAGATACCATAATTCGCAAGGAGCATTTTCGCAAAAGACGACTAATGAGACCTCAAAGTAACAGAAGGGGGAAAGTACAGGCTGAAGCAGGAGCATATGGCGTGTCTGTCCTAAATCAACGACTACTGCTGACCCTACTCCACACTCCACCCATTCTCCTCACGAGAAAGTGTTAGTACCCAGTTTTTCAGTTAACGCCCAGCATATGTTTTAACTCTGGCCTTCATTTATCTTCCCCAAAAGCCAATATTCCTTCAGACAGTCAGTTTTTTAGGCACGTTCGCAAAATTGTGAAAAGTGACTATTCGCTTCGTTACGTTTGTCCGACCGTCTGCTCATGTCAGCTTGAAACAACTCGGCTCCCACTGCACAGATTTTCATGATATTTCTTATTTGAGGATATTTAAAAAATCCGTCAAGAAAATTCAAGTTTCAATAAAATCTGACAAGAATAACAGGTAATTTACACGAAGGCCTACGTATGTACCTGTATGATAATATCTCGCTCAGTTCTTCTCGGAATGTCAGGCACAAGTTTTACAGAAAATCAAAACACGCATATCCTCTTCAATAACTTTTTTTTTAAATCAAGCCGTTTGAGATAATGTGGAAAAATTTGGTACAGCCAGACAGGGTACAGATGAAAATATAATAGGGCGCATGGCATTGCATGCTGGGTAAATAAGGCAACAGACACGTACTCAGAATATGTTATACTTACTGCTGTTCCAAGGCAACAATGTGCACGCGATCGCGCCTCAGTGTTATGTTTATACATACACTGTCTGTCTTGTCAAGATCCCAAATTCACTGCCATGTTCACAACAGCCCTCCACTAAAACATATTCTAAGCCACATGTCGGTCCAAATCTCCACGTTCTATTTGCTGAAGATCCATCCTAATGTTATCCTCCTATCCATTGGGTTGTCCAAGAGGTCTCCTCCCTTCAGGGTTTAAACCAAGTTAAAGGGCAGAAAGATTCAAGGCCGACACAGAAGACAATTGCGAACATAAAAGACTGCACGAAATTCGCGCGCGAATAATAGATTCAACCTCTGTAGTTGGAAGGGTGAAGTTAAAGTTGCCAATGCATAGGCTACGAACGAACACAAGGGAATGAAAGTGTAATTCCGCTCATTCTCAACCTTGGAACTAAATGGAGATAAGTGGTCAGCTTCAAGCCCCGGTCGCTTTGACCCCATTATCCACTGAATAGTAGGGTGGATTAAGCTGAAAGAGCCGGTCTGGATCCTCTCGAGAAGACAAAATTTCTTGTCCTGTCCAGCCCGCAGCCTAATCGCCATACCGACAGTCTACAGTTGGAAAAGCGATGTTAAATGGCTCACGTGTAAATAAAACAATCAAACGAGGGGTGAGAAACCCGCGATATACCCCGCGGTCCAGTTCCACGAAACTAGACCTGTCATCGGAACACAGTCTACCCTCTTCCAATCTCGGCCGAGCTGCGACACAACGCCCAGCCGTGGGTCTTTCATCATGGTATTCCTAACAGCCTGCCGCTGGTTATGATACTGGGCCAGTTAAATCCATTCCACATAGCAACACCATATTTGCTTAGGCCTGTTTGAATATCATTCTCACACATGCGTAACTCATTCCTCCCATGTGCTCAAACAAAAACCGTATACGCGTTTCGCATCTCCCGCATGCGGGCTACATTCCTCGCCCCTCCGATCATCCTTGACCTGTTTATGCTAATACCTGGCTAAATTTAGTAATCATTTGGAAGTTACTCATCATTAAATATTTTCCAACCCCGTTACTTTCTCCCTCCTATGTCAAAAGATAACTTGAAGACATCATATCAATTAGGCGTGACTATTTAGTGCCCGATTATTTGAAATTATAAATACGTACAACGAACTAGTACGGATTAACTCCAATCGTGGCCGATTTAAAGGAAGTTTTTAGCCATTCGCCTGTCGCTGAAGGAAAGCGACACAGAACTCAGACGAGACGGTAAACCAGCCAAACTTCAAGCAAGTTGCACCCATGTAAATGTCATGCTAACGACGTGGCCAGTTGCACCCATATATAAATGTCACGCTAACGACTTGACCACTTCTAAAAGGCAAACGGAAATCTTGCCATGCCCTTCATACATTTACGCGACCATGAAAATGAGTACGAAAAGAACATACTATACGCCCTACCAAAAGTGAAACGATTTGGAACATTAATCATGTGAAATAAGGCTATAACACAGTGTTCCCTCCCGAAAGCACGGAAAACAAACCCACACCTGGAGGCGCTTTGCTCGCATATCGATTCTCTGTCATAGCCTGTTTAGCTCCCTGGCGCTGCTGTCGCATAGGCACATTAACTTGCCTGTGTCAAGATGACTTCCCAATTTGCATTTCATAGCTTCCGAAGGCTTCACAAGTGACTGTTGATACAAAAACATGTCAGAAAGGGTACGTAGCCTGTCTTGTCTACCAGCCGCCGTAACGTCTCCATTAGTTACCAATAGCTCACTCACATTTCCAACACAATTTCATGATGAACAGTCCATTACGCAGCGATTTAGTACCAGGTCGCCTGATCACGAAGCCATATGGCTCACACATCCCTACAGAATGGGTTGAATTTTGAAGTTTGCCATCCCCGTTGTGTGTATATAAACTAATAAGTGGGTATGTGGTCATAAACACAACAATATATGTCTAATTAGATGTTATATTCTTAGATCAAGCGACTTCCACAGGACGGAACCCTCATGGTTTTGTTTCTGATAATACAGGGTTATACTTTTAAGTATTATTGCGTGGTTCACCCAATATAGAGATACTACGCTCCATAAAGGGTTTTGATGTTGAGATCTCCTCATCAACACGCCATCACGCCAATTGTATAGAATAATCTTAATTTATTCGAATGAAGAAACCTGATGATGGCCACTATCGGCCGAAACACGTAGTTTTTTAATCTAAGAATATAACATATAATTAGACATATATAGTTTTTTTTTTTACCACATACCCACTTATGGGTTGAATGTATTGCATCAACTAGTAAGAGTCTTTAGATCTCCTTAATATATTGAAATGAATCCCAAAAGTAACTTCCACAGTCTGCAGGAAGGCGTATTTCTCATAAATGCTGTCTCTTTTTTTTAAAAAAACGGAGTTAACAACGTTAAGACAAAGAAGCATTCGTGACTTACGCGAGTGCAGTCGGCCTTGCAAACCGTGTAACCGAGGGAATTACGGACTACCTGGTGTAGGCAGCAAACTGGAAGTCGATATTTGCACTAAAGATATCTCACTGGACAAAGCCACATTTCGGCCAGTCCACGAACACGGTGGGAAGATCCGTAGCTGCGCCTTCATCTGTCATCACACCTTCCGCCTCTTTTCTCCCGGTCTTCTAGGACAAGCATATCATAAGACGATATCAACAAGACGGCAAATTTACGTAAGGGGAAGTTCCCCGTCTCGTTACCACGTACTTTGATCTCCACTCGTCTACACGACTTCATTATTAACCACTACCAGGTGTCATTACGCTGACAGAATCGGTCAGTGCCACTGAATGACGACAGTTACCAGTGGTCGAGGAAGACGTCAATTGACGCTCCTGACTCAGACGCAAGTACGTAAACCCCCACGCAAGCGCACACACGCATTTCAGCTGTGCCACAGCGGTAGCTATGACTAACTTTCCTACCGTACCGGCAGAATCATTCGACGTAACATAAAATGTCACAATTGTACGTTTTATATAACCCGAACGCTTACCACCGGCATCACTGGCGGTTTTCCTGGGCCGATGCAATCCGGTTAATATTTTCGTTATTTATTTCTCCAAAATATGTTTCAGTATTATTCGCTCATCTATGTCCAGATAGTCACAGTGTGCTCTTTTTTGAGACTTTCCAACAATTCATACTTATATGTACTTATACCTATTCATGCTATACTTCTTCAATCACCGTAACAAACCCAGGAAGCTAGTACACATTGTGAGGTTCCTCGAACAATATACAACCACCCACAGTTCCCTGCCACTTCCTCCTCCTTCCAACCGCAATGTTCTTCTCAGCGCCTTACTTCCAAGCACAGAATTCTCACAATGACAGATAAGACGTTAGTCCACTTTAACACAACACTAAAATCATAATTCTAGGTTTTCAGATAAAATACGAGACGATAAAATAGCCTCGACCTAATACCACGCATTATAACATGTTTATCGTGACAGTTTTTAATTTTGGAACATTATTTTGATTCGCGGACATAAAGGAGGATGAAATGTGGTTTTGTTCAAAAGCTGCCCCCCAAGTAAGAAAACCGGACGAGCTAAAGTATTGCAGCACGAGTTAATTAATGTACACCCACACATGATATAGCCACTAACTATATGGTTCGCGTTTTACATACGATCTTAGAGCTGTCTGACGCCATAAAATATCCCTCTGTTTACATGATGAGATAGCATGTCCATGAACAAAGCCAGGGACATACATATTCAAGCACTTCCACTAGGCATATATCCGTCTGTTTCTATGTTTCACAGGGAATATCCTCCCAGCCCCTCAGAACACAAAACTAAAGTGTTGCGAAATTGTATGCAGACCCTCTGACTTGGGCGAACTGTTCTGAATGACACATATAATGAGAGCGTTTAAAAACAGGTGGCAAGATGAATAACTGGACGAAACAGAGTGAAGGAGAAATTGCATGATGAGAACATTCACAAACTGTCCTCTTTACAAAACATTATTAGGGTTCTGAAATCAAGGTGGATGGTATCGACAAGGCACGCAACATCCATCGAAGAGGAGTGAAACACAACGGAAATTTCTGAGTACCCGAGGCAATTCGGCAGAACTAGAAGCAGATGGCCAGTTACTATGAAGATTAATCTTAAATAAATTAGTCAACATCCAGACTAATCTCAGATAAAAAAGCCTGACTGTTCAGTGTGCATTCAGGTGCTCAGGATACGAATCCATGGCTGGCTCTTGTGAACAGGTGTTCTGGAAGTGTGATTTCAAGATTCCACCGCGAAGCAGATGAGAACTGCGCTCTTCTGGGCTCTTACGCAGCGAGTAGTGGAAATTTATTACCTAAGTTTCGGGACAACCTATCGGTCTTTGGATTCTTGGGCCTTGCAGAATGGACCGACATGTTGTACCGAAACGTCGGTAAGGAATTACCATTACTCACTGCGTAACAGCCCAGAAGGGCTCAGTTCTCAAGAGTTCTGGAAGTGTTTTCTACACAGAAGAGGGAATTGCTTGATCAACTGAGTGACTACTATTTGCATGTCACTGAGATAGTCCGCCTGCCATACTACGATCATTCATCCAGGAATTTTATTCACTCACGGTCCAACTCCAGCGTCCTTCAGAGCAGCAAGCGTTACTGGCCTGACCTTACATCCACCGAACCTGGCAGCTGGTGTGACGTGTTCTCTTACCCACCAAGTCAATACACGCAAACTAGAAGACTTAAGTACACGGTAGGGCCACAGACGGGCGACTATCTTAAGGCTTCTCAACGCGAAAAAAAACTGCGCACAATTCCAGTACAGTCTACGTGCGATTTATGGTGAATAAAGTGCCAGTAGGGCAGGTCTTTCTCCCGTACTTCGTCTTTCCCAATCAACTATCATTCCAACAGTGCTCCACAATCATTCTCCTAACATTCGGGCCAAGGATATGGGACTAACAAAGGTCGCAATGTCACAGTGTCACGGCTGTACACCCTCCGACCTTGGCAGTTGTCCTATAGCGACATTCCAAACACACAGATCGGGCACTGGGACAAACAGTTTCGCGTCACGTGATTTTCGGACTTGTCCTAAATCCATGCCAAAAAATCTGTTTATTTACATAAGGATTTACAAAATATTTACAATAAATGTCAAGCCTTGCAAGGACACATAGCAGTGAGATGAGAAAGAACTTTATAAAACAGACGGGCCTAAACATGTTGATAAACACCGAACAATGTTTGTTTAATACAATTCATGACCTTCTGTCAGCAGTTTGACACTGTATGTCTGTAGCAGTTAACATTTTAAATCACGCACTGCATTCACATGGATCGCGTGTTTTTCTCGAAGGATCACTTCTTGTAGCTCTATTGCCGCCTGTCCGCCGAAAACTGATCGACTAACCTTCCCTGCCTAAACCCTTCTACGAAGTGCTACCAATTATACAACGAACTTTACCTTAACAGTTCTTGTACAAATCCACCTCCAGAATATCTCGCAATATTACAAACCATTAAACTGTGTGTTTGCCACTAACCTATTATATCACATGTTACGCTCACTATTACTCTGTTCACAAACTATGATTCCCAGAGAATTATTTCCCAAATTTGGTGACGAAGCAAGCCACTACACACGACACAGCGTGGCGCAGGCATGCTGCTCCGTACGGCATACTGTTACATCCTTCACATTACGCCGCTTATCACGTTTATTGCATGACACAAAAACTGAATTTCCTTTGCGAGATTTCACGCTTCCGCCGCGAAGTTGACGAAAACTGTGCTCTTCTGGGGTATAACGCGGCGAGTAGTGGTTAATTCCTTACAGACGTTTCGGGTAACCTATCGATCCTATCTGCAAAGGTCCGGAATCCAAGAATCCATGACCCTTGAAGATGCGACCGACAGTTTTTTCCGAAATGTCGGTAAGGAAAGACCAGTAGACGCTGCGTAATAGCCCAGAAGAGCGCAGCTTTCTTCTTCTCTTGAATTTGCTCGGATGACCATTACATTTATAGAGGAAATCAACTGTGTTGTTTAATTCTGCAGTACTTTCTTCTAGCCAAATTCTATACTAAACAACTTCTGGAAGTGTCAACAGAGTGGCGTCTAAACAGATTATAATTAGAAACGATATTCTATGTTTCGTCGTGTTGCTTTTTTTATTGTAACTAAGTCGCCATCGTGCTGCCAAAGTTTCAGACCTGTACTCTGGATGTAATTGTTTCGATTTAGAGCTCAGATACCAGCTCTACTGAGGTCTTTGCTGGTGTTTCGCAAATGCATATACAAATACCGATATATTGCCTTCAAACACGTAACGATCACAGTAAACAACATAACAAAATTACGGACATTTGGGGGGGGGGGGGCGTGAATTTTAGTGTACTCGGTAGGCTACTTAGTATTACCATTTACTGTACCTACAAACGCTTTGTGAAAAGATAATGTGAGGTCAGGAGTACTTGACATTTGGTACATGATTAAGAATACCAATCACAGTCAATGTCTCACTGCCATGTCAGTAAAAATGCGGGTGATATTCTGTCCGTGTCAATAATAATGAAATTCTTAAGTACTCCGTTTTCTATAGGCATGTGCAATGGCCGTGAATAATTCAGAGGACATACGAAATTTTAAACTGCAGAATTTTTCTCTTGAGTTACTCCGGTGCCCGGTCACTTCAAAATAGTCCGGTATGATCGCCGGGTAAAATAATTTACCATCCTTGTTTCACATTAAAGAAATTTACAAGCAAGATATCCAGCATAGGCCTACGTCTAATACTGATGGGAAAACCAATGTGTAAACATCCGGTAACAAAATGACGTTCCATAATACGAGATTCACAGAAAAAGTAGCAGCAGGGTTATACTTTTACATGTTGCACACCATTACATTCTAGTGACAAACTTACAACCATACATGAAAATTTAATTTTCTGTAATTTTCTGTTCCTTCTGTTTCAGTTAGAAGCCAAAATTTGCAACTCTTCAATAAAGAGGTTTCCAGGGCAGAATGAATGGAAACTTAATGCCAGACACAATTTCATGACGGTCGATTTGCTGCCTATACGTTTGGGTTGACCTGGAGAGACAGGGTAAGTTCTGAACTAACTATAAGAATAAAATCGGAAGAGGTCACCAAAAAAAAAAAAGAACATAAAGACAAAGGTTCAAGCTCAATAATGGAGAACCTTGCAACACAGTGCTGCCGTTTTGCCACATTAAACTGCAATGTAACAGAAAGACAGACCAGCGATTCCATTCCGCAATTCCCCAATTATAAGATTCGCGGAATGTCATCTTGGCGTTAGACGTTGTCAACATGATAATCATGTGTAATGAGAAAGAACTATACAAACAGCACGCCGGCACTTGGCTGAACAGCAAACAATAATAACCTAACAATGTACACAAGCCCGCGAAACAAAAGGTTAACTGATAACAACAGAAACTAAAGTCCCTACAAGATTGCAACAGTAATACTGTTAACAGCAGAAGTGGAGAAACAATAACCGAAGGCGTTGTATCTACATGTGTATTTACTTTCGCGCCCCCACCCCCCGCACACCCAAACACCCTTGCTCTCCCACGCTTATTTAGGTCTTTCAATATTTCTCACTTTCTGTCTCTTTTCGATTCCCCTTCACTTCCTTCCTTCCTTCCTTCCTTCCTTCCTACATATTTCTCACGTTCATTCAACTGAGAACAACAAATGTAAACGAATCGGACCGTATCATAACGAACAGCAAAATCACAGTGTCATATCAGCTAAGCACCCTTCGCAAAGTTCGCAAAGGTAAAAAAATTGGCAAGACTCTAAATAATCAAGAATGCAATCCTGAAAGTATAAACAGCGGATTAAATTTGGGCATTCACGAAGTACAGAATGTTTTGAATCCCCCCCTTTCTATCCAAAACATCAAAATTAAACTGTTCTGTTGTATTATGAGTGTGTAACATTTCTTCATTCTAAGGGGAGAGAAATACATACACTGGGGGGTGAAGATGACTCCCTTACACGTCGTGATACTGTGTAATCTTGCAGATATGGACGTTTCGAAACAAATACTGCTTCCAATATCAGACAAGAATTAACCCACTACAAGGACGGACAGCACGTTCCTTCGAAACGTCGCCATATATCCACCACAGCAAACAGGGCATCAAATGCCGTGAAGACACTGACGGTCACTGACGGTGTCTGCCGAAAAACGAGATCAGTTAGAACTAAGAAAAGAAATGAGAGCAGGACAGAGAAAATTACCTAACGAAAAAGTCATACGCAGCATGAGAAAAATTTCAGTCAAAAAAACCTGAAGGAAAGAGACCACTTGAAAGAACTGAAATAGATGGCACGTAAACACCAAAAACTGCAATTATGATGCGTGCAGCTGGATCACCAGTTAAATCAATCTTCACAGCGACATTCACGTTTAACCTCGCAGCTTGCGCCCCATTCAGTTTCACATTCTTCAGCTTCCTACACTTACACCTATGTGCCAGTCTACACGACATGTCCGTCACGACACAACTCCACACACCCAATTCCTGCCAGAAATACAAGTTTCTTGCTAAGCAATTAGATTTGGAGAGATTATACGGACACGGAGAATAACCAAAACTGTGTCAAAATGAAACACTCACATAAAATAGCTACATAACAGTCATTTACAACACACTATCTTGGAATCGATCTGCAATCTGCGTCGCGGGTGGACTACGAAGCAAACACTTGAATCACAAGGGCACGCAAATCATGCGACACTCGCTGACCAATCTGCTTCGAAGTAATAAGTTAAATATCAGGTCTGCGTATTAGAACAATTGCAAATTGCATGAAACTTTACTTTCTTCTGATACTACACTTAGACGTACGGAAAACGAAACTAATCGAACAGCGCAAATCAAATAGTGAAGTCAGGGAAGGATTGCTATCATTCACTGCAAAATCTCGTGGCTTCCATTTTGGTATCCAAAAAACAGAAAGATCAAGATATACAGGTCTGTAATTTTGCCTGGTGTTTCGTACTGGTGAGAAACTTTGTCTCTCACATTCAGGAAGATACATAGGCTGAGGGTGTTCGAAAATATGGTGATGAGAAAGATTTGGGCCTAAGGAGGAAGAAGTACTAGGAGATTGGAGAAAACTACATAACGAGGAGCTGTATAATCTTTACTCACCACGTACCATTCGGGTGATTAAATCACGAATGGAATTTGGTGGCGCATATGGCGGGTATAGGAGAGAGGAGAGGTGCATACAGGGTTATGGTGCCAAGACCTGGCAGAAAAAGACCACTTAGAAGACGCAGGCGTGGATTGGAAGATAATATTCAAATCGATCTTAAAAGAAGTGGAATGGTGAGGCATGGATGGATTGATCTGGCTCAAGAGCGGTATAGTTGGTGGGCGCTTTTGAATTTGCTAGCGAGCCTACGGGTTCCACAAAATGTGGGGAATTTCTTTAGTAACTGAGGACTTGTTAGCTCCTTAGGAAGGATGAACTCTGCCCCGTGTAGGTCGGTCGGTCGTTTGGTCGGTCGGTTGGTAGGTCGGTCGGTCGGTCGGTCGGTCGGTTGGTTGGTTGGTTGGTTGGTTGGTTGGTTGGTTGATTGATTGGTTGGTTGGTTGGTTGGTTGGTTGGTTGGTTGGTTGCAGATCACGCCCGTCCCTTTTTGTGACCTAGTATCAGCTTCTTTCGGATTTTCATGGTATTCGGTAACTACACAGAATTATGTTTTTAATTTGTCACGGAAGGGTCCGTTTCGTGACAAACGGGTTACTGAGTCATACTTTAGTTAGAGGCCTACATGAATTTCTACCCTTACATACCTTGGTTCCTGGTCGAGTCAGGTTACCGGCATAGATTTCCATACAATGACCATAAGTAGTTGGGAGTTCCTTGAAAATCGGCGCAGGAGAGGTCGTACTTCTTTATTAGAGTAAATTAAAGTGCATTTACACATGTACCGTGCAACTTTATGTCACTCTCAAGGTGAAGAACGTCTAGATGAAAATAAACCAGGCAATAACAACTGCATACTAAATTTAATCAAAATTCGTTCGGCACAGCGGACATGTTAAACTGACAGCATATTAAACTAAAGGTCCATACATCTATAATACAAAAGAATAAAAAAAATCGGTCAATCATTCGGCTCTGTGGGAAGGCAAGCGAAATTCAAGAGATCGCATTTCCATCTGATGCGTGCGATGGAATATAAAATAGAACAATTTTCCATCATTCAACCAATCATTTCTCTCCTGCAGTGTCAACTATACAGTAAACTGTGCTACCGTCAGTAATATCTCTTGTTTTCACAACAGCACTTGTGGGTTTTATCTAAATATAACTTGATGGATTGTGATAGGATGAAAATTTGATGTAGTTTTGATAATTACATGGGCCGGCGAATGTCGGCTGCAGGCAATGGAGAGAACGATGAGAACTGCCGATACACTCAATGTACAGTACTGCGAGTTCTGCAGACTCGGCAGTGCGCCGCCTTCGCCTTACAAAACCACAGCACTGGCACAGATCAAACGTAAGTCATGACAGTCTAGTAATTAACCAATTTAATACACAAATTCTTGTTTTATAATAAGCTTATTATATGCCTTTACATGTTTCAAGCACTGTTGTGCTCATCATCAAGAGGTCAAAATTGTACTATACAGCATCTGGTATCATCACACTCTGTAGGTGGCCGTCCGGTGCACAGGTTGAGTCCCCTCTCAACCTGTGCACCGGACGGCTACCTACAGGTTTGACGATACCAGATGCTGTATAATACAATTTTGACCACCTGATGATGAGCACATAGTGCTCGAAACATGTAGAGACATATAATAAACTTATTGCAGAACAAGAATTTTTGCATTAAGTAGGTTAATTACTAAGATTATACTGAGATGCACGGTCAGCAAATCATAAAAAAAAAGTAGGTCATGATGTTTGTATTCGGACAGTAGGTGTTTACAACACAGACCGGTTTACCGGATATCATAAACGGGAGAGTTGTGACTTTCCTCGCTTTCCGCACAAATGACAGCAAACGATGATCAAACAAAGCACGGCGACAGCCTTCTGCGAGTTTTGAGGGTTTCGCACCGGTGTCGCCGAGGCTCCGTTCTTCTGTTAGAAGGCACTGTGTCATTGGCTAATCGGATCCCGATGTTGCGAGGTACTGTCCTCGTTTTCAAGGGTGGATATGTGCAAGGAGAAATGAAGCCTTGTTGGACATTTCGGCCCCTGAAGACGGGGACAATACTTCGCTCGAACCTTATGGATCCGATCAGCCAGTTATGCAGTATCATATGTCACACCCGTCGATTATGTTCATCCTTCGGTTTCATTCGAAGACAAAAGACGGAGGTCTACTTACAGCCCCCGCAGTGAAACAATGGCATTACAAAACCTGAGACTAAATGTATACCGACATATCCATAAATTGAAGTTTAAAGAAGGGATCGTCTCTCCAGAAACTTCAACTAGCATACTACTCTGCCATGTCTATAGCACTTTCAGATTTACCCTCGGTGTCTTCAGATTCACTTACAAGGTAATACGAATTACAGCATATCCTACATCACAACATGGCCAAGAAATAGTAAATACTTCGCTATGGCCATGCACCACGATGACCGATGACGTACGTAGGAATAAATATAAAGAGCAGCTCATTCTTAACGCCGGCACTTAAAGGAAATGATCAGTTCCATGCTTTTGCCGCTTTATACCTTGGACCAAAGATCGATATATCGTACGGCCACATAATAAACCTGAGCACACACGCCGAACACAGAGATTTGACTCACAGTTACCGGCGAGCAAATCAGTGCCCTTTAACAAGTGACGCCAAACAATTTCGGCATTTGATACAGCTGCGTAATGACAAGCCCAATTTACGTCATAGGAAAACTAAGCGAGATCTGAGGTTCCAACAGCCTTGAGGACTCAGGTCTTCTGGGTTCCTGCGCTCAGTAGCAAGGATGACTCCCGACATTTCCAAGAAACGTACCGCCTTCACTGACGCCTTGATCCTTGAAGACGAAGGCGGTATGTCCTTCGCAACACCAATCAACAGTCAATAACCCTGCTACTCAACGTAACAACCCAGAAGACCTGAATCCTCGTAATGACAATCACAACAACAGCCACAACTGGAACTTCAATCAGAACAACTATCACTCCAAGCGTACGCCTAACCAGACACCACAATTTTATTTCAGAAATGAGATCCATTTGGCTAGAACGTGAGACGCCTGTCTCTCTACTTATTTGGTGCAGGCGACACGAAGATAAAAGAAACTTGTTATCATTTCCCATGGATAAGCCTCATATCTGATTCTCCACAGGTCTAAGATGATGTCACATCGACAGAGATGATTTGGCTGAATTCAAGCCAACGAACACATGGAAATACAGCAGTATTCACCCATCAAATCCTAAAGTCATTACCTCATTTTATCCAACAAGAGAAGTGCGATGTAGGGTGTGACGTATGTATTCCTGTCTGTCTCTGACAGTTTACTCACTATACGTTCTAGATTAATCCTGTGACACCGTAACTTCCCTAAATCGTTCGGAATAAAACTCATACATTTTGTGAAGAGGGATTTTCTGATAGATGAAAATAAATATGGTGATACAATTTTATTAAAATTTGTTTTCTATTACACTCATTCTTCCATCCCCAATCTTTCACTCTCTCCCTTTCACACTTTCTACCCTTCAATCTTCCTTTCCTCTCTTTTCTTTATTTCTCTCTGCCTACCGATCTTCTTACGCTTGTACATTCTGACTTTCTTTCTCCCCCTCCCCCCTCATAGCTTGTTGTACTGTCTTGTGTCAGGCAAGACTTTCAACAAACTTGCCAACGTAGACAGACACTTGCACGTTGTAAAATGTGGATTCAAAAGCCACATTTCTGGGTAAAGAGAAATAAATAATATTCTGCCTCGTACATCAGTGCACTCTGTGTGCAAGACAGTGACACAGCAGTGGATAACTGGTTATTAGCACCAAAGGACGATACAAGAAGAGGGCAATTTATCTACAGTGGCTGTCGTTCTGGTAAATATATATATATATATATATATATATACATTTATATAATACATATACACATACATACATACGTACATTCATACATACATACGTGCATACATACATACATGCATACATACATAAACATATATACAGATTATATATACTGCACGTTTGTTGATATTTATTCTCAGGCCTCCTCGCATGCTCCACATTTCGGTACATTCATGCAGTAAAGTGGTGTTTGGGCGACAACAATTACAATGGACGGGTAAATGAATTCATAGGTAATTTAGAAATGGGTACGTCATGTGACAACGTTAACATGACACTCACACCCTAACCAACGGCGTCTTGCATCTGGCGTTTCTTCATTCACGATGCCTGATGAAGTCATCAAAATACAGTTTATTAAATTATTATTTTCTCGTTTTAAGCGCCTCTGACTGGGAAAAAGTCAAACATCTTATGAAACAAAGGTTGCACTTCGCTGTAGTTGTTCAGAGATTCTTTTATTGTATAAGTTTTCGTAAATGTTCTATCATCTGACATTCATGCGATAAAACAATCTTGATTTTGCCATTCTCTAAGTGTGACTTAATCTGTTGCACACCTGCCATCTGGTGTAAATATCATCAACTACCCACTCCACCCACTCACACTACATCAACCAAACACATCACACAAGGCATATAAAAAACTTCTCAGTTCCTTTATGCAATACAATTGCCCCCGGATAGATTTATCTCTTACTACATTCGAAAAGGCACCCTTTTCGAATCTCAGTCAAGGTATCAGCTATTAAGCCTGGTGATTTTTCTTGTCTGTCTCGCTCCCTCCAGATGTCTCCGAGGCCATGTTTACAGAAACACGTCGCGACTGTTCGCAGTCCTTCCACTGTTTATGGTCACACTAATTTCATTATTTTCTAACTAAAACCTGGAGTGCAAACGTAGCAACACAAGCTATGAACCACAGAACGCACTATAATTCTTAGGTTAGACAACAACGCTGTTTCAACTGAAGCACTTACACAGCATCAACTGAGACTGAGAACCAATGGCGACCACATAGGCATTTTGCGATAAGGCACTGCTACTTCAACGTATTGTAGATAACTACAAAACTTCCAGTAACAAGCCCGTCTATTCCCACACACGAAAGAGGATAAACGAAGTTCGATTGAAAATGTTCCGCTGGTTTGAGAGAAAGTGTAAGAAACGTTCAAATGATAAAAGTTTAATGTAAAACAAGCTGTAACAGAGAAAGAAACATAAAGGAACACACGAAGAAGACGAGAAAGGAGGGTACAAGAACTAAAGGCAGAAGAATCAAAGAAGAGAAGAAGGAAATACAAAAATAAAAATAAAGAATGAAGGGCAGATGAAAGAAGAAAAACAAACGGTAGTTCTCGCAGGGGTCTTGTAAAACCGGCGTTTGTTTAATGCGACATAAATTCTAGAATCATGGTTACGACAGCTGAAAGGCACAGCTATCTCTGTACTTCAGCACCACGCCCCGAAGGGAAATGGACGTATCAACGGACTCTTTGCCAAATAGGATCCTTCTCCCGCCAGCCGCAACGCGCCTGAGTATGAACACGTCTCAAGGCATCCAGCAGACAGGCCATTCGTTTGCGCAAGCACAACGTCGGTTGACATTTTGTTGCCTCCTTTTATTACACAATCAGTCCATTACAATACTGCACGTACAGTACAACTTACGTAGTCGAACCTAAAATCTCACACTGTTCAATACATGTCTTGCAGAGTAATACCCCAATGAATATTCTCCAATCACATATTCACGTATATGTGAAATGATATTTACGAAAGTCTGGTTGCTCAATCTGTTGGTTTGAATCTGTTCAATTTTCTACACTCTTCTTCTTCAAGTAGTGTCGATGCCAGTTCTTTTGGGTGTGCTGTTATTTTATCTCTGTACTTGACGCTGAATTTTGTCATTTCTTCTCTAATTGTCGGTACCTTCAAGCCTGCATGTATGACTTTGTTAGATATACACCACGGAGAATTCACTATTGCTCGGAGGACTTTATTATGATATCTCTGCAATATTTCAATGTTTGAATTACTAGCTGTACCCCAGAGGGGTATACCGTATGTCCAGATGGGCTTTAGAATAGTTTTGTAGATCAGTAATTTATTTTCTATTGATAGCTCCGATTTTCTTTCTAGAATCAAATACATTTGTTGGAATTTCATCCCCAGCTGCTTTCTTTTAGCAAATATGTGAGCTCACCACGTCAGTCTTCTGTCCAGATGTGATACCTAAGTATTTGGCAGTTTCTCCTTGCGGAATTTCGTTTCCATTCAGTGCGACTGTGCGACAGTTTTCTCTTTTTAAGGTAAAGGTAACATGAGTCGACTTATTTTCGTTGGCCTTTATACGCCAGCGTTTTAAACATTTTTCGAACTGATTAAGATGATTCTGAAGTTTTCTTGACGCAGTAATGGGGTTTTGATGTGAGGCTAGAAGCGCTGTATCATCGGCATAGGTTGCTGTCAGTGTTTGCTCGGTTTCTGGTAGGTCTGCTGTAAATATTGAATAAAGTATGGGTCCGAGAATGGATGGTGCAGAGTTTAGTGTATTCTTCTTGGTATCTTACTTGAAATGTCCTGTCAGTGAGGTACGGTTTCAGTAGTGTATACTCTGGGTGTGGGAAAGCACGTTTGAGTTTGTAGAGTAGACCTGAATGCCATAGCTTATCAAATGCTTGACTTATGTCGATGAAGCAGCTGAGCAGTAGCGCTTTCTTTCCAAGTCGTCGTTGATTTTATAGACTAATCTGTGTGTTTGTACGATCGTTCTGTGTTCCTTTCTAAATCCAAATTTGTGAGAAGGTATTAATCTGCTTTCGTCTATGATGGGTGTTAGTCGTTTAAGAAATATTTTTTCTAGGATCTTTGATACGGTTGGGAGGAGACTAACTGGACGATATGACGTTATGTAATTTGGGCTCTTTCCTAGTTTTATAATCATTATGATTTGTCCCACTTCCCATTGACAAGGAATATATTCGGTTTGTGTTATGGCATTGAAAATTTGTGTTATTGCTCTGAGACGTTTTTTGGGAAAGTTATTTAAGAATTTTTCCGGTGATCAAGTCGTAGCCCGGAGCCTTTTTTTTATTTTTTATTTATTTTTCATATTGTATGACATTTTTAACCTCGTTAATTCGGATTTTCTTCATTGGCAAGGTCATCTGGTGAGGGGGCATTGAAGTCGTTATTAAGGGTTTCTTCTTCCATTACCGACAGTCGGGACGGAAAGGGTTGAAAGGCCGATGCGAGGTGCTCTGCTAAAGCCGTAGATTTTTGTTTGTCCGTTCTGGCCCAGGTGTTGTGGCTTATTCGTACTGGTGGTGTGTGGTGTTGAGGACGTTTCATCTTACGACTGGCTTTCCATAATGAGTAATCCGTGACTTCAGTTGGCGTTAGTCCTTTGAGATAGTCTTGGATACCTTCATTTTTGAGATTATGTAACAAATTTTTCAGTTCTCTTGCTAGCTTGTTGTATCTTTGTTTGTCTTGTGGGGCTCTTGATAACTGCCACCTTTTACGGGCCTTTCTTTTTTCTGCTGTTTATTGTCTTACAATTTTTGGGCGTTCTTCTTTAGAGTTTTGTTCGTTTCTATTTGGCATTGTTTGCCATGCTGCCTTTTGAATTGCTTTGGTTATGTTTTCGACTGCTTCTTCTATATCTATCTCAGTTTTTAGGGGTATCTCCAAGGTTATAAGTTCATCGAGAGTTTCTCTAAAACAATCCCATTCGGTCTTGTTGCTGTATAAGGACGGTTTCTTTGATTTTCCTGGTACGTGCGTTAACATAGTTATCAGAATTGGTGTGTGATCTGATATTCGGTCTAGGCATGACTCAACTGCGAATATTTTAGTGGCAGTTCCCTTAGTCACGCAGAAATCTGCGAGGTCCGGTATTTTGTTAGGATGGTCAGTAGGTGGGTTGTCTTGTTGAATGGGGCTTTAATTTATTATTTTTCATACCTTTCTGTAGCTCTCTTCCTTTTGTAGTCGTGAGTCTAGATCCCCTAAATTTGTGTTTGGCATTATTATCTCCTCCAGCAAAGAAACGGTTTCCGAGTGTTTCGACAAATGTCGTAATCGTCACATCTATTGTGGTGCTTGGGAGGGCAGTATATTGCGGAAACTGTTTTTTCTGTAGTGTTGTCTTCAATGGCGATGTTAGTAGCTTGTATATTTTCATGTCTATATTCTGCTCTTACGTAGTGTTTAATGTTCTGTCTAATTATTACTGCAGTACCTCCGTGCGTTGTTTCGTCTGGGTGATTAGTGTAATATATATTGTAGTTTGGTGCTGTTATGTAGCTTCTGTTGGTGAAACGGGTTTCTGATATTAGTAGAATTTCTAAGGTAAAGGTTTGAATAAAGAGCTTTATTTCTTGCGCATATTGGCACAAGCCATTAGCATTCCAGGCTGCAGTCTTTAACAACTGAGCTGTTAATTATTTTTTGTTGACGAGCGCTGATATAAGGTTTATTGGAGTGCCCATTTGATCCATTAAATTTGTCATAATTTGTTTGAGTTCTGTCCAAGTCATTCGCGGGTTGTGTCGTATTCGTTGGATTTAGTTGAGTTACATTTATTTGTTCGAGGTATTTCGGTTTGTCCTTGAACTACCTGAGCACGCGTTACTCCTGACACAATCGGTCTTGTCGCTATATTTCGTTCCCTTAATCTTGGGTCTATTTTTTGTTGTATTTGGTTGTGCACCATACATCCTATGTAGCTAGCTGGATGTTTTTCATTACAGTTGACACATCTGACGTTATCATCTCGAACTTTCCTGGGACACTCATTAGTTAAATGCTCTGTTACACATTTTACACATCTTCGGTTGTTTCTGCAATAGTTTTTTTTTGTGTGTGCAAATTTTTGGCAGCGCATGCATTAGGGAATTTCACGTTCGGCATGTGGTGCTTCATATATCGTGTTTAATAGTGTGTTTATTTTGTAAATTTCTTTGTTGCTGTCATGAGGTTTGACATCTATAAAGTGCATAGGTAGGGATTTGTTTGTTACTCTTTGTTTGACATTCCAGATGTTCGTTACATCGTGTCCTTTATCTGTTAGGCTTTGCTTTATGTCATTTAAATCAGTTGACGAATGACTGCTCTTAAGGACTACTGTGAAGCTTCTTTCTTGCTTTGGCTTGTAGGTGTGAAATTCTGTATTTTTTCCATTAATGCTTTTACTATGTTAGGATATACTGAGCTTTCTGTAGGCTGTATTCTAACGGTCGTTATACAGAGTTTTCACAAGATATTTATCTTTTGTTATTGCATTAAGTAACTCAATTAGAGGTTTTATATTTTTTACACCTGATATGAAGATTGGTGGAGCTTCTTCCTCTATGTTTTCTTCTAAAAGTGTGCTTCATCTGTTGGTTGATGTTATTGTTCCTCCAAGCCAGTAGTCTTACTTTATGGCGTTTAGATTTTCCTGGTCATCCAAATTTCTGTGTCTTTTTCTGCCAATTTTTTTGCCATTGATTTTCTGAATTACGGAAGAATTTTGTTCTACATTTTGTAGTTGCACTGGGTTAAGTATTGGAATGCCGTTTTGGGGTTGACTAGCCTACATTAATGCATTTTGTGGGTATATTTGTTGTGATGTTGTTGGCTGTGAGAAAGAATGATTCGTCGGCATTTGAGTGTTATATAGTGTGCCACTTGATTCACTCTGTGTATACATATTCGGTTGCGCATGTGCATATTGCACGTAGCTGGAAGAAGAGTACATTGAAACTGAAATGTACTTGCTTATTTAACTGGTCTAGTTCTATTTTGTTTATAATTGTCACTCAGTTAACTGTTTTTACACTTATAATATTTGTGTCGCACTTGTATTCAGTCCGCTTTTTGTCTCGAAGGCCGGATTTATCTTATCACATCCTTGCTCTTCGACATTCATATGCGAATTAACGTTATACGTTACAGTACGTATGTGAAAATGGTTATCAATATGTGTGGAGCTGTGTTTACCGTCCGCACTGTACTACTGCACTAGTTGAATTTCAACCGTCCGCACTGTACTAGGTCTGGACTGAGACTCGGCTGACACTTAAAAAGCAAAGGTTTCACGTTCCAGGTACGAACTGAGTACATATAAAAGGTAAACTGAGACTTTGAAAGAAATAAGGAAGATGCGTCAACATGGGCAAAGCTCACGTCTCCGCCCTACTTTACACCCACTCCTGGTTGGGGAAGTAGGGGTGAAGTACGCCACGATCATACATGGAGATGACTGGTCAGCTCGGCGTTCCAGTAAGTACTCCCAGCACCCATGGGGTAGGCCCCAGAACAGGGTTTTACGCACTGATGCGAAGCACAAACGCTGCTCAGTTAAGCAGACGAACGCCGGTTGTCCAGATCACAGTCACGTTACTACGAAATGCGACACATATCCGCCACCGTCATTTGCTTCAGTTACTTGAAATCCTTACTCCCTTGTTTTCCTTCTCCTGACATTGGTTTTTCAAAACCATGCCTCGCCCCTAGGCCGATCGGCTACCCACACGTGTGCAACACTTGTTTTGATGACGCCACATTAGCATAATCTGCGTGAGTACCCAGTGGTGGTCAAACTCTCCCAATTTAACTCTTCCTCTTTAACCAGGCACAATGTTCTGAACGCACCATCTAGGTCTGGTAGCCCGCAATTATTTTTATCGCAAGGAAAATTTCTGAGGGTTTGTGTTAGAAAGAACCCTTTGTTCACTGAACCCAAAAGGTGAGGAACAGAACAACGTAAAATGTTACACAACATGGAGCCTCACAAGTTGTATTCTAGACCAAACAATACGATGAAAAAATTAAAACAAAAAAGGGATGAGATGAAGGAACAAACATGAATAACGGGAATAGAAGAACGAGAGCAAAATGTTAGTCCACAAACCTGAGAGGAAGAGACTACTGACAGAATTCAGGGTAGATGGGAGGATATTAGAAACTTTTCACTGTAGTTGCAGCACACGTCAGCTTGTTACCTACCGAATATCAGAATGCGGCTTAACCGAGTAACGTGGAAAACTGAGCGAGATGTACCCACAGCAATTTATGAGCAGCGCATCAGCGATCTGTTACGCTTCCAGGTCGACTTTATAATTCCCTCCTGAGAAACTCGAGGACGCCATCGCAGAAGTTACAAACTCTTCCCCGCACGTTCTTCTATCCCACTGCACTCCACATACCATAAAACTGATGTTTAATAATATGCACAGTTGGTACATGATCATTAAAATACAAAATAACAAAACAATAACATGAAAGCGAAGCACGAGCGAGCAAAACGTGGTGTATAAAACATCTAACCATGAAGGGAAAGGCAATGGTACCTCTGCAGCCAGGCACCAAGCCCTCGACGCATTAAGGGGGTCCGAAGCCAAGTGCACACAACATACGACTGGGTAGTTTGACAAAATTGATGTTCTGACAATTCTTAGGTGTCATCCCCGTTGTGTTCAGAACATTATGAATAAGGAACGAAGTCAAAACACAAGTATCTTTGGGTATTTATTGTTTTTTATTATTATTTAAGGTGACGACATGTTTCGGCCCCTGTTATTTGGCCATCATCAGGTCACAAGTATGAATTTTGAGGAAGCTGTACAGTGTAAGTCATAAAATAAATTACGTAAATCTAAACTTCGAGATCCAGTTGTCGTTCTCATGTTTACGGGAATTATAACTAACTTTAAAATATTATAAAATTACAACCAGGTGATTATTAAAAATATATAAACGTAAACAGCGAGTTCGAAAGCATTAATCGGACAATTGCAATTACTGTATCACAATGTAACAAACGCCCTGCTCCTAAGAAAAGTAGGCTTACGTGTTAATTAAGAAGAGATAAAAAGTTTGCATAAAATCTGGCGACACAATGCGAAGATTAAAGAGCCTACATTTTGTTGAATTAATTAATTATTTATATATATATATATATATATAT
>Ga0131853_10005864_pt1 | contig 22185 bp, 21 predicted proteins | sample TergutLab28metaG_FD_92764 | JGI IMG/M metagenome (GOLD analysis project Ga0131853, IMG submission 92764) | Labiotermes labralis P1 segment gut microbial communities from Petit-Saut dam, French Guiana - Lab288 P1 (version 2) (version 2) | ecosystem: Host-associated > Arthropoda: Insects >... | reverse complement strand
TTAGGATGGATATCCAGGAGGTGGGATGTGGGTATGTGGACTGGATTGGGTTGGCCCAGGATAGGGATAGGTGGCGGACGCTTGTGAGTACGGTAATGAACCTTTGGGTTCCATGAAATGCAGGGAATTTCTTGACTAGCTGCAAACCAGTTAGCTTCTCAAGAAGGACTCTGCACCATGGAGTAAGTAAGTAAGTAAGTATACCCTTGCTGTGAAGTTTTGGTACAAAAGGATAAAGAGAATGTATTGGAATACTCTTATTTTTTCAGGAGGTGGATTACTATGTTTGATATTACCAAACACAACACGTGAACCACTTTCTTGACACCTACTTAACTCATTGTCATCACATACTGAATCCAAGCAGTGGAGGCTGCCCACAATCCTGTCATAATGGTCTGACTTTGAAGCCACAAAGTGAAGATGAAATTAGTGGTTTCACAGAATGTCCACATAGGAGAGCAACAATGTAGAAGTAGCTTTATTAGATACACTTTGATTACAGATATGTATTGTAAAAAGGTGACTAAACATTATTTTTAATTAAGGGACACTTGTTCATAATTTTTTCTACTTTTAACATTAATAAGGTGGTTACTTTGTACATTGATTTATGCACTGTAGTCTGTCAATACAGGCTGAATGCAACAGGTGTTGCCCTGTACAAGCACACTTTGTGCCTAATAGCTTTAAGACTGCAGGTCTGTGTTTTATAAATAAAGAATGAGGTTTCATTTTACTGCAAGTGCCAAAGCTGTCTTGTATGCCTTAACTGTGGAGAGAAGGTAGAAAATATCAACAGATTAAGAATGTTGATGCAATGTAGCTCTTACAGACTGTAAATGCAGCACAGTAAACAATGAAACCATACTACAATTTTATGTGGTAGCTTCAGCCATCTGGCTTTGGAGGAGTAAGAACACATACAAGTGAAAACAACTTTAAGCCTCAAATCATAATACAGAGGCACATGGTAGATTTTTTGGCAGTCATTCTAAATTACATATTTAATGGTTATTGCTAATGTACTACATTAGAAACTGTCATATCAAATGTATTCATCACAGATACAAATTTGGCAACACATTCCTCCTTTTTCTAATTAAATTTGTATTCATCCAGTGTGTGTGATCTCTTGTTAAATTCTGAAATTCTTCAGAATTTAACTGTAACTGTAATTGCTAATGTGGTCATTTAGACAGGTTTGCTGCAGCAATAGTGGCATGTGGCAAAATGTGCTATGAGATATGATAGGTGTACTGAGCTTCACTACAAGATGTCTTATAACTGGTGGGTTATGGGATAACTGTTTCCACTGTTGGCCACATGTTATTGAGACATTCCCTGGAACCTTGTTTTACTTCGTTACGTTTTAATGATTTGACTCTTTCAGTTATAATAAGCTGATACAATAGACAACTGGGTAAAGGCTTTAAAAAATATACTTAAATGTTTAAACTCTCAATGACTCTCAATTTTCATTTTCTGATGAAGTATTGCACTCTGCAGACATTTAAGCATTTGTTTTGTATGTGAATTAAACTTCAGATGAATCTCTCTCCAGGATACCCCCAAGTCTTTCACTGAATATTAAGCTATAGACAATGCAGTACTGTCACACAAGCACAGTATTAGTTATTAAATCTTGCAGTGCTTTAATAGGCAGAATATCAGAAATCAGTACAATTTCATCTTTCTGAGTACAGAAAGATGAAATTATGACAATAAATTAATACTGCACCACTTGGGAACAGCTCCAACACATTCTTGATTTATCAAGGAGACTAAATGTAATATGATGGGCAGTCATGCAATGTACACTACAATAAGAACACGAGGGGTTATGCAGCTAACTAAATACATTTAAAAAACTATCAGCTATTTAACCACTGAATGTAAACAGAAATGTCATTTCCCATTTTGGTCAGTAGTGTATTCTGTCCTGATTCAAGAGCACTCCAGTCTGTGGACACAGGGGCCATCCTGACTGATGATATTCACTGCAAGGTGAAAAAGTAAAATAACCCCCTTGAGAAAGGATTATGTATATAGCAATAATGTGTTGAACAGGACAGCACTTTGGTGGTGATAAAAATTGTAACTCTTCTAGAAAACACCAAAGATATCTGTGGCTTTAAGGATGTCAGTAAATGTAATTTTTATTTAAAGATTCAACTCCTACCTCACAGAGAAGAAACACATCTCCAGTGTGAAGACCATCACTTAATGTTTATAGGGAAACAACTGTTCTTATAAGAACTGTATGGAAAACACAAATATGCTGCATGGGGAAAATTTAGAGTTACAGAGGGTATAGCCTGGTGGAAAATGTAGTAGCTTTCATGGGTAAAATTATCGTAAAACATATCCCATATATGATTCACAAAAACGAAAGTGTTGAACTTGTCACTTTTGAAGACTGTGGGAAATGCACTTATCAGCAGACAGTTGTACATTTATTAATTCAGATTAAACAGTTATAAAGACTAACCATTTTTCATTCATTCTGCATAATACTGAAATTGGGTGCATTGTATATTGTTAAAATATACACATTTTTGTTCTTGAAAATCAATAAAGTAACATATAAATGACCTCTAGCTTGTGTTATTTTCTTAATACACATTTAAACAAGCCAATGAACTAATCATAACAAGAAACAGTTAGGTATGGAATTTTATGTTACTTTAGTCACAATAATTTCAAATCAAAATTGTCATAACTTCAACTTACACAATCAAAATTATACTGCATAAAATCATGAGAAGTAAACAACTTTTTTATGAGGTCATCCATTGTGAATATATAAACTCAGTAATATTTTTATCCATAGTAAATAGTTTTTTATGTAACTTTTAATAATGAGTACAGAATATGTTTGGAGAGTGGGGGCATATTGGAAAAGTTTTGGCCACACTTTTGTCATTTGAAGTAAAGATTTTTGCCCACTCCAAAATAAAATGATAATCTATAGAAGAATAATTGACAAGGTGGTATGTATAGCAGTAATATGTGCACCCTGGAAATTTTAACTCTTCAGTCTTCATTTATAATGACAAGCAACATCATGCCAGCAATTCCTTTGTACAGAAATCTGTTAATCACACACTGTAACTCTGCCTCAGGAACAACCTGCAATACTAAACAAAACATATATGGAACTTGATGTGCTCAAGGCAGTGGGTATTAATTTTACAGTCACCCAGTAAGGGTATGACACTTTGTAGGTTAGTAGAGACATGCCAACATTTCTCTAAAATCTTGGTATCTACATAAGAAATCACACAGCATCAAATCCTAGGACACTGTAATCTGAAAAGAAGTAGCAAAGTGATTTCTGAAACCAATGATCAAGTTTTGCTTTCACACAAGTACATACAATTTGTAATCAAACATTTCCATACTAGTAGATGTGTGTGAAGATTATGATAATATGATGTCTTGTCAATTAGTACTTTTCCAAATGCAAAAAAAAGATGAAAACCATTTTAGAGCTACATTACATAAAGAATCACAGATAAACAATTACACATTTAGAATGCTCAATGTAATACAGATTTGCTCAGTATTGTTTGTTTGTATATTATGCTTCATGTTTACTACATATGAGAAGTGTAAATACTGTAATTTATGATTGGAAATAGAATAGAATGGAGTAAATTATATCATATAATTCTATTAACAATACCATTCATTAAAAATATATTTGTGCAATTAAATGAAATGGTTCTTCCATTTCAAGGACAATACTATTTAACTGGATTGAATACAAACTGTAGGATAAAACATGCAATGTTTTAGGCTTAGTCCAGACTATCATGGAATATAACATTGGGTTATGTGTAAAGGACAAAAATCCTTGTAACTGTTCATGTATTACAGGACCCAGTTTTCTTTTTCACTGAAAATAGCTGTTTTGCTTGAGTTATGAAAATTATTTGCTGTTAATAAACATTTCTATTTGAAGTTATGCAGCCTAAACTGTGACTGGAGTTATACTAATTATGCAGTGTATTAACAGCCTGACATTAACCCTTCAATGCTGCCCTTGATGCACTCTATAGGCCTTAATTCTGTACAAGCTGCTGGCCTCAGTGAGCCATTATGTTTGTAAATACATTTAAGCGTGCTATTAATTTAAAACGCCTTCATCCTGGGAAGCAGTTGGAATTTAATCCCCAGGTTTACTGAAGGGTTCACTAAATTATTCCCTCATCATACTAAACAGAGAAGCAAAGTACAACAAAGACTTTCTTCTTATGCAGACAGGAAAATAGGTGCAAGAACACTTCCGTAAAACAAATATTTCTAAGCAACTATACCAGTAATAAACTAAAAAAAAAGCTTACAAGAAACGACTAAACAGAAGATTGTTATGGCATATTCTGAATATGTTTTATTTGTAAATGTAATTTTGCAGTCCTTTTCTATGAAAATCTTTCCATCAGCCCCTCTTTCAAGAGAATTTTTCATTTCAATTGTGTCCAAATAACAATTATCAGTTATATATACAGACACCTTACATTCTGTAAAGGAACCATATACCTATCTGGCAGCAATAACCAACCCTCAGATACAATGGTCTTCAAAATACTGTCCTTTACCTTGTACACATTTATGCCAGCATGCATACAGTTGTTGGGATATTTCTAGAAGCTACCATGCATGACCTCATTAGAAGTAAAAAAATGCTTCTGTCACCTTCCCATTATTCCCATTAGTGTGACCTTGTCTGAATGTTACAGTTGTTAGCAACTTCTACATGGGGTATAGTCATTTACTGTGAGGGGTCGTACAGGGAAATCTGAGTATACCTGCAACATTGTTTTGGGCAAAATTACTACCAGCCCTCACAAAGTTGCATTATTGTTCAGCATCAGGATTTCTACCAAAATGTATTGGCAAATAGTGCCTATTCAGACTCTTACCATGAATAAGGAATTTACCAACAGAAATGTTTGCTCATCATTTGAAATGCTGAATAATTATAGGTGACAGTGTGTTGCTTTGTCTTACGTTGTCCTCACTCCACAGAGCTGTAGGCCTTCTGTTTGTCATCTGCTAATACATTAATGTATTTGAGCTTGCAAAGTCACTTAAACAATCAGGACTGTAAGACAGTTTGTCATACACTGTCAGAGGCATCAGCACCACTTGTGTATCAGCTTACTGCTCAAGGCAGTCCACTTGCCTAAGTCTTAAAAACAACACCCAATTATGGTGTCTAAGGAGCATGAATGAACCCATTTGCTAGTGTTGACATATCCACTTCTGTCCCATAAAGCTTTGCAACTACCTAAACCATAATAACAGTCTACAATTAGACACAATTATAACTATTGTTTGTAATTGTCTAGAAATTATATAGTTGATGGCGCAACAGAATGTAATTACCCACGATTAAAACAATTATTTTCTGCACATCAGCTGTCATTCATGTGTATTTTATATACAATGAAAACTATTTGGGGGGGATTTTCATTCTTATCAGACACTAGTAAAAATTAATTTTGGGTGACAGAACTAAAATTAAATTCCAATGCAGCCTCATACAATAAATCTTCCTGGCATATAACTAAGAAAGCCCCACATCCTTGCTGAAATATATTACACTTGATTCCCATTACAACAAAAATTTAGGGCTGCTGACTTTTACTGTTTGGGCATTTTATTTTTAAATATAGCTCTGATCACTTTAGGCTTGAATGTTTATTAACTGCATGAAAGTGTGACACAGTGGAATTCCTGTCCATAGTCAGAGAAGACACACAGTGACAGACTCTGTGATTGATTGATATGAATATTATCTGAATTTAAATTATAAACAAGTACTGTGTAGATTAGTTGAATATGTATGCCAAGAATGACACAAGGACATAATTCACCAATTCTCAAAGTTTCAGCTTAATTGTTGAGAGAACAAATGTAATATTATAAATATTGTAACTAGTTGTTATTAAAGATTGTTATATGGCACAATTTTTGTCCTCAGGGAGCATATCTTTCTTGCCAGGTAGACCCTGGATGGCTTGATATTGTAGACTGACAAACTTCCCGAATAAATACCCACACTATGTGATGCAGCTTTCAAGGCCTAGGGTTACTGTTGGTTTACTTCACTGAGCAACACCAATTCCTTCACATTACCATAATTAAAATAACATAACTATGCAACCAAAATCTCTTAATAAAATGTTCATGCATCTACAGAACTGTCTACATGAATGCCTCCCATAATATCCACCCCTACACATTATCACCATCTTCCATGGGGTATACACTTCTGCAATAACACTGCATCACCAACAATGAAGCACAGAATACAGAAGCATATGGTTAATAAATTTCATACCCTTCTACTGTTTTCAATCTTATTACTGACAACAAAGTTCCCAGAAAGAGTATTCTTGAGGATTGTGTTCTGGAGTATGATGCTGTGGCACCAAGTAACTGTTCCCCAATTTCTGAGACAATGTAAAGGTCTCATCTGTAAGGATCAAAATGTTCAAGAATTCATTTTGAATTTCAACCCTGGGGAATTTTCCCAGGGGTATACAGCATATGACTGTGGCAAGAAGTTGATCTCTTACCTCCATTTAGAATATGTATTCTGATGCAGCAGAGCAAAAATGACCGAGTATGGGTAGGCCTGCAATAATCAACGAGATCAATGTTACAAGTTCCAGGCCAGAAATTATTAGTCAAAACTGTTTAAGTGTGGTTATGGAGCATATGGACGGAATGTCTCAATGCCAGAAGCAGCCAGAGGATACAGGAGAGGAAAAGTATGATGCAGAGATGCTTACATAGGGGTGCACTAACGCAGATAATGCTAGTGACAACACTCAACACTGTTGGGCTGAGGAGAAATAAACATGATACACCATGCGAAGAAGTCATTCAACAACAATATGTCATCTTCAGTCTAAAAAACAAATGAAAAACACATGTTAGTACACTATAAATAAATAAATAACTGTTTTTATACAACTTTTTTATTGGCATTTCTTTGATGTTTCAGTAGATCAACAGTTTGTGATTGCTATGTCTAATTCCTCATCATTTTTTCCTTCTGACGAGCCAACTTCTTCTTCGACACCTTCTTCTTTGCAGGCTCCTCTTCTGTGGCCTTTGCAACCACCTCTTCCTTCTCAGTCAAAACTACTTCAATGTGACATGGAGAACTCATGTATGCTGTAAATATTACTTTTATTAGTACAGATTAAGTTCAAACAACTTAAACAAAATGAAAATAAAATCTCTGAAAGGATGCAGCACTGTACAGATAGTGTCATGCAATAAATGACTTTTTTGTATATGCTGCAGTTAAATGCCTTCTACTCTGTGGAAGAAATACATGCAGACTTCTAAAGTTAGCTACATTACTTCCCGCTGGAGAAGAGGTTTTCCTGAATGCCGTTCCTCTTAATTCTCAAAGCATGGGAGGAACTTGTAATGAAGCAAACAGAAACTTTTACATGGTATTCTCATTCAGATGATCCCAGGTTTGATTCCCATCATGTGTAGATATATATGTAAAGAGAACACGGTGACAAAGCATAAGAATATCCAGCTCCCATTTCAATACACACACTAATATACCTCAAAGAATGGACAATGCCCAACAAAATAAGTGTGTAAAGAATAAACAATCTCACAGGCTGCTGAGAAACAAATAAAATCCTGTTACAATTACTCTGTGCATACCAACAACTCAAATGGCTTGTAAATGGAATACAAATGTTCAACAATCTCAAACTACATCTCGCATTTTTACACAGCGTCAAACTGTATGTCTGAATAATAGGATCATGCTACACATCAAACAACAAATTTTTAGGTTCCTGCAAAGACAATTCATAAAACAAGGAAAGTATATGAGCAATTTATCACAAAACTTACAATGAATATGCTCACTCACATTACCATACACAGCCTTCAAGTGTAAGCAGTGTATGTTGACCAAAGAGAACACTCAATACATACGATTAATTCTTCCATGGGCTCTATAAGTTCTCCTCCTAAGACATGGTGCCCGATTCACTTGAATGTGTTCAATGACCAAGCGATCAACATCTAAACCCTTGTTGTCTGCATTTGATTCAGCATTCTTCAGCAGTTGCAATAAGAATTCTGCAGATTTCTTCGGCCAACGACCTTGTGTTGTTTTCCACTGTTTGGCCTATGAAAACAAAATACAGCTCAAATTATGCAGAAATGCAATAATGCTGGTGAATGCTACTGCAAAAAAAAAAGTGCATACAACAATACTTGAGACAGTCATTTCAAACACAGCAGAACAGATCACAGAGCACACACACACACACACACACAACTAATTCTCAGCTTCCACTGTGATTCAATTTAATGCTGTTTCTATTTTTGGGTGATGGCACTGTTTGAAACTGGGCTGTTTTGTTGTCATTTGAGGGACATGCTTATTCCATCTTCAGTGCTACAGAAGGGTGTGAATGCAGTTAATGTAAATGTGCTGGCAAGTCCAAGACTTGACAAGAAGTGGGGAGAAGCTGGTGTTTGGTCCAGCAAGCCTGGTACATTATGAATTGCTACAAAACAATCTCTCTGGGTTCATTTTTAGGTGCAGGACACATGATGTGGCAATGAGAAGATATGCGGTCAAGGATCAATAAGGATGGATGGGAGAAGGATAGAAGTGGAAGTGTGTCTCAGGTGGAAGACAGATTGGTGGCATCAAATGAGAGTAGGAAACTGATGCAGCCACTACTGGTCCTGGAGAAGGGCAAGTAACGATGGCTGGGTCATCGTCTTTATTCAAGTGTGTGTGGAATATGTTCTTCCAGGCTGAGTTTAATTTGCAAACCTGTCAATGACTTCACAAATGACTCCAATGGTGTGGATGTGAAGCTGCTCTGCCATCTGATAACACTAACACTAACAAAACTACTCTATCACACCAACAGTGATCTACCAGGCCTTGTATACCAATGTACATCAAAACTTTATTGGAAAATGGGGCTACCAGATACGTCCAGCCTGCAAACAAATGATTACATCTGACAAACTCAGCATTTTTTATAACTCCAATACAAATTGCCATTATAAAATCTTAAAAGAATGGGTCAATGAATACTGCACCAAATAAGAAGCACCTGCCTGAGCACATCGTCCGACACCTCCATTGAATCGTCGAAAGGGAACACATTCTTTATGTTCACCAACATTCTTTAAATACTGCTGCGCACGTCTCAGAGCCATTCTTCTCAGGGTCATTGCAGTTTCCCGGGTATTCTAACAGAAAACAATTGCAGAAACATGATACTGTTGGGCATTTATCTCACAGTGCAATTTACCTCAAAACACTAGCTATACGTCAAATAGTATTATGAAGGTGGGGGCAAGCAAACTAAACTAACTTTAATGTAAACACTAGTAAAAATATACTTTCTAAATGCACAATTTCATCACAAACTCTAATAATAAATAATAAATTAATCCCATTTGTATGACACTCACTCCTTTAAAATTTTAATTTATCTATTTCAATTATGGTTTACTTAACAATAATGTCATCAGCTCAGAGTAGTGCCCAATGACAGAATTATCAGCACATAACTGGACAGAATGTGTAAGAAAATAGTCATGAATGAGTCTGAGGAAATACTCTAAATTGCCTGGATGAAATGGAAAACCACAAAGAGTCAGTCAGAATACTTCCTGTCACAGCTGAGATTTGAACAGGTCACCTCAAAAAATTTTAGTCTGGGGTGTTCACCTTGTGCCATGATGCTCAGTGTTAAAATCTTAAAATAATCTGGTCTAATGAAACCTTACTCAATTCATATGACCCAGCTTAACCTGTAACAAAAACGAGGACTACCTGACAAATTAGGGATGATGGCCAGACTTTGGGTGTTAACTAGCACCTGTAAATAAAAGCACAATTTTGCTAACAAAAGTCACTGTTTCACAAGGCCAGTTCGCATTTTAATCCTCATAAGAATTCAATATTTCCTCCGCAACAATTTTCTCAGTTATTTGCCTCCACATAGGCTTAATTGGAAAACAATGTTCTGTTGTGACAATGCTGTGCCATAACCTTCCAATTGTGAAAAACAATAAACGCAAAGGGATGCTTAACATACTGAACTTCCAATCGGTAAATTATCTAGACATTATATTCTGGTGCTTTGGCATTTTGCTACAACCACGTTTGGGGTTATTTTATGTGGCACATGGGCGTATTGGGGGCTCTCCTTTTAAATTCTGAAACACACAACGCGTCTTACCTTGAAGTGTACTCGAAGATTTGACCCACGTGCCTTACACGACTTTGTAGCATTATCAGGTTCATGAGAGTATCGTCCCATCTTTAATCTGTACAAATTACAAAAGGAAAACAAACATGGTTAAGTCAACCACAACACGCAGTCTTCCGACACGATAATCTTGTGAAACAAAAAATACACAACACAGTCTAAAAGAAAAATGATGTAGTTTGTAGTCATTACAACACAACATAACATTGTACGTATTACAAAGCCGATTAACTAGGATATATCTATACAGCTGTACACCATTACCTCCAATCCGAACTACAAAAACAGGAAGGAACACGTATGGTTTCCAACAGTTGGTGCTATTGCTATACACCACGGACGTGGCGCTAACCACTACACGGAATACCTACACATTTAAAGTACCAACCTGTCATCCATGGTATTTACATGATTGGTGGAAGTTCGTTCACTGCGAGAATGAGATGTTCACGACGTTGAGACCACAATTGAGGCGCACCACTGACACTGGAAAAGTTTGAGTTCGAAAATAAAAAAATATGATTTGTAAATTAACGCTGCAATATGGAAAAGAGGATCCCTTGTTATTTGAGCTATTTTTAAACGTTATAATTTCGAAAGCAACAGAAGACATGTGTACTGTTTCCATCGCGGTTAAAATTGGCGGCAGTTCTGTTCGAGTCCCTGCTTGATGTGTCAATGGAAAGAAGTCCATGTTATTATTTGGGGATGTGGTCATTGCGTGAAGATAAGGTGTTGTGTTTTGAGGCAATGAGTGGACGTTTTCGCAGTTTTAATGAACAGCTTTGTACCGTCACACATATTTAAAAGGACGTTGATGTGAATCGAAGTGTTGTGTTGGGTGTGTTAATAATTTTTAAACTGATTTTGACGTCGAAACAACAACTCTGCCGGCTTTGTACTTCGTACTTAACATGTCCAAAAACAAGTTAAATTTAACTTTGCCACCCGGCTCGATAGAACCTGCCCCTCCAGTTACTCCTGTCGCAACAGTACCTGTCCATGTAGAAGCTCCAATAGTGCCAGAGTAAGTCATAATATTAATTTCCATTTTATTTCTGTTTCAATGTCCGTAGGGAATGGTTGTCACTGGGAAGGAGGTTTTGTGTTTTCATGTGTACGGATAAGGTACGGCAAGTTTGAAGTCATAGAAGCTTGGCATAATGAATCTCACATTTCGTAAATAAGATTATGAAATGTCCTGTAGCACCGGTGGGCATAGTTTTGCAGTCTTGATGTATGCTGCTTACTGAATAGCTTATCAGGTGATAATTTATGACAGCACTGCTTGCTGTAATTTTGCCGTGGGAGTAGAACTTGGAGTGTTTGTTTGGAATACACTGAAAGAAATGTACATAACGTGCCAGTTTCCATTGGTGACTGCTTGGTTGAATTAGATGTCAGAAGTTGAATTTTATATATACAGTATGTAATATTTATGCTTCCATATATTAAGGAAGCATGACCAAGAACTGTCATTGTAAATAAATGCCTAGGTGTTGGAGAACCCTCATTCATGGCTGAAGGAATTTAAATGGTAATGTGGAGGTCGAAGTACAGAAAAATAATTAGAGAAGATAAATACTTTATAGTAACTAAGAGAGAGATAATCAAAGAATCAAACATGACAAATTAGAGTAAATAAATAGTGGCTGTATTGGCACTAAAATATAGGTAACCCAAGAACTGGAACTGATACGGATTTCTCACATCATGGAGTTATTTAACTGTTGAGTTTCTGTCACGTTTCGTAATGCAGCGATGGGGCTTATACCAGCATCATTGTGGGTATTCAGTGGAACAGCAAGGCTTCCCATCCAGAATACAAAAGAAGAAATTTGCTGTGTGCTTGTTATTTAGGGGAGTTGTTCAGGAGATAATAGTAGTGGTTGGTAATACTTGCAGTAAGTGCCTCAGTGACTTGCTGATATGGTTGCCCATGTTTTATAGATATCTTGTAGATAAAAGGAATATTTTACTTTAAATTCTTGCAAAATTGTGTGATGTTTGATTCCTTGGTATGTGTTTCATAATGCACAATTGATGGTTGTGTGATATACTACTATAAGTAACAGTAATTAATTTATGCACTTTTGGGCTATTTTGCTTACACATTTTCTGTTCCATAGCCATGATTTGTTTAGCAAGGCTCTGAGTAATTCATGGCCAAGCTTCCAAGAGTGTGATGGGTATGTTGTTTTGTGAAGAATGTAGTTTTCTGGGATGTGACACCATGTAGTGTAGTAGCTGAATATGTACCTCTCCACCAAATTCCATGATTTTGTATCACAGAAGGGGGTACATGGTGCAGTTGGTTGAGACATTGGGCTGCAATCTGGAAGGTCGTGGGTTCGATTCCCGATGGGGTCATTGGGATTTTTTGTTGACTTCAACCTTTTGGCTGCACTGTGGCCCTGGGGTCACCTCCACATCTGACAGAAACAAGTACCAAGGATGTTTCCTGGGGGTGAAGGCAGCCAGTGCATAGAGCTGAGAAAGTTGCCATTTTCATGTGTAGTTTGTCTAGACATTCTGGGAGCCTCAACCTACTGGAGCCCTAAGGGCATGTTGAGGCCTGTATGGGGATAGCTTTACTTTTACTTTTATGTGCCAGAAGACCAGGATTCTCATATTCACTGCCGTGAGACCCTGAAGTCTCACATTTTGTTAGAGGTAAAGGTATTATCCCTATGTGTAGTGAGGTAACATTCCATGAATGGCATGTGGTGAAGTCGAAGTATAGCTCCATGTATCCATAACTGTGGCACTAAATGGAGGTCATTGGTCAGCTTCATGATTTAGCTGCTTTAGTCTTGGTGAAAGAGCTCCCATTACCCATTGAATAGGAGGCTGTATGTGCCCCAGAGCTATTCTGGGTCCTTTTAAGGAGACTAAAGTGGCTTGCCCTGCCTGAAATGGAACATAAATTCCTTGGTCATCAAGCTTATGGTTAATTACTTAACTAACTGAGCTGTCCCTGCTTTTTCTCACATGTTTCTTGACTTATTTGACAGCAGTTTGTAAACTGTTTAGACTATACATGATCCAACATTAGGATAATTGTGAATAATATGAATCATAAAACTGGTAATGATCTGGAAGAATGTAACCAGATATCATATAAGACATGTGTGTGTGGGTGCGTGTATATGTGTGTGTGTGTGCACATGTGAAGCAATTAATTAAAACCATAAAGGACTTGTTGGAACAACCACCCTTTGAGTTGAGTGTGGGACCACATACCTCCAACACAGGTCCGTGAGTGCAGAGCACAGCATTGTGGCATTGAGAACTGCGCTCTTCTGGGTTCTTACACAGTGAGTAGTGGTAATTTCGTACCGATTAGGCATCAGTAAGAAATTACCACTACTCACTGCCTAATTACCCAGAAGAGCATAGTGTTCATTTACTTCACTGCAGAAGCATGAAGTCATGCATTATGGCATTTGTGTGTTCTAAATTATACAAGATGATAGAAGTGCTAGATTCTGACACTTATGTTCCATGGTAAAATTTTAGTTTAAAGAAGGATGTTGATTAGCTGTCTGCCATAGAAATTGTTGCTAACATATTGTCTGTGGTCTTCAGTGAGCAGGCTGTGTCACAATATTATTCCAATGCCTGTACCAGTGTAAATGCTCTGTGGGAAGGTGTATAAGCTGCTTATATGTGCTGTAAAAATGTGTCACTGTTTTCTCTAGATTTTAGGTTTCATAGTAGTGATAGTTTAGATTGTTGTTATAGCACAGGTGATTAAATTGTATTTTTTTATGGGGGACATCCCTTTGTGTTTAATGAGTCATAAGATAAACAAATTGTTTATAGCTGCCATCAAACACAACAATATACTAATTTTTTAGTTTTCCTTATTTTAATGCCTTTTTTTTTCTACTTGGTATCATGTATGTTCTTGTACAAATGCAGGTAATTGATTAATTGATGTCTCAGCTTGTAGGACTCAAGTTCTGATCCAGTTTTTGTTTTTGTGATTTAGATTGTATTTTAGGCCTTTATTGAGTAGCAATAATTCATCATTAGAGAAGATTATGTCAGTTTTATTAATGACATGAGGGTAAAACTTTTTTGTATTGTAAGGTTTTGTTAATTTATCAGTTTTTCTTCCATGGTTTTTTATTTCCTTTCTAGTTCTTTGTTTGTAGTGTTGTGTATGAAGTTTTCAATGGGTTACCATGCTTTTCCCCATGTACTTAATATAATTCATTATTTAACATTTCTTTTTTAATATATAAGAATTGGATTTTGTTTTTTAAACAAAGGGTTTGTATCTTTCCTTGGGTGATTTTTGTTGCAGGGGAGGTGTATGATGTTTTTATTTTGGTGTAATTGGGTATTAACTTTTTTTTTAAGACATTTGAAATAAATATTTGTACAGCATTTCAAGACCTTGATTCTTAAGTTTTTGTATTGATTGATGGAACTAGCTTGAATAGCAAAGGTAATTTTTATAGAGGATATCCTGTTGCATTTAATGAGTTATAAAATAAATTGCTTATAGCTTCTGTCAAACACAACAGCAAATTTAGTTTTTAGTTTTCATTATTTTAATGGCTTAACTAAACTAAAAACTAATTATATTGTTGTGTTTGATGGCAGCTATAAATAATATTTCTTATAACTGATTAAATTGTAACTTAGATTAGGAATCTGTTCTTTTTGCCTGGTTAATGTGTGCTTGTAGGTGGTGCAGCAGTAGTGGTTCATGTTATTAGTGGTACTTTGTATTGGTACCATTCATAATGAAAATTACAGTAAGCAGGAAGCACTTCCATTTTAGGCGAGGAACATTAGTGGGGAAGACAAGTATTGAGGCACTTCAGGAGAGACTGGAAGAACTTCAAATGGATGACACCCAACGCAAGCGCATGGAGTTCTTTCTGTGCCAGAAGGAAAAAATTGGAGAACTAAGTGATGATGACTTTGAAAAACTTGGAGAGCTTGGTGCTGGCAATGGGGGTGTTGTGATGAAGGTTCGACATCGTTCTAGTGCCCTTATTATGGCCAGAAAGGTAACATTGTTTTACATATTTTTCTTTCATTTTCTCTTCTTGTTCAGAATGGCAAGTTCGTTGTGGTTTTCCAATAAACACAGTTTATAAAAGAAAGTGCAGTTTTTTTTCTACAGGAATTATTGAAACACTGGCACACCAGTGCATGACTGTACATTTCCCACTTAATGGAAGACACCCCCATTTTGGTACTTTATCATTGGTTTTTAATAAGAATTTTTCTGTTTATGTGCTTTTAAATAAAGTTTGAAGTTGCAGACATGGTCACTCATCTTTGGCCTCTTTAGTTCCATTCAAATTTGTGTGCATGTTTGCTGGTGGTGTTTTGTTGATTACATAATGGTAGTGAATAATTTTTACCCTTTCTCCTTGTCTTTTTTGACATATCTGAGCACTGAGGTTATTGCTTAGCAGGACTTTGCGTCTTCATTTTCCAAGAAGGCGGAATGTTAGTGGCATTCATGAAATAGAGTATGTATCGGCACACAAATTCCTTTTATTCCATTTAGTATGTTAGCTATGTTACTTGTGTCTTATCTCTGTAAAACCTCATCCTGCACAAAAGATAAGTATGGACAGAGGCACAAGTGATGTACTGCCAGGTGGAGCAGATATGTGTGTCTTGCCTGATTAGAAAATTTGTTCTTTCATGATAAGCAAATTCAGAATCCATTCTGTAGACAGTCTAAAACACTGTAAACTAAGATGTGCATTACTTTGAAGTAAAACATATTGCACATTTTTTAAAATTTGTGTATACTTCAGTGAGACAGAGTGTTGATATATGTGTTCTTCTGTCATACGGTACTGGGTGATTGGTATCTGCTGTTTTGAGACAGCATAATGGTTTCATCTTCAAGGGTCAAATGTGGGTGAAGAAGTGGACATTTGGCCCTTCAGATGAGACCACTAAACTGCCTCAAAAAAATCAGATACCTGTCACCCAGTGATGTAGTGCTATATCCCAGAAACCATAACTGCACCACTATGAAACATAAACTCTAACACAGTAATTGTTTATGAAAATAAAACTGAAATGAATTGATATGATGTCTGTACGGAAATGTACTGTATAGATTTTGCACAAGTTGTGATCCATGTGATGCTACAATTCATTAGACCAGGGTTGCACAAATTCCAAGTGTCCGGTCACCCAGGCGACTGAATTTTGCGTGGTGTTCTTTGACATTCATGGGTCCTTATTATGGAATTTGCACCATGTCACACATTCGGTGCCTAGAAATTTGAGGTGGCTGCTTGATTTTTGGAAAATTTGTGTACCTCTGCATTAAAATAAATGGGAGATAAATTGTCATCCCTACCTCCCATATTCATGTAGACAGTAGCTGTTTGGATTAATAGGGCAAGAGTTGGTGTTTCCAAATTACAGAATTAAAATGTAATGGTGAGCTTTCTGTTTTGCATTTGTGTTGCAGTTAATACATTTAGAAGTTAAACCTGCTATTAAGAAGCAGATACTTCGGGAATTGAAAGTTCTACATGATTGTAATTTTGCCCACATTGTAGGGTTTTATGGGGCATTTTACAGGTAAGGTTTATTCCCATTATTATTATTCTTTACTTGTACCAGTACCTGAATTCAGTATTTGCTTAAAACAACATTGTCATAGATATAACATTGAAGTTACGCTTTGGTAGTAGTTTGTACATAAGCCTTTTGTATTTAATTGATATTTGTTTGGTGCATTTTTTATTTCAGTGTTATTGAACCCCTTGTATTTATATTCAGTTTAAAAAAATTGGGAAAAGTTGAAGTGATTGGTTGTGACAGTAAAATGGAAATTCAAATTGGTTTTGCCAGCAAAACAGAGGCTAGAATGTGGTTTAGACAGTGGAACAGTAACTGTAAATAATACAAAACCTTGAGAAATGAATTTCCACCTAAGAGTCTGTGACTTCTTAAAAAATAATTGCAAATAAATTACAGTACAAGTTTTGATTCAACCAGTAGCAAACAATTAAGTTGTATGAAGAGCTGGATAAAACTATGTCAGAATGGCTTAATGAGTGAAGTGCACAAGGGAATTTATCTTTCTGAAATAGTATGCACTAAATGAAGGGCTTTTTATTCATGCATTATAAAAAAAAATTCAATGCTGATTCAAGCATTGACATGGATTATGGGAGTTTGCTGTGTAGGGAAGAAAGTTACATGTTGCAGAATCAGCTGCTAATGAACTGTGGGGTGATTTTGAACAGATTACTTTAAGTGCATAAACTTGTAATTAATTTGTGTTTTTGTTTACAGCGTGTTGTGAATTTAGTGTAAGTTCAGTGAAGTACCAGAACATTGGGGTGAAAGTAAAAAAAATACAAGATTAAATAAAATTTTGAAGTAATAATTCAGTTGTGTTCAGGGTTATATGGATATATCCAGGTGTTTGGATTTTCTTCTGTTTTTAATTATCTATGCTTATTCTTCCCTTCATCACTTTGTTATCCATGCGTTATCAGTAGTTCATCATAATTATATTGGCCATATGAGATACAGGAATGAACTTCTGTTTGTCACTTCCCTTGTTTTGAATTTCATAATTATGATATACACACACACACACATACATACATACATGAGAGTCCTGTCCCCATTGAGATCTCAGCAATTGGATGTTAAATCAGTGTTTGTATCATTAACCATTCCTTGTTTATTGTGTTCACTTACTTGAATTAATGTTTTAAAATTACTAAGTATTTGTTGTTACTAAACTACTCTTACTTGTTTTAAATATATTCACTGTATCCTGGTGCTTCTAAATGATTTTTTTTAGTGATGGTGAAATAAGTATCTGTATGGAATATATGGATGGTGGATCATTGGATCTCATCTTGAAGAAGGCTGGGCGAATTCCAGAATCCATATTAGGAACTATTACTTCAGCTGTGAGTATAGGGGTTCATTTATTTTTGGTTGGCATGATTTGATTGGTGAGAGTTATGTGTGTTTTATATGTACAGTGAAGTCCATTGTTTACATTATTGGGAATTAATATTCTCCTCTGAAAACCATATATGTTAAAGAACTGAAGGGTAGTTATTGAAAAATGCAGAAATGGATCACAAAACTGAAAGCCTTTTTTTTTTGTAACCATCACTAAAAAATTTTGAGGGGAAACAATTTAGTTTTTTTTCAGATGATACTGTGTGTTCGCCTTACTCAGTAATTTATTTATACCCAGCCTGAATCTGGGTGCAGTGGCCAAAGAGCCACTGCATGGATTTGTCTAAACCTATTACAGGAGTTTTTAGCCTTATACCTATTTGGGCATTTGTATAGGATTCTGTGGCTATGAAGAATGACATTTGAAGAAAGCGTACTTACACCAGCGTATTATTATCTTGCCAGGGTCTCTCAGCATGTGTAGTGTTTTGTGCTGTTTTCTAAATTCTTGGAGTAGGGTCCTTCAGAAGCTGATAGTCATGCATATAGTGAGGAAATTCTATTCCTGTTGTGAAAGATGAAGGTTCATTACTGTGTTAAAAGAGCTGGACCCTGTCCTGAGCTATTTCATTCCAACTGATATCCACATACTCTACATCCTTTATGTACATCATCATCTTCTTTCTGTTCTTACTTCTCCCAACCAAAATTCGAATGATACTCTCAGTGTGATACCTGCCTTTTCCATCTCTTCCTCCATGAATTCTTTGCTGTACTATTGGTAAAAATGCAATTCTCATTGAACAGTTGTCTCTATTTCCCAGTGACTTATCATGGTCTGAATATAATTTAATCACGTATATGCCACGTTATTAAAATGAGCGATTGTCACCTGATTGCTTGTACCTATTCACTGCCTTTCACATATATCGGTTGTCTTTTCCATCTGTGATCTGAGGTGGAACCATGCCATGCTGATAACAGGTTCATTTAATATGGTGGAGCTCTTGCTATATTTTGATAGCATTTGTCATAATGCCAGGCTGTTTACAGTGTTTGTTGCATGCCAGCATTTAGCTATCCTGCACTTGAATTTTATATGACATATTTGCTTCCAGTCAGAATACTACCAGTTCAGTAAAATTTATTTTTATTAGGTTACATTGTGCCCTCCTTTTTACACCATCTTGTTGAGTATTGCTTCAGGATGTTACTATGTGTTGATGCAAATCAGACTGCAAAGTCTCCTTTGTTGTTTGTAATGTGCTTCAGAATACTAGCAGTTAAAACTGAGTTATCTTTTGATAATACCATTTTTTTCATTGCACTGAAAATGCACAATGTGTGAACCAAATGGCACATGGTAGCTTCCTATACGAAGGAATGTTGTCCCTGCCTATGCCATGAAAGCATATGGGGGATTAGAGCTATAGCTCCACTCATTTGGAACCTTGGCAATATAGCCACTGTATCCCTAGGAAAGAACTTTGGTACCCATTGAATAGGAGGTTGGGTGGGCCTCAGAGCCAGTCTGGACATTTTGGGGAAGAGAAAAGTCTCTTCCTCTGCCAGGATTCAAAGCCTGGATTGTTCACCCTGTAGCCTAGCCACTATATTGATTACACTATGGAGACTGCCATGGTAGCTTCCCATTTGTTATAATACTTTGAAGCTGTTTGATTGAACAGTTCATACACTGGAGATTTTTTGTGGAAAGAGACAAAAGATGTAAGATTTTTGCTAGAGGAAACTAGGTGAAACGGAGGGAAAAACGTTAGGGTGACTGTATGCTTTTAGGTGAGATAATGTAGTGGAGTGAGGATACACAGACACACAGCTGTTGGAAGTGCAGCTGTTCTGATCATGCAGTTAAGATTGGTCTTTGCCTGTGTGTATCGGGCCTGTGTTGTGGCATGTGCTGTATTTTTTTCTCTCATTTTGCAGCTGCAATAAATTGTTACATAGTCCCTTTTTTTTTTTATTATATGAAGACTTCAAAAGTCTGGATACCCTTAAGACTCAGAATGTGAAGGTTTTATTCTCTGATTTGCTAGTGTTTTCCAACCCATGGTGTTGGTGCCCTGCTGTTTTGCAACTAAAGTTGTACCAGGCTGCACATTATATTTTACTACATCTGGAAGGAATGCTGTTTTACAGGCAGGAGTGATTTTTTTTTTTAATTGAGGTTAAATAGTATGTATTACAAGAACTGAACTTCTGCACATTGTTGCATTGTATAAGTCATTTATGTTAGTATATAAACATGTTGTAAAAGATACAGGAAGCCCAGCAAAGTGACGTTATTTATTTTGTTTTATTTTTCATTTAACACTTTTTTCTAGTACACATTGTTCATAAACTTTGTTCTAATGATGAGGAATGTATGGTACTGTAACAATTATTTTTAAATTGGAGATATTTTTTTCTGATGATGATAATTCCTGCCAAAACTATTTTCAAAAAATAGATTATATATATATATATATATATATATATATATATATATATATATATATATAGTTGTATTTGCGAGAACATGTAGTGACACTTCTGATGCATGCCGACAGAAAATTTTAAACCACTTAAATTATTTCTATATTTCTTTGTGCATATCATCATTTATTCAGGGTGGATGACTGAATGTGTTTCAATACAATTATTGTATTGCAGGTTATGTGATTGTAGAGGTTTTGGGCTTCTTATGTTATTTGGTAGTGGTTTTCAGGATTGCCAGTGCTGTTTTACCAGTCCATCAATCAAGGTTGATAACCACTGTGCTGTGCTGTGTTTTCTAATTTAAATATATGTTATGCTTATTCTTTCCTTTTAAAACAGGTTTTGAAAGGCTTGAGTTACCTGAGAGATAAACACGCAATTATACATCGTGATGTTAAACCTAGCAACATCCTTGTGAATAGTGGTGGTGAAATAAAAATCTGTGATTTTGGAGTTTCTGGTCAACTTATAGACTCCATGGCAAACTCTTTTGTTGGAACACGCAGTTATATGTCGGTAAGGCTTTTATAGTAGATTCCATCTTTTCAGTGGAATTCTTAGTTCATCACATCTTTAAATACTGTATGTTGGTCTGTACACAGTGCTACTAAAGTGTCCCTGTGTAACCTATACATGCTTGCAGATTGTATGATGCCAGTGAGTTGTCAGGTTCTAATACTGTAGGAATGTGTGCATAGATGATGAGAGTAATAACTTAGTACTGATAGGCTTTGTTTTCTTTAGCCATTTCCTTGTTTGCAGATCCTTAGAATGTATGTTTTCATATTAATTAGTTATATGTTGTGAGGTCCTGTATATAAATGGTATGAATGTGACTACAGAATTAGTTTAGCATACGTAAGGGATGACTGTAGGACATGTGTAAAGATAAATGCAACATAGTCTTTGTATACAAGTAAATATTTTGTTAGGAATTTAAAAAGTACATAAAACAATATTTTCTGTGAGAGGTGTAAAATGATTAGACATTGCAGTTGTAATTTCTTTTCAACCATTGTGTGATCTTGAGTAACACATTCCTAACCACATGGAGCAGGGTCCTTTTTTAGAAGCTCTTAGTTGCTTATGTAGTCCAGAATTCCACCACATTTAGAGAATTTGAAGATTCATTACCATCAAGAGCCTTTAAGTCTGAGATGCTTTATAGAATTTCAACACTGTATTTCTGTGGCAAGGAGTTGTTATTCTCTGCTCAACCCCAGTGCTGGAGAACAACTCCTTGTCATCTGTCTGTGACTTCTTGCTTAATACAGGGTGTCCCAGGAGGAATGTGCCAGACTTCGGGAGGGTGTTCCTTATGTTAAAGTATACTGATATAACTCAAAACACCTATGTCCAAAGTTGAACGGTTATGGAGATAATGGCCAGAGAAGTTTGAAACTTTGACAGCTGTTACACACTTATTGATTACCAAATACGTATTAAAACTGGCAGGAATATGTGG
>Ga0131853_10005863_pt1 | contig 22185 bp, 22 predicted proteins | sample TergutLab28metaG_FD_92764 | JGI IMG/M metagenome (GOLD analysis project Ga0131853, IMG submission 92764) | Labiotermes labralis P1 segment gut microbial communities from Petit-Saut dam, French Guiana - Lab288 P1 (version 2) (version 2) | ecosystem: Host-associated > Arthropoda: Insects >... | reverse complement strand
GGGTGGCTTTTCGCAACGCGAAAAGTGTTGAGGCACCGGCAAGCCTGGTCGTAAATGCTTCGCATTTACTGCTCGGCCTAGCATCCCGGAAGGCCGGACGCCCTCAGGAGTAACCGGAAGAAACCGGACACGCACAGCGCGGCTTTTGCCGTAAGCAAAAGTTTTGAGCGGCTTTTCACGGAGTGAAAATTGCTGATGGAGGCGATGACGAATTGCAGAAAAAAACAAGGTTTAGTGGACGGTTTTAGAGTGGCTTGACTATAAATATCCACCGAAACTCTTAAGCAGCTCCGACCGTCAACCCTGCTTTATCACATAGCCACTCTTACGTTCCTTAGCTTCCGGGTGCGGTCCGTCGGCATATCCCAGTGACACGCCGCCTATACCAACATACTCCTCACCCAATCCCCACTTCTCCATAAGTTCCCTACCTTCAGGAAGCTCAAACATCTGGCGCTCTCTGTTTATCCAGCAAGAGCCAAGGCCCACAGCATACGCCGCCAGTAAAATCTGGCTCATTACCGCACTACCGTCTTCCACATACATGCTTGCCGAGCGTGGCGCAAATACAAGAACTATGGTCGGCGCACCGAAATAAGGGTCGCCTATCTCTTCTGCCTCTTTTCCTGTTATGCCTGCAAGTATTTTCTTGTTCATCTCAGAAAGAAGCGAAACTGTTTCTTTATCTTGCACCGATACAATAACAGGGCACTGCAAACCTTTTGAGGTTGGTGCATAAGTACCTAGCTCCAAAACTGCGTCGAGCTCCTCACCCGTTATCTGCTGCGCCTTATACTTTCTTATGCTTCTCCGGTTTCTGAGAACCTCCATAGCTTCTTTTTTCATAATTCATGCCCCTTTCATAAAGTCTATCAAGCAATAGGCAATTTTACGCCTTTTTGTGATTTTTCACGCATTACTTCGTCAGCGCCTCCTGCACTTCATAAAAAATCTCAAAAACTCGTTTCTTTGTTATTGTCTGAAGATCTTATCCAAACATAATAGGTAACAACTGACTAAGAGCCAAATAAGATACTACCAGCCATCCCAAAATAAACAGAGCAAACGGGATATATATGCGGTACAAGCTTTTCATCTTTACATCCATATACTGGTTCGTAAAAATTTGACACATATGAAGCGGCGAGAAATAGTAACCAAAATACGCCGCACAGTACACAAAATAGAGTAGCGCTAAAAATTCACCATGCGCTAAGTCAAGCGTCATAATCATAGGCAGCACAAAACCTATGGACGCCATATGGAACCCCGTAATCATCCCAAAAAATACAGCCGCTAAAAACAGTGCCAAAATCATAAACGCACCGCTTTCAAGCATTGTAGAAAATACAGCGATAAGTCCATCCATATTGCTCACAACACCCTGAATCATAAACACGCCCGCCGCTGACATGACGGTCTTTAGACAAATGGATTTTACAAACAGCAGAGGATAACCTTTTTTGTCAGGGCTCATTATAAACAGCACTATTAGGCTTGATATCATAGCCAAGTAAAAAGGAATCCCTGTTACTATATGTACTATAACGCAAATGTAAATCGGCGATGTGTATTTCAAAAGATTTTTCATCCCGATTGCAAATGGCACTTTATCTTCATTCTTTTTTGCGGGAACACGTTTCATATAAATGAAGTAACCCGCAAAAAACACGGGCAGTATAAATACAGCATTAAGAGGGATAAATGTCATAATGCTAAGCCCTGTAATAGATGATGCTACTATAATAGAAGTCGAATACGGAAGTATAAACATCGGCATATGCCTAAACACAAGATTCGATACAGCACTATGCGGCCTCTCCATGCCAAGTTCATTACCCAAATTAAGTATAAACGGTGCTGAGAGTATCGCTCCGCCGGGCACGGCTATACAGCCTATAAGAAGCGGGATTATGGCTATCAGATATCTCTTATCGCTAACGAGCGAGGCAAGCCCCGCAATGCCTTTATCCAATATGCCGTAGGCTTTCATCATTGCGCCCATAACACTTACAAGCGCAATAGTAAGCATGGCATTAACCGTTGCATCTGCCATGAATGTTGAACCAAAAATTCCTGCCAAATCCACAATACCTAAGCCGTTAATAAGACCCATTACAATAGCTGTAACAGCAAGGGAAGCCCACAGCCCGACTTTCAGCCTGCCGAGTATTGGCACCAGTATAAAAGAGAATGTTACCGTTACAAGTTGAAACAAAACGCCACCACCTAAAGGATAATAATGCGGTAATTCATGCCAAACATCTAATCACACTAACCTGAATATCTAACTTCAGTTAACTTTGTAAGCTAGCATATTAATCTAGGTTAGTGTATACTTCACCAAAAAACGCCCAGAAGCCGGCGCTTTTTTGTCTCGCTTTCCTAGGTTTGACTTATAAATTACTATATGGCATTATTATACATCTTGCGGTGGAATGTTCAACAAGTATATAGTCGCATTCAACGGTTATACCTATCGTCGTCAGTAACTTGTATTTCTCCTTTTTCTGACTCATAATCTTCAATGCACTGCTGAGTGAGAAATTCCAATTGTGCATTTAAAGAGCGGCGGTTCCTTTTAGCTATATATGTTATTTATGCAAGCATCTCGAGTTCAAAGCGGATGTTGGTTGCTATTTTAATAGTTGGCATGATAACACTCCTTTTGATATTGTGCTATCAATATATTAAGATAGAGACCTTTGGCTGTATGCAAACAAAGTGTTATCATATAGTTATCAAGTGGAGGGATGATTCTATGGCTGAATTTTGTTTATCGCGCTGGAATAAAATAAACAACACCCACCTATCTGAAAGGGATGTTATTATATCAAAAGATCTGGATTTATGCGATGGCTGTGGAAAAGTTGTAAATGTTGTAATTGGCTATGTAATGTGGTTTAAGCGAATGAAACGATGCTTTGCGTAGCTGACGCTTCCAACATGAGTACGTAGCATCATGTGTTTTGCGGAACGCGCAGGTGCGCATCCCCCATTGCAGAAGAAATACCATTTAAATGCTAACACTAAACCCCTCCGACATATTCGTCAACAACACACAAAAAGCTCTCCGGTGTGACATATGCATCGGCTATTTCGTTGATAAAGTCGATTGCCTCACTTTTTAAATAAGTGAACCCTACATCTGATGCCTCCGAAAAATTCGGCTTGCCGGAAGTTCGAACCATTGCACTTACCGATACACCGTATAGTTCACCTCCTACGGCTTCACAAGAAAAGAGGCTGTCTGACTTTTGGCTCATCAAATAGTATCTCAGTTCTAAAACTTCTGTGCCCTGTGCCTCGACTTTGCAAAGACGAATTAATTCTCTCATGCATGTTCTCCTGTTCTTTAGTTTCTTTCGACATTGTTTACATAGTTCGATTGCTCTAAAAACAGTATACCACTTTTACCCGAACTTTTTAGACATAACTTATCGGCAAACTTTGACATAGTTCGGGCTATTTTGACAAAGCGCTATAGTTTTACAACAATAAAAATGACGCAAGAGAAAACCTAGCGTCATTTGATGTTTTATCACCTTTCTAAAATAATCTCATAGTTAGTGATATTATTATAGCGTCGCTTAACTTTAAATCCACAAAGCCATTAATGTTTTTCTTAAAAACATTGTCTCGAGAAAACGTACCGCCGGACACTTCATCCGGTTCCTTTTGCCGCCCGAGGAGAGTAGGCTGAAACCGGATGATGCCGACGATGCGAAGCACCGTTTTGGCCCCGGGTCCCCGAAAAACGAGTTTTCGAGGGGGGCCAAAGGCGAAAATTCTGAGTCCACATGACCTTGCGAAACAAGGCTTTGCCGATTAATACCTACCGTAACTTCAAAAAAGTGACTTTGCGCTTTTTTGACTACGCCTCCGCCTTAAGCTCCAGTCTAAGCTTGTCCGCAATAAGTGCTATAAACTCTGAGTTTGTCGGCTTACCTTTATGCGTGCTTACGGTATATCCAAACAAGCTGTCAATTGCATCTACCTTGCCGCGGTTCCAAGCGACTTCAATCGCATGTCTTATCGCACGCTCAACACGGCTAGGTGTCGTATTGCATTTTTTCGCTATGGATGGATAAAGTTCCTTTGTGATATAGTTCAGCACCTCAATGTCGTTTACTGACATTATAATCGCTTCCCTTATGTAGTGATAGCCTCTGATATGAGCAGGCACACCTATCTCGTGCAACATATTAGTTACCCTGGCCTCAAGGCTGTAAGGATTATTAAGCCCGCCTTGCTTGACTATCAAATTTCCTTTGCCTACACTTTTTTTGCTCATAAGCTGTCGTATTCTCTTGGTCAAAAGCTCCATATCAAATGGTTTTGCAATGTAGTAATCTGCACCCAAATCAATCGCACGCTGTGTAATCTTTTCCTGAATCATTGCTGAAAGCATCACGCATACCGGTGCATCGGGATTTTCGTTCTTGTTTAGTCGCTCAAGTACACCCAACCCGTCCAATACAGGCATTATTCCATCTATAATGGCCACATCCGGATTCTTCTGAACTATTTTTTCATATGCTGAGAGTCCGTCATGAGCCACTCCGACAATTTCGATGTCACTTTGGTTGGCAAAGTAATTTTGCATAATATCACAAAAGTCCTTGCTGTCGTCCGCTATTAATAGTTTAATTTTATTGCTTTCCATGTTACTACACCCTTTCAATCATCATTTGTAATATGTGTCTGTATTTATTTGGAATGCAATGGAATAATTTCCATTTTTTTCCAATTATAATACAAGTTTTTATTGAATACAACATTATTCAAACAACAAAGTTTAACAGGGCTTTTCATTTTTCGCACTAAAAGTATTTTTTTCGATAAAATATTTGGTATCTATGATTGAATTGTAACTTAGCAAATGTGGATTGTAAAGAAAATATAAAACACAAATTTCGACTTCAAGTTGACTTATTTTATCAACTTTTAGTCTAGTTGGGTTGAGTAAACATTACTAATTTATGATATAGCTGTAGTGAGATTAAGGTGCTGGAATGGGGCCCCATAAGCAGGTCTACTTTAGAGAGCTTGTGCATACTCATTATAAACAGAGCCAATTCAAGGGAGGAGAAAAAAATGAAGCCAAGCATATATAAAAAGAGACTTCAGACTGCTCGCCGCCGTAGGTATAAGCGTCAGGGGTATAGCGGTAGAAACTACCTAGAGACTTTTATTACCCAATGCATTGTGAGCGGAATAATCTTATCGGCGGTACTGGTGATTAGGATAATTGACGTGCCAGTAACTGCCGCTATAAGAGAGCAATTTTATCAAAGCATAACTTCTAATGTAGATGTTCCGACTGAAGCTAGAAATTTGGGGGCAATGCTTCGCGGAGCGCTTGGCGATACGGATGATAGCGGTGCGGCTTACGAAAGCATTGCACCTGTTAATACAAATGTGACTGGTGATGACTTTCGCATTGACGAAGATATCCTAGAGAGCATGAGGGAGCGGGATGCCGGAACGCCGTAGAGAAGGTCGGATAATACGGAGCCTTACCGCATGGTGAAGAATCTTGAGACAGCTGAGAGAAGATATAGTCAGGCCGCTTTAAAAGTGTCCCAGTAAAACGTAGAATTTTTGCAGCAAGGCAAAGAACCGACAATAGGAACCCGTCGGCAAAGCGGAAGATACCCGTTGCACGCAGTGGGCGGCGCTTGCGCGTTTTTGCCCCGGGGTCCCCGAAAAACAAAGTTTTTTGGGGTGGGTCAAAGGCAAAAATTCTGAGTCGTTTGCCCAAAGGCAAACTAAGTGGCAACGGCAAGAAGGCCGGACACCCGAAGGGTGGCTTTTCGCAACGCGAAAAGTGCTGACGCACCGGCAAGCCTGGTCGTAAATGCTTCGCATTTACTGCTCGGCCTAGCATCCCGGAAGACTGGACACCCGCAGGAGTAACCGGAGGAAACCGGACACGCACAGCGTGGCTTTTGCCGTAGGCAAAAGTTTTGAGTGGCTTTTCACGAAGTGAAAAGTGCTGACGGAGGTGATGCCGTTTTGCGGGAAAAAGACTAGTTTTTATGGACGGGTTTAATGCAGCTTGACTATAAATTAAAAATGCAGCGCAATGAGATAGTAAGCAGCCTCTTAGAATCCGCCCATAGCAATTGACAAGCCACTCCAACTGTACTACAATGGTTGATAATAGAGCAATTTTCTTATTCATAGTCCGGCTTTTGCGTACATAGCAATTTTCGCTTTTGTAGTCTCCTTATCAGGTAATAAAAGCTGAAAATGCATAAGATCTAAATCACTTTAAAATGGAGCAAAGGTGTGAAAAACATCCTTGGCAAGCTTTATATTACCGGATGCTGGGGATCACAAAATTTAGCGCAAGTACATTTTATAGTAGATTTAGTATGTAGCAAAAGCTGGACTACCTAGGAAGGCGTAGTTTTGACCGGCTTCTGGGTCAAAACGTAAGCCGGTTTTTCTAACTTGTTGGAAAAATCCTACCTTTATTAAAATTGCTATAACGAATGCTAATGAATAATGTCAAATGATTGGAGGTACATAGATTGGACAAGCTACAGCAATTACATGACAAAAAGCGAAAGATAAGAGAAGGCGGCGGCAGGGAGCGCATCTCGAAACAGCATGAAAGCGGGAAAATGACTGCCAGAGAAAGACTTACTGTCCTTCTTGACGAGAATACCTTTGTAGAATTGGACGCTTTTGTAACTCACCGCTGTACCAATTTTGGCATGGCAGAATTAGATGCGCCCGGCGAAGGAGTAGTAACGGGGCATGGGCTTATCGGAGGCCGCCAAGTTTTCGTATATGCTCAGGACTTCACTGTTATGGGCGGTTCACTTGGCGAAATGCACGCAAAAAAAATATGCAAAGTGCTTGATCTGGCTACTAAAGTAGGTGCGCCGGTAATCGGCATAAACGATTCAGGCGGAGCACGCATCCAAGAGGCGGTTGATGCGCTCTCGGGCTATGGTGATATCTTCTTTAAAAACACAATGGCAAGCGGCGTTATTCCGCAGATTTCCGTTATCATGGGCCCGTGTGCCGGTGGCGCAGTTTATTCGCCGGGGCTAACTGATTTCATTTTTATGGTGGATAAAACATCGAATATGTTCATCACTGGACCGCAGGTTATAAAAGCCGTCACAGGTGAAGAGGTAACTTCCGAGCGTTTAGGCGGTGCCATGACCCACAATTCCATCTCAGGCGTTGCACATTTTATGGGTGAAAATGAGCATGAAACTATCCAGATGATTAGAAAGCTCGTAAGCTTTTTGCCGTCTAACAATTTAGACTTAGTGCCTAAAAAAGTGACGAACGATCCGGCTAACCGTATTTGCACGCAACTTAACAGTATTATTCCGGACAGCCCTAATAAGGCCTACGATATAAAAGATGTTATCCGTGAAGTTGTTGATGATTTTGACTTCTTTGAAATACAGCCACTCTACGCCACAAATTTTGTTATCGGGTTTGCTCGCATTAGCGGCCAAACCGTAGGAATCCTTGCAAATCAACCAAAATCAATGGCTGGCTGCTTGGATATCAATGCGTCTGACAAAAGCTCAAGGTTCATATCATTTTGCGATAGCTTCAATATACCGCTTCTTACTTTTGTTGACGTTCCGGGCTTTTTGCCGGGTTCACAGCAGGAGTTTGGCGGCATAATCCGCCACGGCGCAAAAATGCTCTACGCTTATTCCGAGGCCACAGTGCCTAAAATTACTGTGATTGTCCGCAAAGCTTACGGAGGCGCATACCTTGCCATGTGTTCAAAGCATCTTGGCGCAGACAGCGTATTTGCTTGGCCTAGTGCAGAGATTGCGGTTATGGGGCCTGATGGTGCGGCCAACATCATTTTCCGCCGTGAAATTGAGAGTGCAAGCGATCCACAAGCAACGCGCGCACAAAAGATTAAGGATTATACAGAGCAGTTTGCAACGCCTTATCAGGCCGCCGCTCGTGGTTATGTAGATGACGTGATAGAGCCTGCTGATACAAGAAGGCTGATTGCAAATGCGCTTAATATGCTGGCTACTAAACGTGTGACGAATCCGGCTAAGAAGCATGGAAATTTTCCGGTTTAGGAGTTCGGTAGTGCGTAATATCATATATATAAAATAACAGATTATCGGGCAAGGGCTTAGGCGCTTACCCGATTTTTTATGTTAAAGCATTATTCTAGCATCATTATAGTCAAGCCACTTTAAAAGTGTCCAAGTAAAACGCAGGATTTTTTCTGCAAGGCAAAGAGCCGACAATAGGAACCCGTCGGCAAAGCGGAAGATGCCCGTTGCACGCAGTGGGCGGCGCTTGCGCCGTTTTTGCCCCGGGGTTTAAGCCCGTCTATTAATTCTGCAGAATTCGATACAATACACCAATTTTATTATAACATGAATTTTAAGCTTTGACTCGACATTTGAAAAAGAAAGCCATTTTTCAAAAGATCTCTCAGCTCTTTTGCCGCAAGTCACCCAAAAAAATTTTATATTTGGGGGACCCGGGGCAAAAGCCGCACTGAAATTGTGTGTTAAACCGTCGCACAATTTCAAAGCGTGCGTCGGCCTTCTAGGATGCAAGGCCGACGCAGTAAATGCGAAGCATATACGACCAGGTTTGCCGATGTGTGTTGCACAATTTAGGAAGAAACCCCTCGCAGCGCTCTGAGTTTCTTTTTAGGTACACATTTTATCTTTTCATCTATGCCAATGTCAAATAATATCTTAAAAAGGAGAAGTTATGGGATACATAGAAGATGCATTCAAAAGGGCTCACATACAGCACATTCGGGAATTTGTACTCCATGAGGTTGAGGCGAATGAAATCAGCAGTTTGACCTACGAAGAGAGACTGAACGACTCTACGGTGTCTATGTATGTTAGGCTTAAAAACTTATGCCAAGACAAAGAAGAGCACGAAGATGCAGTTATGGACTTTAATCATGCCTTATCTGTCTATACGGATACTCATATCGAAATCGGAATGAAAATAGGTGCAAAGCTGATGCATAATTTATTGATTTGATCAAATGGGTCCTGTTCAAAAAAATCAAGGCAAATGAAAAAGTTACACGATATAGGCGATAAGCCTTCCTGCAACAGTTGATATGACTCATTTGCTATTTTTCGGACGCATTGGGCGGATTCCATATCCGCCCGTACTCATAGCTTATCTTCACACCACCTCTCCCATCTCAACTTCTCCATGAACTCTTTCTATTCTAGCCCCGAGGCTCCCCAATTTCTCCTCCAGCCTATAATATCCTCTATCGATATGATGTACGTTTCCAATCTCCGTTACCCCTTCTGCGCAAATAGCTGCAATCACAAGTGCTGCCCCTGCTCTAAGGTCAGTTGCCGCTACCCTCGCAGAGCTTAAGTACTTAACCCCTTCAATCATCGCATTCCTTGAAGCAATCTTTATATTCGCCCCCATTTTCAAAAGCTCAGGTACATGCATAAACCGATTTTCAAAAACCGTCTCACAAACCATGCTACTCCCATGGGTGAGTGCTAAAACTGAGGTAAACGGCGCCTGCAAATCCGTAGGGAATCCCGGGTGGGGCATTGTCTTAATCTCAGTAGGCGAAAGGCTTCTGGAACCTTCGGATACTACCCATAACCCGTCCATGTCCTCTATAACCCCTACATTCATCTCGCGGAGCTTAGCAATTACCGGCTTTAAATGCTCAGCACTTATACCTTCAAGAAAAACTTTGCCGCCCTTTGCAGCCACTGCCGCCATAAGCGTTCCCGCCTCTATTCTGTCAGGCATTATGCTGTAGTTTGCCCCACGCAAACGCTCTACACCGGTAATCTTTATGGTGTTTGTCCCTGCTCCTTTAACATTTGCACCCATATTGTTTAGGAAATTGGCTAAGTCCACTATCTCGGGCTCTGTGGCAGCATTTTCTATTATCGTAACTCCCAAAGCTAAGCTCGCCGCCATCATAATATTTTCCGTTGCGCCCACAGATGGAAAATCAAGATATATCTTGTCGCCTACCAGACTCTCAGCCGTTGCTGTTATCTGCCCATGTATATTCTCAACCTTGGCCCCAAGTGCCGCAAAACCCTTCAAATGCAAATCCAGCGGCCTAAGTCCTATATTGCAGCCACCAGGCATAGCTAAGTTTGAGCTCTTAAACCTAGCCAAAAGTGGACCCATCACCAAAAACGATGCACGTATGGCACTTACTAGCTCGTATGGAACTTCAGATGGTTTTATGCCGGCAGGTCTTATAACTAATGTATTTTTCAACGGATTCCTTATTACCTTAGCACCAAGGCTCTCTAATATGCTCTTCATAGCCAGGCAATCGCTCAAGGCAGGAATTCCACTAAGCACGGATTCCTCATCCGTTAGTAAGCACGCCGCTAGTATAGGCAATGCCGCATTTTTAGACCCGCTTATATTTACTCTTCCTGACAGGTGTCCGGACTCTTTAACTAAAAACTTGTCCAATCTTTTTACCTCCCGACATTTTTCTGTTTTCCCATAGGTAGTCTAATGCACCAGAAGCACTAGGGCTTGCCGGCAATTGATTTTGCGAAAAGTTTTTGGCTGATTTTCCATCACTGTTCTCAAGATTTTTCGCTACCCATTAAAAATATGTTTTAATAGGTTCTCGCCTGCCTCGGGGTCCCCCAAAGACTTTGTTTTGGGGGACCCCGAGGCAAAAACGGCGCTTTGCACCGTCCACTGCGTGCAAAGGGTATCTTCCGATTTGCCGACGGCTGCGCTGACAGGTCACTATTGGAGGCTCTTAGGTCGCAAAAACTGAAGCTTTTGCTGCCCGGGCGGCTACACTGACAGGCAATCTGCCTAGCTTACTCCTACCAGTACATTGAATGCAAATCTTTGATTTACATGAATGCGCCTCCTCCTCCACACGACTTTATAAAATCTCGTAGGAATTGACGAAATATCGGGCTCGAAAGCCTTTTTTCAAAATCTATTGCCGGCGTACCCTTGCAAAAGCTTGCTATTTTTACGTTGTACAACGTCGCCGCCTTACCGTTTGAACCGCCTGAGTACATATGGAAAGGCGACTCCTTATCAAGAGCGTGTTCAAATAAAGCTGTTATGTGACTTTAAGATTGATATTTTCACCCTTTTTCTCAAGGTTTTTTTCGCTACCCATTAAAAATATGTTTTATGGGTTCCCGCTGGCCTTTGACCCACCCCAAAAAACTTTGTTATTTGGGGATACCGGGGTGAAAACGGCGCTTTGCACCGCCCACTGCGTGCAACGGGTATCTTCCGCTTTGCCGGCGGCTGCGCTGACAGGTCACTTATCGGCGCTCACTTGCAGATGATCTTCGAATACTTGCACTAGTTTACGTTCGCGCCTTCTCAAATGGCGAAAAATCAGCATCTTAAATTCACGCAACCCATTTATGTGAACACGCTCTAACAAAAAAATATTCAAACTTTTGCTTTAGAGTTTCTGATACATTTGACTATATTATGTTCAAAAGTTACCTTTCTCAATCCAATAACATGAAAAAAAGGCAAGTTTTTTAAAAGAGCCTTTTCGTAAAAAACATTGAAATCAAGTGCTTATTATGATATAATTTTTTGAGTATAGTGGGTTAAATTTAGCTGGTTCAAACGAACTTGTTTGTTTTACCTGTTTAACTTAGGCGAACGGCCCAGCACTCGTTACATGTGAAAATTATTTCATAAAAATATTAGGGGGTTTCTACCAATGGCATCAACTTCTGTTCCGGTTATCGGCATTCTTGGAAATTATTCTACCTTATCTTCTACTAACTCTACAGAGCGTTTCTTCATTAACAAATCATATATGGAAGCAGTTAGGCTAAACGGTGGTCTTCCAATGCCTATCCCTTGTGTGGATGAGCCAGAGTATTTAAAAATTTGTGTGGATATGTGTGATGCGATACTTCTTCCGGGCGGTATTGATGTTGACCCGAGATTTTATGGCGAAAACCCACACCAAAAGCTAGGCACGGTCCAAACTGATATGGATGAGGTTGCTTTCAAGTTGCTTGAGATTGCTTTTGCTAGGAAGATGCCTGTGCTTGGTATTTGCCGTGGTGAGCAAGTTATAAACGTAGCCCGTGGCGGCTCGCTCTATCAAGACATAGCGGCAAATTATGAAAAAGAATCAATGATGCACCAGCAAGAGGCTCATACCAGCATCGCACTGCATACTATTAAAGTTGAAAAAGGCTCTTTGCTTCATGATATTTTTGAAAGTGAAGACGTTCGTGTCAACACTTTCCATCACCAATCTGTCAAGGCCTTAGGCAAAGATTTGGTGGTAACTGCCGTAGCTCCTGACGGAATTGTTGAAGCGATAGAAAGCAATGACAAGACTGTTTTAGGTGTGCAATGGCATCCGGAGCTTCTTATACATAAGCAACCTGAGATGAATAGAATTTTTGAGTATTTTATTCAAACTATGGCAACTGGATATAAAAAGACGAAGTAACAACTCGAAACATTTTCATAAAAGGGCTAAGTCTGCAACCAACGGTCACAGGCTTAGCTTTTTTGTTTTTTAAGTATTTCGCCTTGACTGTATCATTCTCCCTAGGTTTTAATTCTCTAAATTCGTGAGGGAGTAGTTAGCGGGATTTGTCCCGTGGCAAGTCAACATACTGGCCAATAATGTCCGGCTTGCATTAAATAACGAGACTTATGTATAGCTATTAGTGTATTGACCCATGAAAAACGGGCATTGAGAAAAAAGACCTCCTATCGTAAAATTAAAACGATGGGGGGTTTTTGTATGCCACGAACATATAGGCGAGTTAAAGGTCTTGAAGAAGAAATATTCAGATTGAAAGAAGAAGGCAAGACAAATCGTGAAATAAGAGAGCTTTATGGTCTTAGCGAAAAGCAGATGAAGAATTTAATAACCCGTCATAATCGAAGAGAAGAAAAGAAAGCAATGGGTATATTGCCGCGGCGTCCTGGATGTCCTCCTAAAGGAGCACTTGGTATTCAAAGTTTTACATGACAGGTACTTCCCCACTCAGTATTTTGACAAATATTATGCTGGTTTTAGCTGTGAAAAAAACTTGTAGAGGTGGATGATGCCCATAATAGTTATTATTACGACAGTGAGACATTTTGCAAACACGCTTATGTATGGTTTGCTGAGCATTCTGAATGAAACATCTCTTGACAAAATAGCGCTTATATGACTAGGTTATAGATATATTATTTTTTCCTATTGACTTTATCACAATGTCAAGGTTTATCCTATTAGATGTAATCGATTACCGGCACCCAAAAAGAAAGGAGTCTATATGTTTAAAATCGGCGAATTTTCAAAGCTTGTTCGTGTGTCTGCGCGTATGCTTCGCTACTATGAAAAAAGCGGACTGTTTTTGCCTGCGCACATAGACCGCTTCACGGGATACCGTATGTATAGTGCCACACAAATCCCGCAGCTTACACGCATCATTACTCTACGCGACATGGGCTTTGGAGTAGAGGAAATCATTGAGGCGCTACCAAATTTCCACGATGCAGAGATTATGCAGAAAATGCTTAGGCAAAAGCAAGATGAAATACACGCCGCAATCGCAAGCGAACAAAAGAAGTTGGAAGCTATTATTACTATGAGTGATAATTTTGAAAAGGAGAGTTTTAATATGATCTATGACGTTGTGTTAAAATCACTGCAAGCAGAAAAGGTAATATCCCTTCGTGAGACAATACCAGCTGAAAAAGAAGAGAGCCTTTGGGATAAGCTTTGGGCGTTTATTAAGCAAAACAATATCAAACATGGGACCGGAGGGTATTCAATATACCATAACGATGAGTATGAAGAAGATAATGTGGATACGGAAATCGCTGTGCCTGTATCAGAGTTTGGAAAAGACATGGATGGGTTTCATTATAAAGAACTGCAATCAGTTCCCGAAGCCGCTACAATACGCTTCTGCGGTTCTTACGAAAACTATGCCCCCGCAATGGAAAAATTGGCGCTATGGATTGAGCAGAATAATTATGAAATAAGTGGAGCTGTTCGCGGCTTTGCTATTGCTTCTCATATGGATGGCGTGTCAATGGATGAGTATATGACGGAGCTTCAAGTACCGATTCAAAAAATGTAAAAGGCTTTCCGGCAGTCTGTTGAAAAATGTCAAAGTTCGATATGTGGACTTTGGCATTTTTTATGAGATCACTGCATATAGTTTTAAATCGAAAAACGATCTAAACGGCTTCAGAGTTTATAATACATACTCTAATCATACTTTTCGCTGAGCAAAAAATATGAGCATGAGTCGCTAATTATCTATCCGGTAAAGCGAAAAGTTCGTTTGTGTGGCTTAAATTTAATTCACTATATTCATATTACTTTAAAATTGCATCAAAAGAGCGCAGGTTTTTGTCTTAGGGCTAGACTGGTCTGCAGCCTGCCCGACCTAGCATCCTGGAAGTTGGGTTTCAAGAGTAGACGAAGGTATATAGTCAACGAATTTGAAAACTTAAATCACCTCCTCTTAGCTTGCTTGGGCAAGTGTCGTCGAAGGCACTTTGTCTTGCAGAGAAAATCCGGCATTTTCTTCGGAAACTTTTCATTTCGTTGACTATAGTGACATGTCAGCGCAGCCGTCGACACTTTGTCAAGAACTTTTTTATCTTTTCCAAGAAAAATCATATTAGGGATTCACCGCTTCTGTTAAGTCAGCAATGCCAAAAAGATTGTTTGGTTCGTCACTAAACGTCTGCAGTTAATGTCTGTATCATAACTAAAGGTAGCATCCAAGGAGTGCTTAGCTACAAAACATCTTAATGAATATATTGCCATTTTGTAAATAATATAGTATGATTTATGAAAACTTATTAGATTGGAGTGAATTTATGCTAGCAGCAACCCAGTTTTTTAGGGACATTCAAGATTGGGTCTGGGGACCCGCTGCATGGGCAATACTTCTTGCCGGCGGTTTAATTCTTACAGTCCGCTTAAAAGGCTACCAAGTCACGAAGTTCGGGCACTACATGGACCACACTATCATCGACATGTTCAGGAAGCCCGAAAACAAAAAGAACCCCATCGTTGGTAAGGGTGATATCAGCCCTTGGCAGGCTCTAATGACGTCGTTTTCCGCCACAATGGGCGTGGGGACCCTTGCCGGAACAGCTACGGCTATAGCATGGGGCGGTCCCGGTGCCGTATTTTGGATGTGGGTAGTAGGCTTTTTCGGAATTGCAACAAAGTTTAACGAAGTTATCCTTGCCTGCCACTTTAGAGGCGCAAACGCCAAGGGCGAGGTTTTGTCAGGCCCATTTGCCTATATGGAAAAGGGTATGAAGGTAAAATGGCTTGGAAAATGTTTTGCGATTGTATTCGCCTTTTTCGGAGCATTGGGTGCTTTTGGAATAGGCAATATGGTTCAATCTAATTCTGCTACAAGTGCCATAGCCCATGTTTTCCCCGGCGTCAATAGACTAATCATTGGTCTTATTGCGGCATTCTTAATCGGGCTTGTAATAATTGGCGGAATTAAAAGTATCGCAAGAGTTGTAGACAAAGTTATACCGTTCTTAGGTGTAACCGCTATAGTTACATCTATCCTTATCATCTTTTCAAGTATCACCGATGTTCCTTATGCTTTTAGCCTTATAATCAGAGGCGCCTTCAGCGGATCAAGCCTTACGGGCGGTGTTGCCGGTGTTGCTGTTATGTATGCTGTTCGCCTTGGTCTTCAGCGAGGCATATTTTCAAACGAGGCAGGCCTGGGTTCCGGGGCCATAGCATATTCTTGCGCAAAAACAGACCATCCTGTTAAAACATCAATGTGGGGCTCTTTTGAAGTTTTCTTGGACACCCATGTTATGTGTACATTGATAGCATTGGTTATACTTACACAGGTAGACCTTGCATACATAAGCCCCGGGTTTCATACGGCGAACATAACCGCCGCTCCTTTAGTTATACAATCATATCAAAATTCATTTTTCGGCGTGCTGTTCGGCGGTTGGCTGATGGCGTTTTTGATGGCCACCTTTGGCTTTACAACCGTTATAGGCTGGGCATATGTTGGAGAAAAATGCTTCGAGTATTTGCTCGGCCCAAAATGGGGAATGAAGCTAAGAATTTTTTACAGACTTTTAATTCTCCCTGCCACAGTTTTTGGCGCAATGGGCGGCGTTGCTCTGATATGGGCTATAGCTGATATCATGAACGCATTTATGGCATTGCCTAACATCGTTGCTGTAGTGATCCTAAGCGGAGTATCCGCAAAGATTGCCGATGATTATTTCAAAGGCAAAAAATATGAACCACTGCCGGATAGTTTCAATAATGACAATTTAAAGAAAAACAAATAACAGTAATCTTTATAAAGCTACCTTGCTTATCATAGCAGGGTAGCTTTTTGAACTTACACCAAGCCAGCAACATAAAATGCTTGCCGCTGTCCGTGCCACATAACACAATAAACACGGACTTTCAGATGCCAAACTCTATAGACAAGTGTGCCAATAAAGCTCCCCGCACCGGGTGGAAATTGATAAAATTCGAGAGGCGCATTTTTACGTCTCCTATCGTGGTGATGGCATTAGGTGACATTAGGCATTGTCACCGGTTGCACAGGCGAATCATTCGTTGTACAAGCAACTAAAAATGCGATAAGTGCCAACCATAATTTATTCAAAATAAATTGAAACATTCCAAGAAATGCCGAAACGGTCATTCACAGAACCCATCAGACGACCGTAAAACTCTAATGAAAGAGCCTCAACAATTTCCCCACCATCTGCGAGTTTGTTGAAAACGGAAGTCACCTCCTCTGCGGAATCGAAAGAAAGCGTAAACCAAAAGTTTTCGCATGACATTTTCTTTTCAGCCCCATCGGACATCATTATAGGAGTACCAAATAACAATACTTCCGAATACGTTACAAAATTTGACGGCAAGGATGTGTCCATATTAGGGTCTGTTGGGTCATTTCCGTTATAAACAATCGCTTTTACTTCCGCTCCAAGCACTTCTTTATAGTAGGTAATGGCTTCATCACAATTACCCGGAAAACCTATTGATGGAAAATTAAGCATATAATCTTGCTCCTTTCGTTGTTTTGATAGAGCAATTATATCACGCTAAACACGACTATGGTATATCTAAAGTGCTATCAGTGTCTAAAATTATAACGAATAGAGCCGTTTTCTTATCGACAAGCTGGCGTAACCTCCCGAATATCAAAAGGGAAGGTCTTACACCACACGATACGAGTATCGACCTCGTAGTTTTCCTGTGGCATTTTGTCAAGCACATTTTTTCATCACGTTGTGAATAATAATGTGCTTAATGACGGGGGGCTTGCGCGCTTCATTTGGCTGTATATTTTGAGCATAAGGAAATTTTCAAATTCCTGCTGGAAAAAGACGCGAACTTTGAGGTCAAAACATGCACGGGCAAAACCTGCGTAACCATCGCTGCCGAGATCGGGCAGAAGTCATTGATTGAGCTAGTCGGCATAATCCTAAAGCGCAGGTCAGCTATGGAAGGCAGCCGCCCCGTATAAAATTCGCAACTACATCTCTTTATTATATTTGTGACGCAAAAGGGCATACACAATGACTTTTACCGCGAAAGCTGCCAGAAAAACCAGCGTCACCACCAGCTCTACCTGCATCACCATCAAAAAGATGAGCAATGCCGAGTCCAGCCACCCCGTGTAAAGCAGTTGGTTGTAGGATGTCCTGTGGGAGATAGCGATATTGCGCTCGTCGCCTTCAAGGATATCTAATTCCTTGTCGCTGTCTGCTACTTCTTTGGCAAAGGCCGAGCCCTTTCGCGCCATAAGGCGACCGACAAGCATAATAAGCCCCGCTATCGCAAGGATGCCCCCAAGGCTAATAATTGCAATCGGCAGGGCTAGTAGCAGCCCCTCTATGCCTGCTTGAAAAAGCAGCATCGCCACCCCTACCAAGGCAAGTAACAGCCCGCCTCTAAGAGTAAATAATCCTATTTTTATCGCTTTTTTCATTTTCCTGCCTCCTCATAAATAAAAATCTCTTCGATGCTCATGCCAAAATGCCGCGCTATTTTGAACGCCAATAAAATGGACGGGTTGTAGCGGCCGCTTTCCAGCGAACTAATCGTTTGCCGCGATACTTCCAGTGCCGCAGCCAACGCCTCTTGCGTGATGTCGCGCTGTTTGCGGATTTCCTCCAGATGGTTTTTCATGGCTAGCTCCTTTCCGGTCTTGTTAATGCGTAAAGCTAACTTTACATTAGTATAGCATAGCGAAAACAAATGTCAAGTACGTTTTACATTATACTTTTTAGAAAGGGGTGGTTTTGTGGCAAAAGTAGTATTTATACGTCTATAGGCTTGGGTGGCCGTAGCTATTTTGCCTCGTCTTTCGGAACTCTTTTTATGTTACAATTTTATTACAAAATAGCCACTATCCACGGCAGATACGTCATAAGTAATATTCAAATGTTTCTCATAATAAACTGGTTGAAAAGCAACACCATAAGAACCATTTAACCACTACTCAAAACCGCCGGCTTTCTGCGTATTTTTGACACCGATTAAATATGTCCTTATAAGATTACAGCCCCGAGGTCGAAATTAAATTTCAATAGTGTGCAAAAACTGCAAAGATTCAATGTAGTTTTTGCATTAATGATGTATTTTAATTCCGCCCCGTCGGCAAAGTGAAAGATATCGAGATAGTTTAAGCTACGTTTTTCAAGAATGCCGTCGGTTCGTAGACAAAAAATCGTGAGGTCGGGGTTCCGGCTACGCCATTATGAGGAAAAAAGATAAATTATGTGATGCCGTTTTGAATCAACATGACTAAAAGTATCTTCAGCCGCAATAAGAATTCATAAACCTTAATTGTTTTGTCAGAAAAATTTAAAAAATTCCTTGAAGTTCATTTTTGACCGTGCTATAATGTCGATACAGCATTTGCATCCGTACATATTCACCTTTAACAGAAAAACACTTTCTAAAAAAGAGGAGGACTAATTTATGAAGAATTTCAAGCTCGGATTATTGCCAAAGCTGTTTATCGGTATTGCAGTAGGTATTGCTCTAGGCTTGTGGGGTTTTACCCCAATCATGCGGATCTACGCAACAATCACTTCTTTGTTCGGTACATTCCTTGTTTTTATTATTCCATTTATCATTATGGGGTTTTTAATCCCCGGCATCACTCAAATTGGCAAAAACGCTGGTAAAATGGTAGGGTTCGTTGCATTGTTTGCCTATACGATGACGCTTGCAGCGGGCTTCATAGCCTATTTTATGACAGTCGCTTTATCTAATATCATTGTTGGAGGCGCTTACGACCTCGGTGGTTATAGGGATGCTCCTGAGCCATTTATCCAGTTAGCTATTCCTCCGCTTATGGGAGTTATAACAGCCCTTGCCACATCCTTTATTGTGGGCACTTTCTTAACCACAATAAACGGTGAAAGTACACTTAAAAAAGTAGCCTTTGACTTCCAACATGTAATGAAGCAGGCTATCACTAAAATAATTATTCCTATTATACCATTCCATGTCTCCGGTCTGTTTGCATCAATGGCCTACCAGGGGGAAATTGCAGCGGCAATGGGTGTGTTTTTCAGATTGTTTGTCATGATAATCGTTACAGATATTTTATTCCTGTTTGTCCTGTACCTTATTGCAGCAAGCCTCTATAAAACGAATCCATTCAGCATGATGAAAAAGATGATTCCTACATACCTAACGGCACTTGGTACGCAGTCTTCTTTAGCTACTATGCCTATAAACTATGTTAATGTTAGAGCAATCGGAGTTAACCAAAAAATTACCGACTTTATCGTTCCATTTGGCGCAACGGTTTTACTTGCCGGTAGTACTATGTCTATCGTTTCGTGCGCTGTTGTGGTAATGATTATGTTTGGTATGGACTTTAATGTACTCACGTTTGCTCCGTTCATATTCATGCTGGGAGTCATGATGGTTGCAGCCCCTGGTGTGCCCGGCGGCGCTATTATGGCAGCCTTAGGTGCGCTTGAGGTTTCACTTGGATTTAGCGGTGAGATGATGGTACTCATGATGGCTCTGTACTTTGCGCAAGATAGCCTCGGCACAGCAGTTAATATCACAAGTGACGGCGCGGTAGCTGTTTATCTGAATAGAATTATGGGGCACAAGAAATTATATCCAATTTCTCACAAAGAGGCAGAAGAACAACTAGCCGCATCTGGAATAATGGAAGAGGCGGCAGGAGCATAAGGCTTACTTGGCCGGCATAATATTGCGGCTTCAAAATTATATGACTATATCAAAAACTTAAGGGACTGTCCTCGGACAGTCCCTTTTCTAAGGACAAAGTCTTCACTCTGCCACTACGTGATACAAGGGGTTTGCTAAAAAATGAGTTGGTAAGGTTGTTATATAACCTTTACAGAGTAACATTGTAACTGCCATTATGCCCATGCTATAATTATCATAATGATAAGCAGTTGAACGAACATAATTTATATTTTGTATGGAAGGACAAACGATATGATTTTTTATCACGCGAGCAATATCGGAAAATTGAAAGAAATTCTTCCATTGTCCGACGATAAAAAAAGCGGCAAAAAGTAGCTTACTTTACTCCCGTGAGAGCATACGCCCTTTTTTACTTGCGCGGTATGGAAGTAAACCATGTTACTTGCAGTGTGTCTGAAGATAATATAACAATCTACAACGAAATATTTCAAGACCAACTCAGTACAATGTATCAAGATAGGAGCGGTTATTTATATACTTGCGAAACCAGTGGTAATATTACATTGGCGCATACCACCGGCATTTGGTCGGCAAAAGAGCCAGTTACTGTCATGGCGGCGGAATATATCGGTGACGTCTATGACCTTATAATGCAAGAAGAAGCCGCCGGAAACGTTCAAATCATCCGTTATGAGTCTTTGTCGGAAAAAAAGAAACTAGAGAATACCGAAATTATAAAAAATTATATACTGAAAAACAATTTGTTGTCTACCGATTCGGCAAAATCACGGTTTTGGGCTAAATATTATTCGCAGGCATGGAAAATCGCAGAAATGGAGAAAGCAGATAATAAGGGATATTAAACATTTTCTTCGAACCCTTGTTTTCGCATCGATAGGCATGATCCCCCTCTGTGGCGCCAGCACCAACCCCGTTAGCGTAAAATACGAGCTTATGCGAAAAATGCAACACAATTTATGAAGTGACAGGATGCTCGATTGAGTATCCTGTCATACACCCTTCTCACATGGCAATAACGCCTTATTTATGCCGTAAATGAGCCGACAGCCATGTGATTTTGTAGGCTCGATTTCTCAAACCCCTTCATAGAATAGCAACTGATTATACTCAGAAGAATTCGCACAACCAATTTATATAAACACGTTCTAGTCGGGTGAACAATTAGGACAGCATTTGTCCTCAGCGTTCACATAAACTTTCTCAGCAGCTAAAATAGTCGCCTCGACCTGCTTTACCAAATCCTGTATTTGGCTGAGAGTTCTACAATGCTCACTTAGCAATTGATAATATAGATTTTTATAGAGCCCACACTCATTTTCCATACAAAACCCTTTCATTCGCATAGTTATAGCAATTTTACTAAAGGTGGTCCGGCTTATGCTCCATACCCCAGCCTTTCCGCGCGCAAAAGCCGGACTGTGATTAAGAAAATTGCATGTAACCTGCTGCTTAAACCGCCCGAAAATACAGCCCATCCCTTGCATGTAATGCTTATACTAATACCTGATTCAAATCCAAAACTTTTTCGCGACTAGAATCACCCCAAAAGGGCTTCTCCTCGCCCTTTTGGGGCGTCGCTTAAACTTTTGGTTTTAATCTAGGATTAGTATTACATAAATGTTTACGGTAACGTTTACGGCAATCCTGTTGATAATACGTATTGATAAGAAAAAACAGTACAATAAAGTTATAGATAATTGTTAATACTCATGGGCTGAAAAACAGATAAGTTCAAACAGCAGGCTATAACATGCGGACCCCACCGCAACCAATAAAAAAACACAATATAGGTGTAATACCCATATTGTGACAATAATTTTGTACACGGCCAATTATGGAAGGATTTTTCCAACAAGTGGAAAAACCGGCTGACGTTTTGACCCAGAAGGAACCGGATGAAGTATCCGGCGACACGCCTTGATTTATGCACACGCTTCTAGTGCGGAAATCAGTGTCGTTTTTGACGAAGTCAAAAATTC
>Ga0131853_10005860_pt1 | contig 22189 bp, 14 predicted proteins | sample TergutLab28metaG_FD_92764 | JGI IMG/M metagenome (GOLD analysis project Ga0131853, IMG submission 92764) | Labiotermes labralis P1 segment gut microbial communities from Petit-Saut dam, French Guiana - Lab288 P1 (version 2) (version 2) | ecosystem: Host-associated > Arthropoda: Insects >... | reverse complement strand
GACAGACAGACAGACAGACAGACAGCCCGCGACACGTTCATGAACATTCATACGCACACGTAATGTTTGGGGGTTTTCACGGCGACTTTTCCCACATCACGATGCTCTAGAATTGCAATGTTTTATAGACGGCAATGTCAGAACCAAGAAGCTTTGGTGGAGCGCGACGCTTTCTGCACCATCTGACGCAGCTGCTTGGTGTCAAGGAATCACTTCTGCCGTCGTACATACGAAGTGCAGCGTGACTGACCGCCAGATACTTAACAAGTCACACGTCGTTACCAGAGCGGATAATATCCGTGTTGAAAACACGTGCTAGAGAAAACAGCATAACGAGGAGCTTCATATTTTATACTTCTCGACAAATGTTATTAGAGCGATCGTGTCAAGAAGGCTGGAATGGGTCGGTCATGTAGCACGCGTGGGGGAGAAGAAAAATTCATATATGGGTTTGGTTGAAATGACTGAAGGAAAGTGACCACTAGGAAGAGGTGCGTGTGAATGAGTATGTGCGGACTTGATAGAACGTACAACTCCTCAGTAAAGGGACAACTGACGACCTTTTGTGGATACGGCGATGAGCATTCACATTCCTTAAAATACCCGGAATTTTCGTCTAGCTGAGGACGTATCAGCTTGTCAAGGACACTGATCTATGGAGTTAGCTGTGAAAATCAAATGCGCCTTTATATGTCGGATACGCATGCGATACGGACAGGTATTGCGAAGGACGCAAAATGTCGGTCAAATTCTCTACGAACAATCCAATTTTTGATTATCTCATACGCGAGAATTAGATACAGGGATTTCCATGCACAACAGAAAGTTAAGATCTAAAAGTACAAACACCTCTGTGCGTAATGAGAAATTCAACTAAATGATTACAGATTCTGTTCGCAACCCACAGAAAGCGCATTCTGCGGTACACGAAGCTGTCACCCACGGTTGTTGAAGGAAATAACTGCAGTCTATTGTGACGAGATCACGAGAAACACATCAAATACTAGGCAAAACAAAATGTACAGTTCGCTTTTAATTTTAACGTAACAAGTTTCAAACGGCTACAAACCACGCAGTACGATATATGCATATACAACGCCACTCTTTGTCAAACTCTGTACTAGTGGCACGTGAGAGATCATCTCCAAGACCCGGTCGGTTTCCCCCCGAGAGATATATTTCTGCTCCCCTACCGGGAATAGAATGCCGATTACCCTATCGCATTAGCACCTAGCCTGGTCACTGCGAGACAGTGAGCCATCTCGGATCGTAATAGGTTTAAAAAACATATTGATATTAATCATACCGTGAACACGTGATACGCTATTACACGACAATAATCTTTCAGGCTTTGGCCTACACGTCGTAGTTCGCTATATAAATAGTGTGGCACAGCAGGAAAGAGATTTCTTCTACTCGAAAACGTCGAGACAGACTCTGGGACCCATCAAGCCTTCTATTGAGTGTGTAACTTTGTTCTTTCCCGGGTGTAAAGTGGATGAGGTTTATAGTTGACCACTCATTTCCGTCTAATGCCCATGTTACGAATGAGTGGATCTGAACCTCTGCACCTTAGACTTGCTGCTTCTGTTCTTACAAGAGAGAGGAAGTATCCCCCGCAATACCTTGGAACATAACGGACATGAATCGTAATCTCGAAGAATTTAAACGGTAAAATTTCTCAGACCACGACGCGAGAGATCCTAGCAGCGAAAGTTCCGGTAATTTTGCCTAATTGACGACTTCCACGCCATTTAGGGATCTTTTACATGCCGCAAATCTACGACATGGACCGACGGTTTTACTTCCCCTCCGAAGGAAGGCGTGCTGAGGATTTTTTTGCCCTGAAATCCTGAGGGCTTCGGCCGGGTTTGAACCCACGAACTCGGATGCTTAAAGGCAGCACGCTACCCCTAGACTACCGAAGCCGCTTAAGTTCGCACTGTTGCAACAAAACATGTGAATTATCTTGCTCTGTAAAAAAAAAAAAAAAATTAATTGGTTCTTTACACGACCGAAATAAAGTGTATTTCCATCGTTCGTCTTTCAGGCTGCTCACTTTGTATTTGTAACATTTATGTTCCATGTTTTTTTCTCGATTGTCGCGTACAGATGCTCTTCTGTTTTATTTGCAGGAGCGTGAAGGCGGATATTCAATAAAGAACATCTGAAGACAGAAAGCAGGAGAATTGGAAAAATTGTGTGTAAAAGCATTAAATAATAAAACTCGACGAAATCTATTTTTCTCGAAAACACAGTTAAATGAAATTGGACTGAAATGTCGAAGCGTGCAGTAGCGAGGCCGTGAATGTCTCATTGTTTTATTCGTGAATTTGACATTCAGAGGACCGTGCATCGTGATGTATTCTTATAATGAAAGCCAACGAGATAAACCTTTTCTCAAATTTATTTCATAAGTACTCTACATGTTTCGGACAGTCCTCTGTCCATCATCAGGAGTATCTCAACACTGTATACACGCAATAGATATTTGTCATGCTAGTTCTGTGGCTGTATGCTAGAGTGGTCATCCATCCTGATCACGCTAGCAGACACCAACAGAACTAGAATGACAAATACCTATTGCGTGTATACAGTGTTGAGATACTCGTGATGATGGACAGTGGACTGTCCGAAACATGTAGAGCACTTTATCAAATAAATATGAGAAATAGTGCGTCTCGTTGGCTTTCATTATAAGGATGTTTTATTCGTATTTATTTCTGGAACAAGGCACAAAGTGTTCTGCAAAGTGTTCAGCTAAATGAACGGTGCAGGTCAAAAGATTCCAGGAGGCAAAATATGTGTATTTAATAGGTGTAAGCAAAGTTGCGAGATATGAAATTTCCACAGCGCTGTTCTTGAGGCATGTGATCTGGCATTTTACACTGTGTATCGGGGTTAACCGCTTTCCATGTTCCATCGTCAGAATTTTAGAGGTCTTCCAAACCCTTGAAGAAGTAGGGATGCAGTGCCTAGAAGAACGGAATCCCATATATGAACATTTTTTAAAACTCGTGTCCCTTGTCACTTCGCTTACACCTACTTGATACACACAACTTTAGGCCTCGTGGACAATTATGACTTAAGATTTAATCCAACCCCTGAAGATCAGGGCGCTACGTTCCGTCGAATAGTCGGGCTAAGCTAAATCCGCTACATAAAGTAAAATCCCAGTAGATCAAACTTCTTGCCATCAACAAATTTATTCCCTCCTGGTACCGCCGTATAAACTGCGAGAAATTTATACGACGTTTCGAAAGAGTATAATATCTCGGTATTAACTGCTTACTCCGAAATGCCAGTAAATTTCTGCAACATTTCTCGCTATTACACCTCAGAAGTTTGCAACTTGTAAAGTCACCGCACTGAGCATTTCAAGATCCCACTAAAGTTTCCATCAATTTTCAACGCCAGCTCTACTTTTTTCCTTGCTTCATTCTGTTATTTTCACCCACCGTTCTTTCTCCTTCCTTATTGCGCTCTCTCTCTCTCTCTCTCTCTCTCTCCTCTGTATCTCTACACATAGCCATAACTTGGCAGGGGGGGGGGAGTCGTCCCTACCAATATTTTTTCTACCTAAGAATAGTTTTTTGGTGTTGAGTTGAAGAGAGGCAAATGAAAAAGAATAGGATGAGAGTGGGAGAGGGGGGAAGGGGTGTATGTATATGAAGGACTGTGTCTAACCAATCTTCCCCGTCTTTGTAATTCGACTTATTCGTAAATTAAAGTTCCTAATACTTATGGTCCATTTCGCCTCCCCCCCCCCCACCCCACACACACGTGTTATACGCACGTGACGCCCAAGCCTTGACCTTTGTTTTGTTTTTCTTTTCAGTGCAATAATTAAGAAGTTACACTGTACATTGTGTACTGGTGTAGTTAGAAATGCCGTGTGACGTCAGTAAGCATCACTTTAACCATCGCTGTAAATACTTGTACTTGCACGAGTGTATAAACGTACGTATGTATTCATGCATGTACGTAAGTGTGCATGTACGTACATACGTAACTGCTGTTAACATGTAGAAATTCTATTATTTGTGCAATACTACAGCAAGAAAATAAACCAAACATACACACTCTACTAATCCATAATCTAAGTGTAATTATGATCAAGATTATCTGCTGGTTACATCACCTCTGCAAGTGACAGGCTGAACTTTGAATTCCACTCTATCACGACAATAAGCACAAACCGTCTTTTCACGCACAGTCGAAGGTTCATGGGAATGTACTCATTTTCCACATGTATGCCTTACGTAATTTTAGACAAGATCCGCTCGATCTTTAACGCTACGCTGTGACTATGTTTTTAGTACAATTGTTTATGTAGTCTTGTTATTTCATATTTGACTTTTAACAATTAGTATGCAATTGTCATACAATCTTCCTGACGTATTGAATTGATCACTGACGACATCTGAATAAATCCGAAACATGTCTTATTGTACGTGAGATATGACCTAATGCAGCGCATATTGATTTATTTTCTTACAGTATGTTTCATATAATTATGTGCTCCGCATGTTCCCACAATCACCAAGGTTCATCTCCTTGAAGAGCGTTTACTGTTTCATCTTCGAATTGAAAAAAAAATATATTATTATGATGAACTTAAGGCTTCAAGGGAAAGAAATAAGAATCACGTTGCTTTACGTTGCCCCACACATACTATGATCGTCGCAACGATCGCAGTATTTCATACACGAACATAAAGAATCACGACAATTTATCTATCGTGCTCTATGTTTTTTTAAAACCGTGTGTGCATTAGGAATGCTGAAGAGGTGCCAGGTGCGTCCAGCAACTGGCACGGGTCAGTTCCAATGAGCACCGAGAGAATTTGTCAGAAGAAAATGAGATAAATTTTATTGTTCAGAAGAGATTCATACGAGGGACGGTTACGCAATTTTACCCTAATAGATTTCGGGAAGAAGATAAACTGAGATTTTAAATTCCGTGAGATTTTAGATTATGTCAGCTGTGAATATCAAGTTTACAGTCTTTAGAAATGTGATACCGTGTAGTTTGTTCGGTGGGCTCCAATTTCTGGAATAGCAGTTACCTCCGATAAATCAGTAATTATCAACCAAATTACAATACACTGTACTCTAAACACGGTAATATTTATAAATATTTACTTTTCTCTTCCTAGGTTATTGGGAAAATTTAAAGTAGCATTGTTACTGGAGACACAGACGTAATTAGGTGGCTAATATTAAAATATATGGGGAAAAAATAGGTTGGATTTGGCGAAAAACACTGGGCTGTTTTGAATTCGGCATGAATCTTGGGATTCCGTGAAAATTAGGGGAATTTTTGCATACGTATACACTTTCAAATTAGCAGGACACTGCCCTCTTCAGGTGTACAATGAGTGATAGTTCATAAAAATTCAGTAAGTGTCAGAAACGACAGGATTAGCAGTACCTCATGACTCTACTGACATTATGAAGTTAGTACTTCTCTTCTTTGTATATCGATACATTGAACCCCGCTATTCTCTCTGGATTTTCACCCATAATCCCTACTATTTTCTTTCTCTCTCTGGATGTCCATCCACATTCTCTACTACTCTGTCTCTCTCTCTCTCTCTCCCTCTCTCTCGCCGACCTCCCGCTGGGAAGTAGATGAAGAACTCAAGCCATGCTTATTGTGACCTACCGAACAGCAACCGGACTTTATTAATAACTCAAGGCATTAGAACAGCCCGCCACTTGGCACACCAGGACCTTGCGTAGGGGGCTGATCCTATCCCGCTTGTGCACCCATCGAATAAGGGTACACTGTTGCAACTATGGAATAACAATTTGACATTTAGGGGACCGTTAATCGTGATATATTCTTATAATAAAACCAACGAGATGCACTAATTTCTCAAATTTATTTTTGGAATAAAACTCTACATGTTTCGGAGAGTTTCTCTGTCCATCATCAAGAGTTTAGCACTGTACACACAACAATGGTATACGTCAACAAACCCTGTATGACATATACCATTGCTGTGTGTACAGTGCTAAACTCTTGATGATGGACAGAGAAACTGTCCGAAACATGTAGAGTTTCATTCCAAAAATAAATTTGAGAAATTAGTGCATCTCGTTGGTTTTATTATAAGACTATGTGACATGACACTTTATACGATAACTGGTGCCACCAAGCCTCACAATGTGTGTTGCATATTTGCTTATCAGAACGTCAGTTTGAGGCAATTGGAAGAATATTTGAAATATACAGTGACATTTGTAGCAATCTGAGCAGTGGGTCTGAATACACTATAGATGAAAACCCAAGGAAGTTTCAGGAGGTGGTGCGTGTGATGTAGTGCATACACGCTCAAATACGTTGAAATGTTCTTAAAGCGCCATGAGAACATTCCTTTACGGCCTTTTTGTGCGTGGAATAAATACACTCGGTTTAAATTGACATTATTATAATGTGTTGTGTTCATTGTAGAAGATAAACATCATTTTAGGTATAAATTAGTTTCTCCTGAAAACATTCACGTGGATCGAAAAAGTTATCAGAAACGTTGCTTTACACAGTGGTCTTACGGGTGATTTCTTCTACAGTAACGACTGGGGCGGCAGAATCTTCCGAAATGCTTTTGATTGCCTAACAAAATGAATCAAGCCACGGCGCAGTGAAAATATCAATCCAATATTCTTATTTCACGTATTGGCCCATCTGATAGGCAGTCTACATTATCTACAACGTTTTATTTATGTTCTACCTGACGACGCTGTCAGTAGGCCGGACTGTGCAGTGCCAAACTACAGGTTTATTGGTAAAAAAAATGGATATGGAAGTAAGCGGAATGCCTTCATCTTTGAATAATTTGAAGTAATAACCTGGAAGTCCCTTATTTTCAATCACGTCCTGTCATCCATGTATCCTTGAACCCTGTTTATTTACCAACACTTTCTGAGGTCGAACTACATTTGACAGTTAAATCTGTTAACATGCTTATCTGGAAGACAGGTGCACTCTAGCTATAATCCTGGTAGTCGGCTTCGATAGAGGGAGGATATTCGTAATTTCTTAGGAAGTATACACCGCATAATGGATCTCTGCCACATTCTTTGGAAAATTTATTGTTTTGTCTCTCAATCACGACGACTTAGCAAGCCATCTAACACGCAGTTGTCGCGGGATGGACTATGGTCATGCAGAAATACTGTCTACAGAAGTAGAGAATGAAGGAACTGATAAGACGATGTACTATTAAACAACAAATATTTGCGGTTGCCATCACTGTATGCATACTTCATCACGCGCTGATACAAATTAACTCCAACAAAGAGAGAGTAAACCCATATAAGTGAAGAACGGAGAAGAACATATATTGGCAGTGACTTCTCCTACTTTAAAATTTGTCCTAACAGAGTTGGTAATTAAATTTTAGCGCATGGTTTTTGAAACACTTATTATTTGAACAGAAAAAGGTAAAATTGTGAAGTTAAAAAAAAACGCTGTCGAAAGTCAAACAGGGGCATGGCAGCCTGTTTTAAAAGTGCTGAAAACTTCCATGTCTCCTAGGAATCTAAAATTATCTTCTAGGGGTGTTTCCAACGTGCTTTCGCTTATGCAAGTGCAGGTATGTCAAAGTTAAAGGGAACGCGGTGCTGGGAGGGGGAGGGACTGCCTAGTGCATCCCTGTTTATTTGAAGGACAGTTAAGAATATTCCCTTAAACCAAATTAGATATGTGTTGTTCGTGCCAATATCTACACCAATTATTGTCACGTAAAAGCGAAATTTGTTTTCTCAAATGAATATAAAAACTGATTTTTTCCTCACAGAGAAGAGTCATTTGTACACTACAAAGATCAACAAGTTAATCACGTTATTGTGGTAATCGTACACAACACATAAATCCACGGTTCGCACGGTACACATTTTGTGCATGTTATAGCATGTGGCAGGCCTACATTGACTTACCGCTGTTCTTGAAAGGGTTAATTACTCGGGTCTACATCTTATAAAAGTTCGCAGACTCCAGATTCAAAAGCGCGACGTTTCAAACCGCCAGAAGCTTACGACAGCTGTAATAACAAACATTATTACAGCCAAAAATTAGTACAGCATCCAAAAAACATTTATTTTCTTCACCAGCGAATAAGCGAAGCGGTAGGACGCCTACGTGTAAGACTATACATTAAGGTCGGAAGTTCTTAGTTAAGTATTATCAACCAGTCTGTGACATCGTCTAGTCTGATAGTTGGGTACTAAAATTTTCGAGAAAGGCTCCCCTCTTCCTCCAGTGTCGTAAAGTGACTTTTACCCTGAGTGTGGAAATATTATGATGTTCTGCTTTGAACCGTTCGTAACCACCTGGCAGACCCGCAAGCAGTTCAGAGTTTTATATACATCTGCTGGCCACTTACAAAAGATGCTCTGCAGCATCCTTCATTAAACAATTCCATATTGCGAAATCTGCGGTTCTTACGGCAGCAATGAAAGGCCACGCCGTGCCGACAGTCTCCATGGATTGACAGACCCAGAAGATGGAGGATAGCACTGTACTTCGAAACGTCGGCATTTATTTACCATTGAACACGGCGTAACATTTCAGAAGACTTAAGTCTCCGTGTTACACACTTCCTAATAAATAATTCGTTGCAAATTTAATGTTGTTACATGTTCCGTGCAACAAATTAACAATATTTTGTACTTAACTCCAAACAATAGCACATATATTCAATAATAACTGCTTATTGTGTCGTAATATTTTTTGCTACATGTTTTGACCTGCAGAGGCCACCTTCAGAGAGTACAGTGATACTTCCTTTATATGAGTGTTCTCCCTGAAGATGGTCCCTGCAGGTCGAAACGTGTAGGAAACTATATTACGACATAAATATTTATTAATAAACGTCAGTGGAATTAGGTGGAAAAAATGTAATGTATAATTTCTTTAAATAAGAAGACTGTTTATATCAGTTTTCCTAGTGTTTGAGGAACCAGGGTCGGCTAAAACGTCGGCAGAGTTGTACCACAATACGTGGTTTATCCCATAAGAAAATAAGGAAATGTTCACAGTTTTCGGCGTGGCAATATGCGGATTAGGTGCCGTAACTACAGTCAATAACACAACTAATGCATGTCTAATAATTGATGTTTTTATTAGATGTAAAAACATCAATTATTAGACATGCATTAGTTGTGTTATTGACTGTAGTTACCGCACCTAATAGTTACTACACACAACGGAGATGGCACACCTCAAAGTTATAAGCACTATATCGTCCTTAAAATTTCTTTCTACCTTTTTCAGAGTGCAAACTTTCGTTGTATACTTACGCAGCAAAAGCAGAAAATATTTGTACCTGATGTAGATATAAGCCTATACTAGTGGCTTTCCTAGCAGACCTAACCGCTTCTTCCCCTCACAGTAAGCCCATACATATCATATTCCCCTCCAATTTCATTTTTATCGGATTTACTTTAGAAGACATTTATCAGATTTCGCGTTTTGAACGGACAGGGGCAGTGCAGCCGAACTCTCCAAACGATACCGATCTGATCTCCCTCCTTCAGTTCAGCTGTCAATTTTCACCATCTACTCAACATACACAAAGGGAGGGATGTCTTCGGGCGATCCGACAACTGACGCAGCCTCACAATGAGATCTTAAGATCTTGGTTAGCTATTTGAAGCCTGCAGAGAAGAAGTCAGTCCCAGTGACCGGTCCCATTGGCCGCACGGTCTCAGGCGTAGGTTTTTGGCCGCTCGCCTGCTGAGACTTTGGGTTCAAATCCCGCCGGAAACATGGATGTCTGCTGTGAGTATTGTGTGTTGTCAGGTAGAAGTCTCTGCGACGATCTTTATCGCTCGTCCAGAGGTGTCCTACCGACTGTGGTACGTCGTACTGTGTGATCTAGAAGCTTCGTGAATGAGGAGGCCCTGGCCCACTGGGGGCTGTTGCGCCAAAAGAAAGAAAGAGGAGGAGAAAGACAAGAAATGGAAGGAAAAAGGAAGATAATTAGGAGGCGTAGTGACAGGCACTACATTTATTATCAGATGATAAAAAATTTTCTGCTTTGAAGGTTTCCGGGCAGTGTCCGCAAGCAGGTCTGGTAATAATAACAGGCTGTAGGCAGCGAAGAGTGTATTTTATACAAATAACAAGTAATATGTAAATTTTAGGCATTATTTACTGATAAAGACGCTTTATGTGGAGACAACGTCCTTCCGTCCGTCTATCCGTCCATCTGCCGTCTGTGACTACTATCCTGCTCCTGGAGTAGTGTCCGGGCTGCAGCCCGGACACTACTCCAGCTTAACCGCACCTAACCTCCAACATACAGCAAACCAAGAACGACACGACCAATGTGGTAAACAACATCATAGTCGCGAGCTCCTGATGATGGGCATAGTAATGCTCGAAACATGTTGGGCCTATAAGAAGTACAATAAAATATCAAGTGGCATCTAGTTGGATTTTGATTCTTAGTTATCACAATGATGAACGGTCCAATAAACATCAGATGGACATAAGGTATCTTCATATAACGCTGGCGAGCACTTGGAAGTTTCGTGAAAATCGGCACAGAAAATGCTATACTTTTCTAAAGACGAAGAAGAAAATTACATTTACGTGTGTACTGCAACAGAAGTACGCTTTAGAAGTGAAGACTTTCATCGTAACATCTGTGTACCGCACTACGTCACGGAATGCAAAACTAACCGAGTTGCTTCTCAAAGTAAGACTCGCCCATCCTCCGTCCGAGGGCTTATTAGGTACACAATGACTAATTTTGGGGATGTTAAGAAATACTCACGACTGCGCATGTGTTACGGTAATTACTGTGTTACATAAAGTTAAATCTGTAGCTTTTCCCCTACGATAAAAACGAATTTGACCATTCTGCTGTTGCTTACCAAAGTGAAGTTCTGATCTCGGTCATTCTATTAGGCCCATGCCAATGGGTGAGATAATGAGCAAATTTCCCTCGACTTAATTAAGCACCTCCTTCCGATTAAGTATAAGGGAGAAGAAGTTAACTATCACGCATAACATCCCTAACCTCAACATTATACTGTAGTGAGTGGTCATTTTTACGCCCAGACCGCCTGACACCCGGGAAGATTTTCCTGGCACCAGTTTCACGGGAGAATAAGTAGGCACCCAAAATCAATGTCTTCTGCGGAGAAGGCAGAAAAGTCTGACTCTGGCTGGAATCAAACTGTAATTTTCCACCTACGCCTAGAACTTACCAAGACATATTTCCTTTGCATTTTCCTACCAAAGCCCCATACTGATTTTTCTCTCCTCGCCGAGCCTATGCCCGGCCTGTCTCTCCATCTTTGACTTGATTAACACTAATTACAAATGGCAAGGAGTGCCGACAGTATGCAGAATTCGTGGTACTGTCACTTCATCCGTTTGAAGCCCATAGTCTCTCTTCAGCACAGTGTTCACTATTGTGGTTCTGCCACTATACAAGTACGATTGGAAATGGTGTACTCCCTGATACAGCACACAAAATTCAGCGAGTCGTTATCTGCTATCAAAGTGTCACACCTTTTTAGGGGCATGTGTAAATGTAATTACATTTAGGCCCCCAAGCAAAGCATCACTGTCAATGCGCCAATGTTCAGTGAACTCATAGTTACTCAATACATTTTTGTACCGAAATATATCCAAACAGTACGAAAAATACAGACGGTTGAGCATGGTTTTATTAGCATCCTTACTTAATGAGTTTCACAGCACCGATTACAAAACCTTGCAAATCCTGAACGGTATTATGTGGAGACTTATATACCGAATTTTACTCAAATCCGCCAAGAAACATGGGCATTACGTTTAGAAATTTATTTATGTTCTTGAACATTAATGTCACTGCGTCGATTGACACTAACCTCACACCTGTTCCATAGCGTTTTCCTACAGGAATGCCGTAACGACTTTTATAGCAATCCAGAGACCGTTCTGTAGCTGATATTTGGACACAGACGGACTGGCGAACGGGCGAATGCAGTCTCCATATAAGGCTCTCTTTACCGTCAATAACGTCTTAAATACAAAGCAAGGAAGAGAAATGTTGTAACCCCTGCAGAAATTCCATGCATTTGGTCCAATGAACGCTGAATATTACCGATTCTCATTCTTTTACCATCGACCGGACAAAGGAAAGCTATTTTTCTGCAGTCGTTCTTTTCAAAAGCTAATGTGAAATATAAACGGTCGAATGAAAACAGTGAAGCAGATATCGGAAGAGAATAAATCGCCTGTATCCTAAAAGTTTTCTTAAAAAATGTCTGAGAGGAAAGCAATAAAAGCAACATCTCTGTGGTGAATGAAAAATAATGAAAAAGAAGCGCACAGGAATGAAGGGGGGTAATCACTGGATTGTAAATGGTCATGCTGGTATTTGTAATGAAGTATGTATGGACTTCCAAAACAGGAGGAACTACTCCGTGTTCACGTATTTATGCTCAAGGAAGTGGTCTACAAAGAATGATCCACCTCTAAGCGTCCAGCATTCCTCTAGAAAAGAAAGATTAATGTAAAAGTGCATTAAGTCCAATTTACAATATCTTTTCAGCGTTCCTAGAACATCACGTCAAACTGTTCAAATGCTCAGTTCCCATCTCACAGAAAACACCAATATTATCCATTATAAAGATCTATCGGTTAACACTTTTTAGGGAAATAATCGACGATTCTTGTGAAAATCGCATAAAACACGTAAAAACACATGTGGACGAAAAGAGATAATGCTACTGATAGTAAAGTAGGTGACAGGACTACATGCAGTAACCACTTTGTCTTAAGGAACTAACAGATATTACGGTACAACCCGTCACCGAATATGACTGTCGTCTTGCTGGCATCCCTGATTTACTTTCGGGATATTTCAAGTTCGCATCTACGAAAATGCTAGTCTAATACTTTCTAAAAGGCCATAAAGTGTTCATTCCAATTTCTTCCACTTAAAAGTATCACAAATTTGGCTAGAAGTGTCACTAAAAAAAGCCAGCTGCATGCAGCTAATAGTCGTTCGGCTAGTCAAAAATTTCTCGTCATTACCGTGTTTATAAGAGATCCCTACTAGTCCGTACCACCAATTAAATCCACGTCCTTTGTTTGCTCTAAATACCCAGTTTTCTAAACGTCTGCTGTACAACTAAAGAATGTGTGGCGCATAGTTCTTACACAGCTATCACTTAAAAGTGGAATGTGAGGGGGGGGGGAGGGGGGAGAAAGAGAGTGAGCATATTGGCCAGGATAACGAGAGATTCTGAGAAATAATGTTTAACGTAAAACAAACTGTGTCTCCATTAGGATATCCAACCGATTTCCATTGTTTAGTAAATCAGTCGCTATTTACTGTGATAATCCTAGGAAATCCTAGGAAATACATAACCACAACGTGTATCTGAATTTTAAAGGAAGTGGCAGAAATAGGAAAAAGTTCGTCCGAATGGTCTAATACAGTCGTCGGAGGGCATAATCTCGTCATTAAAAGGTGCTGAAGATACCTGTGAAAATTAATTGTACTGGTATATAAGTCTTATAATCTTGGGGCTGACATGCCATGTAGCATAGTAGATACACACTAAGATGTACCGGCAGGCCTACTAATCTACAAGCCTAAACGACATCTTATCTCAAAAGACAATTATCCAAACAATGATCTCTCTGCACAGCTAAAATCTTGCCATACTGTTACAGGCCGCTGTGAGCAAACTGGAATAAACAGCTATTGCCTAATGACCGCGCCAACTGCCGGTCTGATCGGGTTGGTCCAAGTTTCCTCAGCACCATCAGAAAAATTCGGACTCAACAAACACGTAGCTTACAGTAGGCAACATTCTGTTACTTCTACTTTATTTCCGTTTCTCACATGCCAAATTGAGGCCAATATATAAATTAAACCTACAGTTGATAAGTAGTCTTTAAATAAATCAAGGATGACACTCTTATCAGAACAAAACAGTAAGCACTTATATTTCACCTGGGAGATAGCTGCTTTCCTTATCAATGTAACAATATCCTGTATATAAATTTTAAAACAATAAAACTCGAAACTAAGAAACTGATTTATTTTTGTTTGGAAATGCGGATTCGAATTACCCCTCAAAACTGTAATCCTGTGTTTGTACATCACTTTGACAAATGTGGGTACCCTACATACTGGTAAGATTAAAATGTACATTTATTTGGGTCTTTATGTGTTTTCTACCAGGTCCGCGCAGGAAACGGAGCAAAAACATCCTTAGACGAATGCAAAACTGTATGTTGGAAATGGGCAACAGAAATTTGCTGTAGAGTGATGGGGTGACAGAAAAATGCTAATTCCACGCAATGAAATTCGCTGCCAGGAAATCTCAGAAATATAATGCAAATTCTAGATTCTGTGTGGGTCCGGAAGTTATGCAGGTCACGTTCGACAAATCACAGCAGCTGTAAGACAGTCTTGTATAAAGCGATGATGTCCACATGTGTGGCCGAGAGCGCGGAGGAAATCAGTGACTCGGAAGGGTGCGTCGTGGAACTACTCGCCAACACTCCCTTTGAGCGAGAGGAAGGCAGAGGGCTCCTTTCCTTGATTCCCCCCCACAAACAGCAGCACCCCTCCCCCTCCTTGTGGTGCTCTCAACACATTGCCAGGGGTGACGTTCATGATCCGGACCACAAAATTCGGTTATTTATTGCTCGTGTGATCAATATTTAATGTAAGGCGCAGCCCTTCTCGTGAAGCTGATCGTCGTTCAGCTCATAAAATATGCCTTATTTCTTATGATACCCCAGGTCCATTACCGAGTTCCTTAGAGCCTAACATATCTCCATATCATATCTAAATTCATATCTTGCGTCACATGGATACACTACAAGACCTTCATCCTTCAGTCTACAAGAACATTTTGAACATTATTCTCTCACCTAATCCAAGATGGAACACAAGTCTTCTCGTTTCACAATTTCAAACTTATATTTTGTATTATTGTGTCTCGCTCACCGTCATCTTTCTTTATATGATGACCCTTATAATATCGGTTAAAGCTGAAAAATGTTAATCCAATCATGATGTAATGTCTATTTTTCTCAGCAACATGCTCTCAAATGCCGTCATTGTAAGTACTTACACACTACAGGGAACTAATTTACAGACCCATACAATAAAAGACTAGAAGTAAATAGATTTAGGCATTCTATAAGATTCTTACGAAATAAAATAATGATTTAGGCAGATATCACGTCAGCCCGCAGGCTTCTGTCGTAATGTCGGCGACTAAACTCTCTTCAAATTTTCATATCTGGTAAAGGAGTTCTTTACAAACACTCGTGCAGTGGGCGTGAGTTCCGTGAACATCTGAGGCAGTGAAAGTCAAACTTTACTTCAGGATATATATATATACACAAGTTCCTGATCTTACTTTCCATATTTATTGTCCAATTTGGACGAAATTCGGTGTGGAACTTCGTCATCTAATTGCACTGAGCAACTGCGATTTTTGTCAAGCAGTGAAGTGAAGGCCGTACTAAACTTCCATATCAAATTAAATTTTGTTCATATTTGATACATTTTTTTGGTGACCGGGATTGTGTAGTCGGTATAACGACTCGCTACGAGCTAGACAGTCCAGGCTTCGAACCCCCGGAGGGAAGAAGTTTCCCGTACCCGTCCAGATCGGCCTCGATACCCACCCAGTTTCCTATACAACGGGTACTGGGTCTCTTTCCCAGGAATATGGTAGCCGGGGCGTGGATTTAAACACCCATCCCATCTAGCGCCGAGGTTAAATAAAGAGTACAGCTACACTTCTATTTCTCATCTGGACCTTCATGGTCCCTTATAGGGTCAACTTTAGTTTTGTTATTTTTTATTTTACACATTTTTCACCCGATATGGATACATTTCAGTAGAGAAATATTCTCGAAAATATACTGAGTGACTGTGAGTGAAAAACAGATATAACTGATTTTCTACACTTACTGTCCGTTCTCGGTGAAAATCGGTGTAAATAATCTGCACTTAATGACCCTTAATGTCTACAATTTGTGTGAAAATCGGTACAGGGAAGGCTGCACTACAATGAGCGTAAATGGGACTCCATGACAACCTGAGAATAAAGACGGACTTGGTGAATTTTGTGTCCTATGTCACGGATTACACCATTTGCAAACTATTCACAAAATAATTACGCAAGAGTCATTAACTGTCCAAATAATGTAGGCTTATAGAATGGGAACTGCTGGCAACTAGTTATATGCCACATTGCAGTCTTGACCGAGAGTGATAACTACATGACTGATACAGTGTACAACCGAAAACCTCGCCGTTAACTTTCAGAAAACACAGAACGCGTTTCGTTTTAGTGTGAGATTCGATGCGTACACAGACATGATGCTGAAGTACACCGCAATCCGACTGGCTTTAAGGAAGACAAACTGCAAAGCTGTTATTGTTTCTTTTTAATGAAAGACAAGTGACTTCCTGTGCCTAATTAAGCACCGGGCCACGAAGACATAAGAGGCACTGAGGTATGGATGCATGTATTCTTAACCTAAGATGGTTGGTGAGCTTTCCACGTAATCCATATAATTCCTGGAGAAAGAACTTACGACCCAATTTCGCTACGAGGCATGGTGGGCCCCATTACCCCATCTGAACGCTGTGAAGAAGAGAAATATCCTACCCTTACTGGGGACCATCCATTACCTATCTACTATACTAAACTATCCCGCATTCCAGTCCGTATCTTTAAAAAATTTCAGTGACAAGTATAAGTTTTGGTGTGTACCCGCATAGATATTGTTGTGCAGGTGTCTTGTTGTATCCCTTGGCCAAGAAAGACGAATATGGGTGACACCCCTGCCCGAATGCCAACCATCAGTGTCTCCCCCACTCTGACACCGGAATCGGAAAGTCATCTCTACCGCCCACTTGCGACGTTCAGGTCAGACCGTGTCCGAGAAGGGAGCAGAGAAAGAGCGAAAGGGGATGGAGAAAATTCTCATAAATAAACAAGAGATGAACGCCGCGGCTTCAAAAGAAGGGTCCATTATAGATATAGACAGTGGCCCTACACTCAACACTGTATCAGGAGAAAGAGGTAAAGAGAACTGAGGAGTGGTGTGAGGTCACATGGCAGCACGTGTTCAATTTGGTGTCCCTCTTGACCACTTTATGTTAACCGAAGTGGTTAGAAACTTAAAATTGACTTGGACACAGCAACTCGATGCATTTGAAATCGCCTAAAGTAGGCAGTGACATGAGGATACACACCGCGAAGTGACTACGTTCTCATGGCGCTGAATATTAAGATTATGGCCTTCTGGATCGGTACACCCTGTAGTTTGGAGGAAACTGATGCTGATGGTGAAGGGAGTATTTCATCCGAAGTTTGGGTGACTATCAACCAAGATACAAGCATCATATCTCACAGCACCGTAAATTTAGAGATGATATGCGACCATATTACTGTCCACTGGATACCGGCGTTGCAGCGGATGGACAGTGCGGCTGACGATGCATTGTCATTGCGGAGGTGCAAAATATATGGGCAATTAATTTCATGACACCTGTAAGTCTTACAGGATATGGTCTTTAATACACATAGACAACTTCACCTCTTTACGACTGTATGTAATACACTTGCATTTCTATATACATAATACTTCCACGTACATACTGAACATTTCTGATGCAGTAAAAATATACGTATTCTAAAATGATGATCCTCGAAATTTCTTTCCTTTGTACGCCTGGAACATTTCAGAAAATGTCCAGATCCCAAGGAGAAGAAAGGATGAAAATTTACAGCTTAGTTGTCAAAGGGTTATAATTTAAACAAAAATTATGATCTTGAACCTACCATACCCATAAGCTTAGTACATAACAGTACATATCAGTACAGAGAGGAACTTCAGAGTGGGGAGGTGCGGTTTTTTTGGGAAGCTGCTTTGACACACTTCGGGTTTATCGATAATCAGACGTAATAGAGGTCGGTCTGAAAGATGGTCAGTAAGTTCTTTAGAAGTCACATAAAGGTGAAATAAGTCCTGTGAGAACGACACTAACATGTCAAAACTGCATTCGTAAAGAAATTGAAAGTGACTGAATTTACGAATTTTTGGTTCAGAATCTGTCGTTGTCCCGTCCGCTACATACACCAGTGAACAATACTACACGTGTGTAGACACAAGGAGATACTAAAGCCCACTGAAACCAATCCCTTTTTCAGGCATTGACAGTCGCTCCTTTCATCAGTAATTGCTCCATCTTTTACGGAACCCCAAGTGTTGTTACTGTGTTCGCGGAAAAATCTCGAACTCTCTCCTGAATCAGATGAATCCAATCCACAGCACTCACATTTGTAACATCACTTTTAACAAGTTCGAATAATTAATTATTTAAACCCTCAATTTCCTCTAAATAATAAGCTTAATCACTACCTGATCGAAAGCACACCGTTTGTGCGTTACAAGACCAACTCCTGGATCTTGTTTACGGAAATAAGGTTTGATATTATATATATATATATATACATGTGTGTGTGTGTGTGTGTGTGTGTGTGTACACACACACACAAGGTGCGGGCAAAATGCAGTTTTCTTGTGTTATATCGTGTGGCATATTCAGACACCAATCTTCAAAGGGGTTCAGAGGAAATTAAATGCCTGTTAAGTCTGGCGACGATTACAATACAAGCTGTATATCCAAGAATAATTCAAGTACCATTGGTTCAAGTGACCTTTTTTTACTCTCCCCCCTCCCCCCCCTCCCAAAAAAAGCAAAGAAATGACAGTTGCGAACATTACTGGCTGCTGCGATATGGATGGGAGTAACATCTGGTTTAAAGTGATCCTCAACTCTCCTTCATATTGCGTCCTACGTCACCAACTACGTCATTCTCTCGCTTACTGTGCCCTGGTGGTTTAATAATGGATGTAGCTGCTGCCTTGATTAGAGTTGCAGGTTTCTTTGTGTTATTTGAGCCACTGTGGTGGACTTGATGGCTAGACACAGGTCGACAGTATACAAGCCGACAAACGTACTTCAAAATGAAGGTTTGGTACACAACCGTAAGGAGGTGAACTGTGCTTGAACAGGCAGGCACCACACTATGGAGACACACTGAGTGGAGGTAAAAATCCACACACTCTTAATGCCGGCACTGAATGGTCAGCGTCACGCCCCGGACGCTTTAACCTCGAGGAAAGGGTCCCTGTGACCAACGGAGAGGGGACTGTGTTAACCCTAGTGTCGGTCTGAACTCCATGAAGGAGAAGAAATCGGGTTGCTTCTGCCGGCAAATGAAACCTAAATCCTCGATCAGCCGACACACAGCTTCGTCAACTAACCCATTTGACTGACTGGCAGAGTAGCCCCAAGGGATTAACACTGCCAATACAAAGACTGGCAAGAGACACTAGCAATAGTATGTATCCACCTCATACCTTTCGTCCAAATAGCCGCTGTCTATTAGAACCCTCATACTGGTCTATATTGTACTTACATTCTTTCTCTTTCTATCATAACTAGCTTTAAACATACCCAGCCCACAGATAACACCATCAGAGGATTCGTAATTTGGAGGGCTTAGGGTACCCTAAGATGGAAGTGTCAATAATAATAATAATAATAATAATAATTATTATTATTATTAAATGTAAATGAATATACTTAATTGGGTGTAAGAATAACCAAAGATGGAAATCACGAGCCAGAAATTAATGATAGAATTGAGCGGCTATAACGAAACTAAACAGCATTTTGTGGGACCGTGATGTGACCCCCAAAACAAAGACTAACATTTATCATGCAATAGTTAAAAGTACAATTACATATGCAGCAGAAACATGGTGTTTAAAAGCAAAAACGGTAGCAAAACTGAATTCCACAGAAATGGACTTTTGGCGACGATCGACTCGAAATTTCCAGGAAGGACAAAATTAGGAACACTATTATGAAACAAAAAATGAATGTAACAAGGTCTCTTTTGGACGATATTAAGACTAAACAACTAAAATGGTATGGACATGTTCAGAGAATGGAAGAGGGGAGTCCACCAGGAAGAAGAAAACGAGGAAGACCTAAAGCTACCTGGGCGGAAGGTATTAGAGGAATGATGGGAGAGAAGGGATTATTAGAAGAAGACTGGAATGACAGAAACAAGTGGAGGAAGAAGATAAGATAATTGTCAAATGGGCGCAGGAAGATGTAGAATGGTCGAACCTGCTAAATAAATAAATAATTAATTATTATTACCTATTGTTTATTTAATAACGTTATCAGCAGTTCGGAAATCTTCAGCGTCAACAATGAACTGCAAGAAAAGTGCCGCACATCTTGTCCAAATTTGAACTTTCATCCCGGAAATCTGCGGGAGGAGCTCAATGAAACAACGAAACACCCTCAAGCATGGTCGCTCATTCATCTCCGGGCACAGATTTCATTCCGGAACTTCTCGGATATTAAGCAGAAGTGTCAGTTATACAAATTGGACGTATTCTGTAACATGCTTACATTCGCTGCTTACGAAAATTCTAAACGAACTAAGATTTGTTCTTATTAACATCTGCGCAGAAGTCCACTACGCTGCCTCCATTAGCTAAACTAAATTATATTGAAGCATGACATCAACATGACATTATTTGTACGACTGAAAGTCTGTGCAATTGGAGAGAAGACTTTATGGGATCTGTCCGGAAGTCCTTGTTTTGCTTTTTACAACGTCAAAATATAAATTGCTGGTGGTGAATGCCACATGAATAGTTTACAGCTTATATAAACTTTCTAAATCAAGAGCTGCATATTTCTATCTAGTCCTTTCAAGGACATGAGTAGCTTTGTGAAGTGGAAGGGTCATTGCTTTTTGTGCAAGGGAGTTACAGTTCGAATCTCTTCTAACGACGAGGTGAACACCTGAGATTTCTTAACCTTTTGGCGCCGGAATTATTTTAGCACACCCTGTATATAAAATGTGAATAATACAGAAACCAAATACGTCAGAATTATGAAACAAACTGCATTTTGAAGAGAGAAAAAAAAAGGAGAGTATGTACCATGTTTAAAATATTCAGTACCTGTATTTGTTGAATAAATATATAAAATGCAACTTTAGATGTTAGCGGTACGGTACGTCAACTGTAGTTGAAATTAGGCGTCAAAAGGTTAATCAGTCCACGGTCGCATTCTTCCCCACCATTCTCACTGACACCCCAAATGACAGGGTTCGGTCACACAAACCTTAACATACGTGGAGTTCACATTTTCAGCTTATCCACAAACCTCTGAAGCCTTCTGAGAATGATCGTGGTTGTGATGATGGTGATGATAACTTCAGAAATAATGTAGTCAGAAAGATTATATTAACTGCAGTGCAGAAAAACAAAAAATTTACAGCCGTGACGTTTCCCAGACCTTGCTTGTAGTCATTCTGGTAAAGGTACTTCGGATACGAGGGGGTGCGTTTTGAAGTGAAGAATGTAAGGAAATATGAAGTGGACTGTTTGACTGTGACGCGGCAAAAAGAAGCTGTGCGTCTGGGCTGAAATGAGAATTCAATTGAATCTGTGTATTGGGACCAAATTTCGATAATATTGGGAAGTCTGCGTTCTGACAAAAATTTTGAAATTAATGTTAGAAGTGCTGCGTGGGAAGCATTGCATTGCAACGTGGGTTTTGGATGCCAATCCAGCATTTGATGTGGGCAGAGGAAAACCAAGGAATGTCTTGACCGATATGGCGGGCCGTAGGACCTAACGGATTCACCGACACTTACCACCACCATTCCAGCATTCAAGGAGAAGAACTCAAACAGCAGTCCCCAGATGTGAAGTTTCATTATTAAAAAAAAAAAAACCTAAAGATATATACTGTACGTATATTAAGGATCCACCTCCTAGGTCCAAATATTCTCAACACCGTGTTTGAGAACATGGTGTTGAGGAGAATATTTGGACCTAGGAGGGACGAGGTAACGGGGAAATGCAGGAGGCTGCATAACGAGGAGCTAAATGATTTGTACTCCTCACCCAATATTGTGTAGGTGATAAAATCGAGAAGAATGAGATGGGCTGGTAATGTGGCGCGTATGGGTGCGGAGAGGGGGGCGTATAGGGTCTTGGTGGGGAAACCGGAGGGAAGGAGACCACTGGGGAGACCTAGGCGTAGATGGGTGGATAATATTAGGATGGATCTCCAGGAGGTGGGATGTGGGTATAT
>Ga0131853_10005859_pt1 | contig 22189 bp, 22 predicted proteins | sample TergutLab28metaG_FD_92764 | JGI IMG/M metagenome (GOLD analysis project Ga0131853, IMG submission 92764) | Labiotermes labralis P1 segment gut microbial communities from Petit-Saut dam, French Guiana - Lab288 P1 (version 2) (version 2) | ecosystem: Host-associated > Arthropoda: Insects >... | reverse complement strand
TGTGCATTTATGGCTATTAGTAATAAAGCTATAGTTAATATTTTTTTCATAGTAATAGTTTAACATAACTTACAGTTAAAGTAAAGCTAAAATATTAAAGTTTGGCCTGCGGGTGTAATTTTGCGTTAAATCTTTAGTAGCTATAAAGGGATAGTTACACAATAACCAGCCCCTTGTTTAAAAGATAAAAAGTTTTTATAGTAGGGGTATGGATATTAAAGGCGCCATTTTAAATAAAAGCAATGCCATTTTGGTAGTTTTAGTACTATTTATAGTTGCTTGTATTGTTTACTTTTACTTGCAAGGACGTAACGATGTACTATCCGAAACCTTTTTGCGTGAGCAAGAGGCCGCTATCTTATTTGTTATTTATAACGATGACGAAATAATTGTAAGCTCGGCTTTACTCTACAATAGCAATACTAAACGCGGGGCTTTATTTGATATACCTGCCAATACCGGTATTATCTTTAGCGAGGTTGGCCGGGTAGATAGAATAGATTCGGTGTTTAATCCTCATAATCCTACGGCCTACTTAAATGCCGTAAGCCGTTTGCTGGGTTTAAGTACGCCTCCATTTTACTTTTTTTTAACCCTAGAAGAACTTAGCTTATGGGTAGATTTTATTGGCGGAGTAGAGTTATTTATTGGCACCCCTATCTTTGAAAGAACAACGAGCGGTATTATTAGTTTGCCCTCCGGCAGTGTTTTATTAGATGGCAATACGGCTAGGCAATTTTTAAGTATTCAAAATAATAGCGAAAGCAGTTCGGCTTGGACCGAACGCCGCCATCGTTTTATGCAGGCTTTTTTTAGCAAATTAAGCAGCCGTTCGTTATTTTTGGCTAACCGCCATACGATGCCCGTTTTAAAGGCCAACGTAACCACCAATATGAACGGCCGTGCCTTTGATGTACTGCTTAACGAAATAGCTTTTTTTGATACCAGCAGTTTATCTAGGCAAAATATACGCGGTAATACCCGTAACATAGAAAACCAGCCGCTTTTGTTTCCTTATAATAACGGGCTTTTAGTGCGCGAAACCGTAAACCAAGTAAGCGCTATGCTGCGCAGCACCCAAACGGTAGCTAACGAAGTATGGTCGCGCCGTATCGAAATACAAAACGGCACAACCCGTAACGGCCTTGCGGCCCAAGCCCGCCAACGTTTTGAAAGTATGGGCTTTTCGGTGCTAACCATAGGTAATGCCCCTACCAACGATGTTATTTATACCGTAGTGCTCGATTTATCGGGCAACCTTGATGCCGCTTACCGTATAGCCGAAACTATCGGGGCCAGCCGGGTTTACAGTATAGCCGATATTTATGACGATGAAGCAGAGCGCAGTAACAGTCTTGCCGATATACAGGTAATTTTAGGAAGGGATTTTGATGGACAATTTGTCAGACAAGTGGGTATCGAAGGTGATGGAATTAACTAAAGAATTAGCCGCTGCTTTACAGAGCGCAGGGGCCATAGATATTGTTGTTTTAAACGGCGAAAAAGTGATTGACTGGGCCGATTATCTTATAATTGCCACTTTTACCAGCGAGCGGCACGGCTTTAGCCTGTTAGATAGATGCAGCGATGTGTTAAAAGAGCGCCAATTAACCGGCCGTTTAAGCAGTGCCAATAAACAAACCGAAAATGGCTGGTTATTATTAGATGCCGGCAGTGTTGTAGTAAATTTACTTAGCGCCGAGCACCGTGCTTTTTATAACCTAGAAGAGTTATGGGCCGCCGCCGAGAAAGCCAGTTGGTCTGCGCTATAAAAACGGCTCAATATAAAAAAATAACAAAAGAAAAAAGAAATATAACCACGAACCCCGCTAAAAGCGCTTTGTGGTTATACCTGAAACGATATAAAATTTAAAAACTCTTCCATTAGTACAAAGGCACGTTTTTCTAGCTTATCTACGGTGTCATGAATGGTGTGCATAGTTTGCCAGCTTTTAGGCAAAAGCGGCCGCATAATATTTTGAAACTCGCTGTTAAGATAACCACGCTTAAGGCTATCCATCGCGCTTTGGCTGTTAAAAACTTTTTTCCAATCTTGATGAGCAACGGCGGCTTCTTGACTAGGCAGGGTAGAAAAAAAGACGGCGGGGTACCCATTAAGCAAAAAGCCTAAATCATCGCTAAAAAGGGCGTAAATCCAATCGGCCTTACGGCCCTGAAAGCTTTTAATCAGCTGGGCGCAAATAGCCAGCTCGTTAATGGCTTCGTGGTAAAATATCTCTTTAATGCGGCCTTCGCGCATAGCTTGCTCCAGCACTATCGATGACGCCCCGCCAAGCACCAAACAATCGCCGATACCGCACATATCAAAAACATAAAACTGGCAGTTGCTTATGCCATAATTTTTAAAAATAGTGGCCAGTTGGTAACTGCCTTGTTTAGAGAGCGGCCCATCGATAATTTCTTCGCCATCGGTAAATAAAATTTGCGTATTGCCATGCCGGCCGCCGGCCGCCAGCCGCCCGGCGTGGCACATTAACTGAAAGACGGCGGCGCTATTATCGTTGGCGGCGGGGGTAAAAGGTAATTTATCGTAGTGAGCTACTAAGGTTTTAACTTTTTTTTGCTGGTCATAAGGGCCGTTAAAACGTACCAATAAATGCCTTAGCCCTTGTGTTTCTATCTTTTTGCCCTCTATCCCGCACCGCTTTAACCATTGCCTAATATACTCAAAGCGGTTAGAGCTTTTAGTAAAGGCAGTTAGGTCGTGTTTAAGTTCGGGCGGTAAATCGTTCATGGGCTTTAATTATATAATACCATAAAGCTGGCCGGCCTGCACCACAGCTAACAATTATTTTAGATAATTACCCTAATTATAACCTTAAAGAAGGGAATCTTTGCCAAAAAGCTACCGGCGGCCCTTGACATTAGCGGCCGATAAATTGTAACTTAGTTATCGTTACGGCCGTTAGGCTGTAAATTATTAAAGGTAGCATAGCTATAAGGGGGTGATTAAATTGGCAAATATTCGTGTAAACGACGATGAACCTTTGGAGAAAGCCATTAAACGTTTTAAACGTATGGTAGAAAAAGAAGGTATTATCCGCGAGTGGAAAAGCCGCGAGTTTTATGAAAAACCCTCTGTAGAGAATAACCGTAAAAGAAAGGCTTTAATCCGTAAGCAAGCTAAAAAAAATAGACGAATTTTAAGTAACACTAAATATTAAGCTATTAAAGGCCGCTCCTAAAGCGGCCTTTTTTAATTTTTTATTAACTTCAATATCGTTGCCTTTAAAAAACTATATCATCAAAAACAATGGGGATTAGTTCTTTTAGTTCCGTTAAAAGCGGCCGGGTTAGCTCCAGCATTTGCGGGTGCACATCACTAGCCGTACGCAGCTTAAAAAAGTGCCGCCATTCGCGCAAATTTGTGGTTACCAAGAGCTCGGTTTTTAGGCCGGTAGGCAATACGGCACGGGCCTCTTGCGGGGTGGCTCCTTGTGCCAGCAATTTAAAATAGGCCTCTTCGGCACGCCGGCAACCGGCCAGCCATTCGTTGTAGTTAGCCGAATCTTTAGGCCAAAAACAGGGCTCTATCACCGTTATTTCGCTGCCAAATTTATCATTACTATAGTTACAGTAGCGGGTAGATTCTTGGGCAAAGCTGGCAATACGGTGGCGTACTATTTCGTGCGATACTCCTCTATCACAAATAAATTTAACGCTAAAGCCGGCATGCTCCAGCATAGCTTCGTGGCCCCTGTTAATTAACAGTTTAATAAATTTTATATAACTATCGGCGGTAATTTTATCTTCGCTCTTGTAACATAGACGCGCCGCTTGCTCTAGGCGTTTGGCTAAAGCTTCGCCATTTTCGGCCATAATTATGTGGTAATTTGCTTTAATTATTTGCATAATGGTTGTTAATTATTATCGGCCTGTTTAGGTTGACAAACAAGCCTTACTCTTGCTAGAATAGTTATTAAATTATTAATTAGCTTATACTAAAAGCTTTAGGAGAAAAATTAAGTGCTTTACCGCAATATAATTTTAGAAGATTTAAACGATAACTTTTTGGCCGAATTTAGCCGCCGGCAAGAGGTTAGCCAGCTTTATATTAAAGATGATGACTATAACTTAACTTTAGTAAACGAAACTTTAGTTAAAGACTGGGACAGCGATAAAAAGCTGGAAAAAATTGTTGATATGCGTAAAATTTTAGCGGCCGGCGGTTACCTGTTTGGGGCCTTTAACGAAAACGGCAAACTACTAGGCTTTGGGGTTTTAAAAAGCGAACGCTGCGGCAGCCGCAACCACTATATGAAGCTGGAACACCTTTACACCAATGCCAATGAGCGCGGCAAGGGTATAGGCAAAGAACTGTTTAAATTAATAGCCGACAAAGCTAGAGAGTGCGGGGCCGAAAAACTTTACATTAGCACCTACCCGGCCTTTGAAACGCAAGCTTACTACGAAAAACTAGGCTGCGTTTTAGCGCAGGAAATTTTTGAGCCGCGTGTCCCTATCGATATTGAGCGCGAATATATTTTAAAATAACTTTTCTAAATATAACTCCCCCGGTGTAACTGGGGGCATTAATAACCAGCATAATTATTAATTAATCCGTTCATTTTTGCCTTACATTTTTTTATAACGGCTTATCTGCCGGCTTTGCTCACTAATTTCTTCTATTAATTTAACATAACCACGATAACGGCTTTCATCTATTAAGCCGGCCGCGACAGCTGCTTTAATGCCGCAATCTTCTTCGTTAAGGTGCAAGCAGTTAGCATAGGCACAGTTAGTTATATGCGGGGTAAAATCGCGGTAGTAACCGGCCAGCTGCTCGGCCTCTGTGATGGGCGGGCTAAGGCTGCGTACGCCGGGTGTATCGATGAGGTAACCGCCGGCGGGCTGCTCTAAAAAGATGGCATAGTTGGTGGTATGGTTGCCACGTTTAAATTTTTTATTAAGCTCGGCTGTTTTTAAATTTATGCCCAGCAACCGGTTAAGCAAGCTGCTTTTACCTACCCCGCTGGCCCCCATTAAGGCCACCGTTTTATTATGGCATAACTCCTTAAGCTGCGGTAAACCTTGCCCATTAACGGTACTGGTTAAAATAACCTTGTAGCCCAATTTTTGGTATAAGTTAATATGGGCCAGCTCTTCGTCATTAATGGCTAAATCGGCTTTATTAATAACAATAACCGGCAGCACTTCGCCGGCTTCGGCACTTATAAGCAATCTATCCAAAAAGCGGCTATGTAAAGGCGGTTGGTTAATAGCTACCACGCATAAAACCAAATCGATATTGGCGCAAAGCGTTTGTATTTTAAGTAAGTTACCTTTGTTATTAAGCCTTTGCAGGCTATTTTTACGCTCCAGCCTTTGAGTAATTTGCTTGTTTTCATCAAGCGTAACTCTATCACCGCAGGCCAGTGGATTGTAATCCAGCTTATCTACATTAAGGGTTTTACCTTTAATGCTTGCCTCCAGCAAAGCGCCGTCGGCCATTTTCAAGGTAAACAGATTATTAATACCGTATATAACTAAAGCTTGCTGCATAGCTTACTTTAATATAGATAAGCCAAGAGGTCAAGAGCGTTTATAACCAGCCGGCTCACCCGCCGGGTTATCGGCCGTTTTTAATAAAGATAAATCGGGCAGCGTACCCATAATTATTGGTCCATCTATAACTCTCTCCTGCCGCTGTTTTTTGGGCAAAGCAGGGGTTTTAGCGGGTAGCGGTTCATCTTCTTCCTCGTCATCTTCTTCGGCCGCTAAGTAATCAAATAAAAACTTTAAAGCTTTGCCGTTGTAGTTATAGGCTTGGTCTAACAAAAGGTACGCCAGCATTAAATAACCATCTTGTTCCTCTAGCGGCGTTAAATGCGTAACCATAGCCTTTTTAAGGGCGATGTTAAAATTTTTAGACATTTCTTCGTCTTTTAAAAGGTAAGTTAAAAAGTGTTTAATACTTTTCCAATCGCCGCGTTCGGCTTTACATAACAAAATGTGGCTGGTTAAAAAGTAACCGTTTTTCTCTTGCCCTTGAGGAAAAATAGGATAACTGTTTAAAATTGCTTTAACTGCGTGGTTTAATTTGTTGGCCATAAATATAGCCCTCCTGTAAATAAAAATTAAAGATTTAATCATCTTTTTTACTTAAAGGCAGGCAAGCCTGCCCTCCGTAAGGTAAACTTTCGGAGGGGTAAAGACTCACTTTAGAAAAAAGTGAGAAAATTTTTACTTATTTATCCACACAACTTACAAGCCGTTAGCGGCCAATTAAACGCTGCTCGCTCTCATTTTTTTTAATTTTAAAAAAAGCTACTTCTTTTTCCAGCAAAGTGGCTTGCTCATTTAACATTTGAGCGCTGCTGCTAATTTCTTCGGCGGCGCTGGCATTATTAAAACGCTGCGTGTTTTTAACTTCATTATATATACCTCTTTTCATTAAATAGAGTTATTACTTAACAGACGATTATTAAAGTATTATAACATAATTTATCTTTTTGTTAAAGTCTATACACGCTAAAAAGGCTTTTAATTTAGTTTAGGAATGGGTATTTAGTAAGTAACAACCGTTTTTGTTAATGGTAACTATCAATATTGTTTAGTTCTTGTTCCAATTGATTTACTTTATCGATAAGCTGTTCGTATTTGTACGAATCTTTACGTATGCCTTTACGCTGACCCGTTATATAACGGCCGCCCAAGCCAACTAAGGTTAGTTTTGTGCTTTGCTCGTTATGTTTTAGGAGTAGGTGCATGGTAAATAACTCGGAATGATAATAGGCGCCAAAAGGCAGCCTAACTTCGTGCTCATCGCTTAAAAATTGCCAATGGCTTAAGTGCTGTTTATTAATAAAGATAGTTTTTTTTAGGCTATCGCTAACGGCCAAAGTTTCTTTACCTATTAAAATAAAAGTGGTGGTATAAAAATTAAAGAGTTTAGCCCCTGTAAAGCGGCCATCGTTTTGTAGCTGTTTAAATTTTAGTTTAATAAAAATTAAGCGGCCGGTTACTATAACTAAAACAATAAACCACACCAAAATAACACTAACGATAATAAAACCTGCTAAATTCATGGCTAAGAGTATAACATAAAAAGGCAGCTGCCGCAAAAGCTAGCTATAGCTTTGGGTAACTTTTTTACCTGTCATTTGATAAACTTTTTGTAAAATAGTGATGGTAACTTCCCAATATTCCTCCGGTATTTCATCGCCTACCTCTACCGTATCGTATAAAGCGCGGGCTAAAGGTTTGTTTTCGATAATAGGCACACGGTGTTCTTCGGCTATACGCCTAATATTTAAAGCAATACTATCAACCCCTTTAGCCGTTACACGCGGGGCATAAGAACCGGGAGTGTATTCTATGGCTATGGCAAAGTGCGTAGGGTTAGTAACCACCACATCGGCTTTAGGCACGTTCTGAATCATATTGGCGCTAAGCAGCTCTATCATACGCTGCCTAATACGGCTTTTAATATAGGGGTTACCAAGGTCTTCTTTCATTTCTTCTTTAACATCACGTTTAGTCATTTTTAAGTTTTCGGTGTATTGTCGCTTTTGAAAGAAAAAATCGATAATCGCTATTACCAACATAACCAGCGCGGCCATTGCCATTAACACAAAGGCCCGCTCGGCTATAAAAGCGGCGCTATCGGTAAGTAAGGTAAAAGGAGTAGCTACCAACCTATCTACACTAGAGCGTAAAACAAAAAAAGCAAAAAAAGCAATGAGTGCCGCTTTGGTTATCATTTTGCCTAAATTAAATAAAGCTTCTACCCCTACCACATTTTTTTTAAGGTAACGGCCAAAGTTGGGGATAATTTTTTTAAAATCGGGCTTTAAAGGTTTGGTACTAAAAAGTACGCCCACTTGCATAATGTTGCCGATAAAAGCGGCCACAAAGCTTATACCAAAAACAGGCATAGTTAGTAAAAAAAAGTAACGTAAAAATATCGCCCCCAGCTCTCTATCAAAAGTGGCGCTGGCCGTCGTTACCATACCGGCCCGGCTTATAACCAGCTGCATCATTTGAGCAAAGTTACGCACCAACCAGCCGGCCATAACGGCAATTATTATTAACGAAAAAATAAGTACTAAAACTCCGCCTAAATCTTGGCTTTTAGCCACCTTGCCTTCTTCGCGGCTCTTTTTAAGTTTGCGTTCGGTAGGGGCTTCGCTGCGGCCTTCATCTTCGGCAGCAAAAAACTGCAAAGGTATCCAACCGGCGCCACTCGTGGCTTTTAAGGAGCAAACATTACTTAGGTGTTTATTTGCAGTAATTAAATTTTTATTTTTTAAAAGTTCGTTATCTTTCATTAGGGTAACCGGGTTAATTAAAATATCGGCAAGCCTTTAGCTGGCTAAAGGTATACTGTTGTTAATTACTATTTTTTATGCTATAATTATTGAGAGGATAAGTACAATTAAGTGGCAAAAGTAATACCCGTAGCCAGCGGCAAGGGCGGCGTTGGTAAAAGTATAATAGCTTTAAGTTTAGCTTTAAGTTTAAGTTTAAAGGGCAAAACCGTTGTACTTGCCGATTTTGATTTAGGCGGCGCCAGCCAGCACTTATTATTGGGTATGGGGATAAAAGGTGATGAACAAGGTATTGGCCATTTGCTGCATGGCCATGAAAAAAAGCTGGAAAATTTAGTTACCCCTACCGCTTACAAGCGGCTGCATTTTATAGCCGGCGATGCCATGTTACCGGGCACCCATAACATAGCCCAAAGTTTTAAGGAACGGATAATTAAGGAATTACGGGGGTTAGTTGCCGATTATGTAATTATAGATTTAGGAGCCGGCTCTAGTTACACAGTGGTCGATTTTTTTTTGGCAAGCTACAGCGGTATTATTGTTGCTAACCCCGAAATAACCAGCATTATGGCCAGCTATAGTTTTATAAAAACAACGGTTTTTAGGGCGCTTTACCGCCTTTACCCGCCCAATGCGGAGGAGCGTGAAATAATTTTAAAATTTGTAAAAGAACGTATTGAAGGTTCGGAGCTATCGTTTGAGCATTTAATGGCCAAGCTTAAAGCCAAAAATAGTTTAGCCGCCGAAAAAGTAGCCGCCGAAATTAACAAATTAAAACCAAAGCTGGTTTTTAACATGAGCCGTACCGCCAAAGATACCGAGTGGGCTAACAAGTTAAGCTTAATTGTTAAAAAAAAGCTGGGCATTCAGCTGGAGCTAGTGGCCGCTTTACCTTACTCCGAGCGGGTAAGGCAAAGTGTAAGCGAACGTGTACCTATAGTAAGCAGCTACAGTAGCGATGTTTTTGTTACGGCCTTATCGCCTTTAATAGAAAAGATAAGCCTTGATAAAGAACGTTTTAATTACGAAGGGGCTTTACCTTTAGGCGGCGATGACGAAAAGCTGCTGTTAAAGCCAAGCGCCTATATATAAAGTAGAGATAACATAGCAAGGAAAGATAAATATAATGACAACAAAGTTAGAAGTAACATCATTACAGCAATTTAACCAGCTAAGCGAAGAAATTTTCTTAGAGTTAGCGGATAATTTACCTGTGCTTTTAACCGAGCTAAATGAAGATGCTTCGCCTTGGCTGGGCAAACGCACCGATATATTTGATGCCTTTATTGCTTCGCTTTATGGCTTATCCGAATTTATGAAGTTATCGCACGAAGAAGACATTAACCTTTTTGTGCGTACGCATGCCAACTTTGATTTAACTTTAAATACCAGCAGCGACGAAACTATTGCCAAATATGAAAAAACTTTAAATATTTTGCTTAGAAAAGCTGAGCGCGAATTTGTCGAGCTTTTTACCCTAACCGAAGTATTTTACGATACCGGCCACATGAGCTTTGAAGACAAAGCCCTCGAAGTAGTTAGGGCCCTGCAAGGCTTAGATAAACGTATGGCCGATACCGTAAAGCAAGCTAACGGCGTAAGCCGGCCCATTTTGCTGGCTATGGAAGAAATACAAAAGCAAGATATTATGCGGCAATCTATCGAGCAAGTAATTATGGTTATCGAAGAGTACCATAACGAAGAAGGGCTAGATGAAGAGCTAGAAAAAATAACTTTTAAAGTAGATTTACTAGAGCTGGCCCAAAATATTATTAACGAGGTAAAAAAGTTAGCCTCAACGGTTAAAGTTGCCTTTAACGAACGTATCGAACAAATTGCCGACATCTTAAAGCAAATGGAAGAACTAAGGTTTACCATTTACCAAAGCGATAAAGAAGGACAATTAGTAAGCTGTGATGTTAATGCTATATTAACCAATATTAAAGATATTTTGGCTAACCTTAACGAACCTTACTTGCGTTATTTTGCCAGAAAAACTAAAATTATTAAAGCGCACCGGGCTGTACTGCGTAAAGCGCAGCAATTTTTAAACAAAGCCGGCGATAACGAAGAAGAACTTAAGGCTATGAATATTATCGGCAAAGTAGTAGCTGCCGAAATGCAAACAGTGCACGATACCGCCAGCACCGCCATTAACGAGCACTACGACTTTATTAACACCCGCGACGATTTGGTAACTACCCTCGAGCTGCTGGCCTCGCTTTATACCGAAATGCTGGGTATCATTAAAAATGTGCCTTTGTATACTCATAAATTTTTAAATTATTTTACTACGGTTAAAGATAAAGTAACCCAAATAGATACAGCCATTAATTTTTTAACGGAGGCCGAACAGGCCATCGAAGTTGTTAAAGGGCCGCTAAAAGAAAGGCACGAGCAATTACTTAAAGAGGCTAATTTAACTAAATACGACCTTAAAAGCCAGCGCATAATTAAACTTACCGAACGTTTTACCATTTTATCTAATAAAAAGGTAGCCGGTGAAATTGTAGGGTTTGATGTAGAGCAGGGCATAGACGATAGTGAAATAATCCTTTTTTAAATGGAGTAAGTTATGTTACGACGATTTGATAGACAATTACAGCAAGAAGTAGTTACCATTCACCCCGGTGAATATTATACCACCGATAAAAACGAAGCTATTGCCACCATTTTAGGCAGTTGTATATCGGTAGCTTTGTACGACGAAAAACTTAAGAGCGGCGGCCTTAATCACTTTATGCTGGCCTCTACCAACACCGACAAAGAAGATATAGACGGCCACATTACCCGTTATGGTATGTTTGCTATGGAAATACTTATTAACGAACTGCTAAAGGCCGGCAGCAATAAAAAAGATTTAAAAGCCAAAGTTTTTGGCGGCGGCAGTGTGCTGGCCAGCGCCTACAGCGGCGGGGTAAATAAAATACCGCAAGACAATATTAATTTTGCCCTTAATTTTTTACAAACCGAACGTATCCCGGTATTAGCCAAAGATGTGGGCGGCGAATGGCCGCGTAAAGTTATCTTTTTCCCTGCTACCTCCAAAATACTTCTTAAACGCATTACTAAACAAGTGGAAGAAGTTGCCAAAGAAGAAAGCAAATACGTACAAACCGTACAGCAGCAAAAAGTTAAACAAGGTGATGTTATTTTGTTTTAAGGCCTTTAATTTACTGCTTGATAAAACTAAACCACCTAGCGTATTTGCTAGGTGGTAATTTTTTGCGGGTATTAATTTTTTATTTATTATGCGGTAGCGATTTAGTGCCATCGTTTTGTATTTTAAAAAACGAAAGCCGTTCTTTTAGGCTGGTGGCTTGGTCGCTTAACGATACGCTGCTGCTGGCCAGCTCTTCACTGCTGGCAGCATTGCCTTGTATTACCGCATCAAGCTGCTGCATAGCTTTTTCTATTTGCTCTATACCAATACTTTGCTGCCTGCTGGCCGATGATATTTCTTGTACTAAGCTGGCGGTTTCCTGAATTTTCGGCACAATTTCATCGATAAGCTGGCCGGCATTTTCGGCTACTTTTAAGCTGCCTGCCGAAAGCTGGCTAATTTCTTGGGCGCTTTGGGCGCTGCGTTCGGCAAGTTTGCGTACCTCGCCGGCTACTACGGCAAAGCCGCGCCCGGCATCGCCGGCACGAGCGGCTTCGATGGCGGCGTTAAGGGCTAGTAAATTGGTTTGACTGGCAATGTCTTCTATTATAGTAATTTTTTCGGCAATGCTCTTCATGGCCGCAACCGTTTGTTTAACGGCGGCGCTGCCACCTTCGGCATTTTTAGCTGCTTCGTTGGCAATATGCTCGGTTTTACCGGCATTATCGGTGTTTGAGTTAATAGTAGCGCTCATCTCTTCTAGGCTGGCCCCTATTTCTTCGGCGCTGGCAGCCTGCTCGCTACTTCCACTGGCTATGGTGTTACTACCATCACGTATCTCAGTGGCGGCATGCCTTACCTCATCGGCGTTATGGTAAACATCGGTTATCACATTGCTTAGGGTTTTACGCGTTTCTATTAAGGCATTGGTCATTTCGCCCAGCTCATCACTGCGGTTCATGGCCTTTCTAATATCTACCCTTATAGCAACATTTTCGTTGGGGTTGTAACTTAAATCGCCGTGCGAAACTTTATCTAATAAATATTTAGCTGCTAAAATAGGCTTTACTATGGTTGTCATTATAAACATTACTATACCCATTAATATTAAGCTAATAATTACACCTAAGCCAATTAACATATTACGGTTGGCAATTACCGGTATATTAATAATAGATAAAGGAATAACATAAGCCGCCGTCCATACTTCACCGGTAGAGGGGTGAAAACGCATAGGATAACCTACAAAAATGCTGAGTTGGTCATCATAACTATCTATAAACCTAAAGTTAAAAGGTCTTTGGCCAGACAAACCGCTCTCAATAATTTGCGCCTCGCCGGCAGTAAAACGTGTACGCGTCGTGGAAAGCCCTTCGGCAACAATACCGGTCATCACTTGGTAATCGCTGGTAATTAATACGGCATAAACACCATCTCTTCGGCCATGCATTTCTACAATATGCTCATTAAGTACCCCATACATCAAAGATACATCTAACAATACAGTAGCTACTGCCCGTGTGCGGTTGCTGCTGCTAACAGGTACGCTAATACCCACGACCGTAGTACCTCTAAACTGAAAGGGAGGAAAGACAGCGGCCCGGCCCGTCTCCATAACTTGCCGGATAAAGAGCTGGTTAGTATCAAATATTTCATTATTTAAATTAATTTGGTTACCGTTACCATCAAATAAGGCCGCTAACTGGCCAAGCGCATCGGCGCCGCTTCTTGCCGGGCTATCCTCAGGAATAAAGCTGCCCGGGCTAACTATCATCATATAACTAAAGGTACCGGCCATACGGGCGGCTAAATCACGTGTATAAGCTATTTTAATTGACATGGGGTCGGCCCCTAGAGCTTCGTAGTCGGCCACATTAGCCATATTTGCTATAGCTTCGCCAATAACGACATGGTTATCAGCCACACCGCCTACAAAATCGGCCACTCCTCTGGCTTCGGCTTCGGCTAGGTAAACCGACAAGTTGTAGACAGAGCGCCCTAAAAAAGAGCCTAGCACTACAAGGCCCACTCCAAAGACCAGCACCACAGAACCCGATATGATAAGCACAGCAAAAGTTCGTAACTTTTTAAATTTTAACATTATCTTACATAGCTCCTCTTGTTATTAAAGTAACAAAAACTTTTTTAATAAAAAGTTTTATGGTTTTACTTAGCAATATAATTTATATAATAAGGATATACAGTAAGGCTAGTATACTACATATTTAAAATAAAAACAACCATTTTATAGCTTAAATTTTAATAATTTAACCTAAAATGGTGGTGTGGTGTTATAATACTTTTACTTTAATATAAAAATATTATTTGTTTTACCGGCACTATTTATTGCGGATTGCTAAATAAAGTAGCCGTAATTTTTATTTTTTTTAAAAGCTATGCTATAATTTACTTAATAAAAAAGGAGTTACTATGCTTTTAATTAAAAATGCTAAAATTTTAACTATGGCTAAAGCTAATTACCAAAACGGCTTTATTGTATTAAATAACGGTAAAATTGATGAGCTTGGTGAAATGGAAAAACTCGATGTAACACGTTATGAGCACGAAGCCGCTGAGGTTATCGATGCCAAAGGCCAATATGTTTTACCGGGTTTTATCGATGCCCACACCCATTTAGGGATAGCCAATAGTAATTTACGGTGGGAAGGCGAAGATTACAACGAAGTTAGCGACCCGGTTACACCGCACCTACGCACTATAGACGGTATTTATGGTTTTGATGAAAGCTTTACCGATAGCCTAAGCGGCGGGGTTACGGCAGTAGCTATTTCGCCGGGCAGCGCTAACGTGATTGGCGGCCTTATTTGCGCCGTTAAAACCGGCGGCAGCCATAATATAGATAAATTAGTTATTAATAACAGCCTTGCTATGAAATGCGCTTTAGGCGAAAACCCTAAAAACGTTTACGGACAATGGCTTAAAAAAGCCCCTTACACACGTATGGCCAGCGCAGCTATCTTGCGGGAAAGTTTTTTTAAAGCCCGCGAATACCTCGAAAAAAAAGATAAAAGCCGTGAGGGGGTTACCGACGGCGATAAAAAGCCCGATTTTAATTTTAAATACGAAGCTTTAATCCCTGTGCTTAAGCGCGAAGTAGCTATGCACATTCATTGTCACCGGGCCGATGATATTTATACCGCCATTCGGGTGAGTAAAGAGTTTAACCTGCGCACGGTAATTATCCACGCTACCGAAAGCCATCTTTTAGCCGAAGACATTAAAGCCAGCGGCTACCCCATTATTGTTGGCCCTACCATGACTTTTAAAGTTAAGCCCGAAGTACAAAATAAAAGCTTTACCACTATTAAAAGCTTGCTGGATATAGGGGTTAAAGCCAGTATTACTACCGACCACCCGGTTATTCCGCTGCAACAACTAAATATTTGTGCCGCTTTATGTGTGCAAGCCGGTTTAAGCGAAGAAGAAGCCCTTAAAACTATTACCATTTATGGGGCCGAAATAATGGGCCTTGCCGACCGGATTGGCTCATTGGAAGTAGGCAAAGATGCCGACTTAGCCTTATGGAATAACCACCCCTTTAATGCCACAGCTAAAGTGCTGACCACCATTATTGATGGGAAAATAGTTTATAAAGAATAGGCAATAAGGAACAAGGAATAGAGGGGAATTTTTTTCTTGCTACCTATTCCTTGCTCCTTAATAAGTGCGTATTATGGCTGCCAGCTTACCTATAATATAACTATTAGTGGTGTAAATGGCTTTAATATTAATGTTCTCGGCTTGTAGTTTAATGCGGCTGCCTTCCATAAATACCTGCCTTAAGGTAACCGCATCATCTACTACGGCCAAAACAATATCGCCGTCTTCGGCCGATTCTTGCTCGCAAAAAAGGGCAATATCGTCTTTGTTAATCTGGGCATTAAGCATACTTTCATCGGGCACTTTAAAGGCAAAATAGTTGTTGCCGGCTTTTAGCCAATCGGCAGCAATAGGTAAATATTTTTCGTAATTTTTTTCATTAAATAACGGCAGCCCGCTGCTTACCGTAATGAGCAAAGGAATAAATTTAACCTCATCGCCATTAGTTATCTCTATAGCACGCGAGCGTTTAGAATCGCAGCTAATAACCCCCTTTTTTTCTAGGGCCTTAACATGGTCGTAAGCCCCTTTGGTAGAGATAGCAAAACGTTCGGCAATTTCGCGCATCGTTGGCGGGTAGCTTTGCTTTTTAATATAATCGCGGATAAAAGCCAGTACCTCTTTTTGACGGTTAGTAAGCTCTTTCATTTAACCTTTACTATACACTACAAATAACTTAAGGTATACAGGGTTAAAGGCAAAATGGGAATAAGATGTATCATTGGGGCGCTCCCGCCTAACATAACACCATTGATTTTTATACCAAAAATAGTTATAATATAGGGCAATGTACTACTGTCGCCGTTGCCGCTTATATTTTGAAGACGGGCAAAGTGTTTGCCCGCTTTGTGGGAATCCTTTACAAAACTTTGAACACGAGGTAAAACCTGTTTTTAATACGGGCCGGTTACCTCACGCCGAAGAGCAAGAGAGTTTTTGGATTGAACGCAAAAAGGTAGATTTTAAAGCCTTAAAAAAAAGATTGCTCAATATGCTTTTTGTAGGGGCTATCTTGAGTACCTTAGTTTTACTAGGCAGCGATTTAGCCACCTTTTTAACTACCGGCAACTTTGCTTTTAGTAACTACCGTATAATTGTTACTATTGTTTTTGCCGCCATTTTATTTATTATTTTGGCCAATGTTAAAGCTGTACCTTTTGTGCTGCTTGGCGTGGGCTGCGCTCTTTCGGGCTATTTAATCTTGCTGGATATAGCCAATTTTAAGTTAAGCTGGTCGATACATATAGGGCTGCCCATTATTTGGGCTATCGTTATGCCCATTTGGCTGCCGTTACTTATGTGGCGTTATGTACGTATAAGGGGGCTAAATATCATTGGGTTTTTTATGCTGGCTTTAGCGGCCTCGTTATTGCTTATAGATTTTTCGCTGCCTTTAGCGGTAGGCCGCATTTTTTCTAACTTAGGTATTTTTGCCGCTTCGCTGCCGGTAGCTATAGCTTTATTTTTATTTTATTTGCATTACATTTTGCGGCTTCACCTTAATTTTGACCATATCTTTAAGCTTAAACGCACCAATAACGAAAGGGAAATTTTATAGTGAAAACTTCGCCAAAAAACGGCAATAAAATAACCGCTGCCTCTAATCCCTTAATTTACCCGCTGGATAATATGGCCCTTATTTACCCGGCTATTATTACCCATAAGCAGCCTATGCTTTTTAGGCTTTCGGCCACTTTAAGCGAACGTATCAATGCCAGCCGTCTGCAAATGGCCCTCGAAAATATTTTACCGCGTTTTCCTATTATGCGTACTACCATTCAGCACGGCTTATTTTGGAGCTACCTTAAAGAGAACTTTGAACGCCCCCAGTTATGCAGCGATTTTATGATGAGCTTTAATTACAATGTTAATAAAAGCGGCAATTACCCTTTTAGGTTAAAGGCTTATAATTGCCGTATAGCTTTAGAAACCAGCCATTTGGTAACCGACGGCAAAGGGGCTATCGAATTTTTTCGGGCTATTTTGGCCGAATATTTTACGCAGCTGGGCAAAGAATTTAAGAATTACGGCGACATTATTAGGCCTACCACTCCCTTTAACACTGAAGAAATAGAAGACCTCTTTCAAAAAAAACTGGCCGATTATGGCTCGCAGCTGCCGGCGTTACGCAAGGGTTCGGCCTTTAGGGAGGTAGCCCCCAGCGAGCCGCCGCCTTTTTTAAAAGTTAAACAATTTACCTTGCCGCTTGATGAAGTCCTCGATGCCAGCCATCGTTATGGCGTTTCGCTCACCGAACTGCTGGTTACCCTTTACACCGCCGCTTATCAAGACCGTATGTTTTTACTGCCGCCTTCGGCGCGTTACCGTAAAGCTATCCGTATAACGACACCGGCTAATTTACGCAGCATTATGGCCAGCAACACCTTGCGTAATTTTATTGGTTTAGTAAATATGGAGATAGACCCACGTTTAGGTGTGTACTCTTTTAAAGAAATTTTAAACGATGTGCACCATAGCCTGCGCAAAGAGCTGGTAGCCAAACGTTTTTTACCGTTTATCTCGCGTAATATCCGCAGCGAACGCCACTTATTGGCGGCCGGTATCCCGTTGGCTTTAAAAAAGCCGGTCTTACGGCGGCTGCACCGCACCATTATGCAGCAAGAAACCAGCGTGCTTAGTAATTTAGGGCCTATTAACTTTCCGCCGGAGATGGCTGAACTTATTGAGAGCGTCGATTTTATCCCGGCTGCTAAACCTATTAATCGCCGCGATTGCGGGGTAATTAGTTATAAAAACCAGCTAACTATAAACTTTTGCCGCACCTGCGAAAACGATGAAGTAGAACGTTATTTTTATGACCATTTATGCGAGCAAGGGCTTATCCCTAAGGTAAGAGAATTTAGCAACACGGTAAATTAGTTTTTAATTAAAAAGTAAGAACTAAATGAATACAGCTGATTATATTAATGAAAGAGATGCTTTAAAATAGCTATCACCTTTAAATATTACTAGACAAAGGCTATTAACTAATGCTATAGTTAAAGTAATTTTGAATTAAACAGGATTAAATAAATGCAAGAAACCTTTGATAAATTACGCAAACTACAAACCGTACTTTTTGAAAAGTATACCATCGAAAAACGTTTAGTAGAGCTACCCAAACAGCTTAACCTAAAAAAAGAGCTATTAAGCCGCGTAGGTAAAATGCGTGATGAAAAGGCCGAAAGCGCCCAAGTTATAGAAAAAAAACTTACCGCTTTACGTATAGAGCTTAGCACTTTACAAGACGAAAAGGTAAAGTTTGAGCAGCAAATGGCTTCTATTAAAACCCAGCGCGAGTTTGAATTACTAGAAAAAGAAATTAACGATGCCGGCCTTAAAGAAGAAGAGCTGCGTAAAGAAAGCCATAAGCTTCAGCTGGAATTAAACGAAATACAAAAAAACTTAGAGGCCGATGAGCAGCTTATTACCGAAACAGAAACCCAGCAGCAAGAAGATACCCGGCGCATTAACGAAGAAAGCGGCCAAGAACAGCTTAGGTTAGCCGAGCTTAGTAAAGAAGAGCAAGTAATTGTACCTAGTTTAAGCAGCGATTTACTTTATAAATTTGAAACTATTGTGCGCAATAAAGCCGGTATTGGCATAGTGGCGGTAAAAAGCGGTGTTTGTCAGGGTTGTTATATGATGCTGCCGGCCCAATTTCTTAATAGCGTAAGAGTGGCCGATCAAATTTATTTTTGCCCTTATTGCAGCCGGGTTATTTACTTTGAAGAAGGCGGCGAAAACTTTGCCCATGTGTCGTTTGATGAAGATGATATGGCCGGTTTAGCCGACCTCATAGATGAAGAATATGTAGAGGAAGAAGAGCCTCCCATTTTAATAGATGACGATATGGCCGGCGACTACGAAGATAATTAAATAGTTTTAATCGATAAAAGCCCTCCTAACGGAGGGCTTATTTTTTAATTTGCACCAAAGCCTATAATTATTAAAAAAATATTTACAACTAACGGAATAGTTATTTTTTAATGCTATAAAATGCTTTACGGCCGGGATAAGTGGCAATGTCATCACCCCATAGGTTAAGCTCTTCTTCAATACGCAATAAGCGGTTGTATTTAGCTATTCTGTCGCTGCGGCTGATAGAGCCGGTTTTAATTTGGCCGGCTTCTAGGGCTACGGCAAGGTCGGCAATAAAGGTGTTTTCGGTTTCGCCGCTGCGGTGCGAAATAACGGCGGTGTAGTTGTGGCGTTTGGCCAAATCTACCGCCTCGATGGTTTCGGTTACGGTACCAATTTGGTTTACCTTAACTAAAATACCGTTAGCCGTTTTGGTATCGATACCTTTTTGTAAAATTTTACTGTTGGTTACAAACAGGTCATCGCCGACAATCTGAATTTGGTGGCCAAGCAAAGCGGTCATTTTTTGCCAGCCTTCCCAGTCGCCTTCACCAAGACCATCTTCAATCGAGATAATTGGGTATTTTTTAACCCAATCGGCCCAGTAAGCTACCATTTGGTCGCTGGTCAGTTCGTCTTTGGTGCTCTTTTTAAAGATGTAAAGCTTTTTGTCGGCATCGTAAAATTCGCTGGCGGCAGGGTCTAGGGCTAACATAAAATCGCCGTCCGGGCCTGCTTTGTAGCCGGCTTTTTCGATAGCGCGCAAAATAAACTCGGGGGCTTCTTCGTTGCTTTTAAAGTTAGGGGCAAAACCACCTTCATCGCCTACACCGGTGGCATAACCGTTATCGTGCAATAAGCCGCGTAGGGTATGAAAAACTTCGGCCATCATGCGCAGGCCTTCGCGGAAGTTAGGGGCGCCAACGGGCATAATCATAAACTCTTGAAAATCTATGCTGTTATCGGCGTGGGCCCCACCATTAATAACGTTAGCCATCGGCACCGGTAAAGTACTGGCGTGGGCATTGCCTAAGTAGCGGTAAAGCGGTAAACCTAAAAAGTTAGCGGCGGCATCGGCGGCGGCCATACTTACGCCTAAAATGGCGTTAGCGCCTAAATTACTTTTATTTTCGGTACCGTCAAGTTTAAGCATGGTGCGGTCTATGTCTACTTGCCTTAAGGCATCAAAACCTTCTAGTTCGCCGGCAATGGTTTCGTTGACATTATGCACGGCTTTTAATACGCCTTTACCTAAATAACGTTTTTTATCGCCATCGCGTAGTTCGATAGCCTCGCGTGAGCCGGTTGAGGCTCCGCTGGGTACGGCGGCGGTTCCTGTAGTACCATCTTCTAAATAAACCTCTACCTCGATGGTAGGGTTACCGCGCGAATCGAGTATTTCGCGAGCGTGTATGTGTTCTATTGCACTGCTCATAACAATCTCCTATTAATAAGATAATCGTTATTTTATCCTAAATAAGCAACTTTGACAAGGGTAACTTTACCAAAGGCTAATTCTTCACTTTAATTTTTTGGCAGGGTAAAATTGCTGCCTAGCTGCCATTGGTACTATAGATGGGTAGTTAATATTAGGTAACTATCCATCTATAGGCACTAAATATTTAACGCAAAATTACGCCCACAGGCCAAACTTTAATATTTTAGCTTTACTTTAACCCCAAGCTATGTTAAACTAAAACTATGAAAAAAATATTAACTATAGCTTTATTACTAATAGCCATAAACGCACAGGGGCAAGGCTTACCGGTAGCGGCTAACGCTACGCTGGCCAGTTTGTTCCCTGATGAAAATTTGAGAAGAGTGGTGGCGGAGCATTTAGGGCCTAATGCCGGTTTAGTGGGGCAGAGGTTGAGTGATGCACTAGCGGGGATTGAAGCGCTTAGTGCTGATGGTGGAGGCAAAGGTAGTAGTTATGGAGTTAGTAATGCAAAGGGCATTGAGTACTTAATTGGTTTAACTTGGCTTGAGCTTACTGGTGGCCAATTAACAACTATAAGCATAAGTAACCTTATTAATTTAACTCACCTTGATTTGAGTTTTAATTTGTTAACTACTATAGATATAAACAACCTTATCAATTTAACTGTTCTTAATGTAATATTTAATGACTTAACTGATATAGATATAAGTAATCTTACTAACTTAACTATTCTTAATCTAGTTGACAACCAGTTAACTAGATTAGATGTAAGTAATAATACTAAATTAACTTATCTTAATTTAGGACTTAATAATCCTTTGGTTGACTTAGATATAAGTAACCTTACTAATTTAACTTGGCTTAGTCTTGACCGTACTCATATATCTAGCTTAGATATTAGCTATAATATTAATTTAGAATGGTTGAGTGTGTCTCGTACCGGAATATCTCAGCTTGATATTAGAAATAACCCTCATTTGGCAGAAATTACTACTGGGCCATTGTTATCGGCACAGAATATTATAGGTTATCATCCAAGCAAAGGAATAAGGTTACGCGATGGCCATTAAATATAAGCCCTATCTTAACGATAGGGCTTATGAATTATCTTTTTAATTTACCCGCAAGCTTATGGCCGCCTCTATTAAACTAGTAGCTATGGCCTGACAAATTTCTTCAAATTTTCTATGGTAAATAATCACATCGGTACGGCTATTAACAAAGCACACCTCTATAAGAATAGGGTTTTCATTACAATCATTTAAAAAAGGTAAATCATTTCGAGGGACTATTACTCGTCTTGCTATTATAGTAGGGTCGTTGTACATAGTAGCGTACAAAGCATTAGTAATAGCTTGAGCTATTCTAGAAGTTTCGGTATCTCCTGTTCTATAAAGCACTTCTGGCCCTACTGGGGCGCGTATAACATTCTGTGTGCGCTCATTTACACTAGGTTCAGCTATTGAGTTATTAGTAACATCAAAAGAATTAAAATGTATGCTTACGTCAAGGCTGCGCTCAATACTATTATGCCAGTTAGTAATACGTGTATCATTAGCTGCTCTGCTACTACTAACTTCATCATGAAACTTATGTGCTATCACACCCTGCTCTTCCAATAGCTCATGCACTCTATCCACCACCTTAACATTTTCTAAGTATTCAAACATACCTGTAGCGCGATTCTCAGATCCCCAAAGCCTATGGCTATGCCCGCTGGAAATAGCTATACGTATGGGCGGCTGCGGCGGATTAGGTTGCTCAGGAATTTCATTACCTGTTGCAGGCCTATCACCACCGGGAGGATTACCTTCAGGAAAAGTTTCGTTACCGCTCATTAAAAAGCCGTTAAGTTTATCCTTTATTAACTTA
>Ga0131853_10005857_pt1 | contig 22194 bp, 19 predicted proteins | sample TergutLab28metaG_FD_92764 | JGI IMG/M metagenome (GOLD analysis project Ga0131853, IMG submission 92764) | Labiotermes labralis P1 segment gut microbial communities from Petit-Saut dam, French Guiana - Lab288 P1 (version 2) (version 2) | ecosystem: Host-associated > Arthropoda: Insects >... | reverse complement strand
TTATTTCTTTACCCATTACTTTTATATGCTGATAGCTTCGTGCCATATAAAAACCTCCTATCACTTTTTATTCTACGATAGGAGGTCTTTTCTTGCAATGTCCGTTTCCTCTGGTTCAGTACACTCCGCTAAGGGGCTTTGGGACATTGGGACATTGGATTAAGCGGGTATACGCAACTGCCATCCAACTTGGATCATTCGTGGGTCTGTAATGAGTTCGCTGTTGAGCTCGTATATTTCTCCCCATCTGGAACCGCTGCCTAAGAGATTCCTTGCTATCATGTACAGGGAGTCTCCGTCTGCTACGGTGTAGGTTCCGTCCGCCGCCATGACAACGGCGGGAACTTCAACCGCGGCAGGAGCTTCGACCGCGGGTACGGGTTCTTCAGCCGCAGCTTCTTCCGCCGCGAGCGCCTCGACTACGGGTTCTTCGGCGGCGGGTTCTTCGGCTTGGGCGTCGGCCAGGTTGATGATTCTGCCTTCTACGCCAAGGTTTTCAAGGTCGGCTACGGCCATATACGCGATAACCAGCTCTTCGAGGGTTCCCATTGCCGCTGTTACCGGCAGATCGGCAAGCATTCCATAGTCGTCGCCGCCGGCAGCCAAGAAGTTGTTGGCGGCCATGGTGATAATGGAGCTGTCATCACTGCGATCAAGCTCCTGGCCGTTTACCGATACGCTTTGTACGCGCTCGCCATCTTCGCCAAGTTCGTCAAAGGCGAAGCTCAGACCTTCGGACACCTGCAGGAATCTGCCGCCGCCCGGCATGGAGGATACGCTGTTCTCCATAACTTCCCACAAAATTGCGGGGGTTACTTCCAGAACGACCAGATAGTTGCCAAATGGCAGTACGGATACGATATCGCCCTGCGTTACATCACCGGCAGGAAGGCTGTCGCGGATTCCGCCGCCGTTAGCGATAGCTATATCCGCGCCGGACGCGTGGAGCATCGCGTCGGCTACCAGGTTGCCGATCGGCATTTCGGTGGAGCGGATGAGGCCGTCTTCCAGCTCTGCGGGCAAGTATCCGACTACTACGTTCAGAAGCTCATCCATGTCGGCTTGCAACCGGGCGATCAGCTCGGACACCTCCGCGTTGGGGGTGAAGTTTTCACCGGCGTACTCCCTGGTGATAAGGCTTGCGGTGAGGCTTTGCAGTTCGCCTTCATCCACAACGATCTCCACGTGGCCCAGGTTGTTGTTGTGGTCGCCGACCTGGACGATCAGCGTGCCGCCTACGAGGTATCCGTTCTCATGAATTGTGTGGCTGTGGCCGTCGATTATCAGGTGCAGCCCGTCCACGGCTTCGGCTACGTCTATGGCCCAGCCGTCCATACGGCCTTCACGCCTGAGACCGCTGCCAAGATGAGCAAGGGCTATGATTACGTCCACGCCTTCTTCCTCCAACACGGCCACATAGGTTCTGGCGGCTTCGATTGGGTCGGTAAATGTGAGCTCGGCCACATTGGCAGGATTGGTCAGGTACATGGTACTTGGAGTAGCCAGACCAATAAAGCCAAGCCGTACGCCATCAATCTCAATAACGCGGGTAGGTGCGAACAGCAGCTCGTCGCCGCGGTATACGTTGGCGGCAATGAAGTCGAAGTCCGCCATTGCCTCAAGCTCAAGCAAACGGGCTAAACCGAAATTGAACTCATGATTGCCGGGCGTAAGAAGGCTGTAGCCCGCCAGGTTCATGAGTTCGACCGCGTTTTGTCCTTGGCCCAGGTTAACAAACGGCATACCGTGGATGGCATCTCCGGCGTCTACCAAAATAGCGTTTTCGGCGCTTTCCAGGATGGCGGCTATTGTGTCAATGCCTATTACGCTCCCGCTTTCCACAAACCGTCCATGCACGTCATTCGAGTGGAATATGTTGACGGTCGTCTCGGCGAAAACAGGGACGGCAAAGCTTAGCGTAAATGCCATTACCGCTGCGGACACTGCTGCTTTTGCTCTTTTCATATGTACCCCCTAGTAGGAAATTTGTTTGGAAACTGCGCGGTGTACATTCTTTTTATACACAGCCGGTTTCGTCTACAATGATAAGATAACATCAATATAGGCTATTGTCAACAAATGTATCTAAATTTGACTAGGGCCGGTTAGTATGATATACTCGTTCAATCGAAACAACCTTGATTCAGGGATGTTGAATACTATGAACGATTTGACCAAACAATTGAAAAATCTGCTATTAAATCACGGCGCCGAGTTGGTCGGCGTTGGAGACCTGTCGAGCATCTCTCTGAAATCGCGGCACGATATGCCTGTCGGCGTCAGCATTGCGGTTAAGTATCCCGACGACGTTATCCGTGGAATCGCGGAATTTCCTACCGAGGAATACGCCGGATGGTACGACGTTATAAACGATAGTCTCGACTGCCTGGTGATGCTTGGCGCGCAGACCCTGCGGTCGCATGGCTACGCCGCGATCGCCATGACGCGTGAGCAGGTCAAGAGCGACAACGCCGGAAACAGTGTTCCTCTGAGCACGGTACTGCCGCACAAAACAGTCGCGACACGCGCCGGGCTTGGCTGGATCGGCAAGTGCGCGCTGTTAGTGACGCCAGATTGCGGCTCGATGATCCGGCTGTCTACAATCCTGACAGACGCGCCGCTTACGGCCGATACGCCCGTAAACGCGTCGGCTTGCGGGGACTGCACGGTCTGTGCGGAAGCTTGTCCGGGAGGAGCAGTCCTGGGCGTCAACTGGGATCACACCAGCGCCCGCGAAATATTCTTCGACGCGGAAAAGTGCAGCCATGCCGCAAGAAAGCAGGCCAAGCTCGGTTTCGGCAGCGACGCCGCAATCTGCGGTAAGTGCATTGCGGTCTGTCCCTACACGCGCCGCGCCTGGAAGTATAGTCAGGCAAACTAAAAACAGTCCGGGAAAACGCAGTTTACCGAACTGTTTTCATATTTGATTATAAACCCAGGATGCCGGTCCTATGATTTTGACACCTAGCTTGGCTAGGTAGGCCGCCGCAGAATGATTTCCGCCTTCCGCCGGTATGTTGATCGCGGCCTGACGTACGCCATTCAATTAGGCAGCCTTATAATGTAACGTAGGTTCAAAATGATAGGTTGTCGAACATCCCAGGCAGCTGAATTATTTTGTTACAACACTAAGTATTAGCCTTTTTGCGTAAATTATTAGCAGGCCAAGCGCCCCAATCAGGATGAAGACGTCGGCTATGTTGAAAACGGGACTTTTCTTACGTGGACAGATGTGCAGATAATCAGTTGTATACTTCCTGGTTACGCGGTCGAAAACATTTGAGGCGCCGCCGCCCGCCTTCATTGTGAACATCAGCCACGCGGCTTTGCTATGCCTGAAATTTTTAGAGATATCGAAGAACATCCTGACCTCGCTCATCACGGCGGCTGCGGTAAAGAGCATCAGCGCCCTGCGGTTGTTGGCAAACAATCCGTTTGCCGCTCCGTGGTTACGAATGTTTTTGATGTAAAACTTCCCGGGTACTATCTCGACGCTTTCGCCAAGCGGGATTTTTGCACGCACAAGCGCCTTGCACGCCTGGTCGGACAAGAATATTATCATTGCAAGCATGAAGTGCGGCAAGTACATTTGCTCAGTCCTTTCCCGAATAGTGACCAGACTTCTATCGATACAGATATTATAACTCATATCGGAGCATAAATCAACAGCAATGTGTCAAATGGCAAAATCATACTTGCATTGGCTATTGTGATCTAGTACAATGTTTGTTGCTGTAATAATCGGAAAATAAGAAAGGAATATACTGATGAAGCTTGGAATAATCGGTTTGCCGAATGTCGGCAAGAGTACTCTGTTTAACTCGCTTACGAAGTCTTCGGCAGAGACTACAAATTATCCGTTCAGTACGACGGAATCAAACGTGGGGATAGCCTCCGTGCCTGATCCGCGCCTGAATGTTTTGGAGAAGATGTACAGCGCCAAGAAGGTGACTCCGGCGACAATCGAGTTTGTGGACATTGCGGGGCTTGTCCGGGGCTCCGGCAGCGGCCAGGGGCTTGGGAACAAGTTTTTGGCGCACATACGCGAAGTGGACGCCCTTGTCCACGTTGTACGCTGTTTCGAGGATTCCAACGTGATGCACGTGGACGGTGAAGTAAACCCTCTGCGCGATATCGAGACGATAGACCTGGAGCTGATATTCGCCGACTTGGAAGCGATAGAGAAAAGGATCGCCCGCGTGGCCAAGGCCGCGAAGGCCGACAAGTCGCTGGGCAAGGAAGCCAAGCTTCTCGAGAAGCTCAAAGCCGCCCTTGAAGAGGGTATGATGGCAAAGAGCGTCCCCGTAGACGAGGACGAAGCCGCCATAATGCGCGGCATGAGCCTGCTTACCGACAAGCCGGTTCTCTATGCCGCGAACGTAGCGGAAGACGATCTGGACAAAGGCACGGCAAGCCCTCATGTCGACGCCCTGCGCGGATATGCCGACACGCAAGGCTCACCCCTGTTTGTGGTGTGCGCCAAGATCGAGAGCGAAATGTCCCAGCTTGACGACGACGAGCGCGAGCTCTTCATGTCGGAGCTTGGTCTTGAGGAAAGCGGTCTGAACAGGCTTATCGCCACAAGCTACGAGCTTCTGGGTCTAATCAGCTTCCTTACCGCCGGCCCCAAGGAAGCCCGCGCCTGGACGATCACAAAGGGCATGAAGGCCGCTCCGGCCGCCGGCAAGATACACAGCGACATCGAGCGCGGCTTCATCCGTGCGGAAACCGTCAACTACGACGACCTGATCTCTTCGGGGACATACAACGCCGCCAAGGAAAAAGGCCTGGTACGTCTGGAGGGCAAGGAATACGTAATCAAGGACGGCGATGTGATCCTCTTCCGCTTCAATGTTTAGGACATTATAGGGAGACTATCGATGGAAAACTTCAAAATACTTGCCGAAAGTCTTTTCACAAAATTTGAAACGAGAATGTGGCGAAAAGAGAAGGACGCTTTCCTGGAGCACTGCAAAACCGAATTTGCCAAGCTGGGCTATGACGATTCGGATATTACCATCAAGCACAACCGCAATATGTTCGGCCTTACAAGCAAGAATTTGCTGGTTGGTTCGCCGGATGCGGATATACTCATCACGGCCCATTACGACACGCCCGGGAACAACGGGTTCTTGCTGGCCGCTACCCCTATTGTCGGCATGAAGGTGTTTAATATTCTTTTTTTCGTAATCATTGTAGGCGCGGCGTTTTTTCGCGTACCTCTTCAAAGCGCTGCTCTGGACATACTTTTTAACGTATTCATCATCCTTATGGTAGTCTTTTCGATAATCAAGAACAAGCATAACCACAACGACAATACCAGCGGGGTGCTGGGGGTTTTTAACATGGCGGCGCTGGCCGCCGGTAATCCTGAGCTGCGGAAAAAGTGCGCCTTCGTGCTGTTCGACCACGAGGAACTGGGCCTTGTAGGTTCTCACTCCTTCGCGAAATGGCGCAAAAAGAATTATCCCGGGAAGGAAAACGTCGCTGTAATCAATTTTGACTGTATAGGAAACGGCGACGTTCTTGTGGTTATGACAAAGAAGGAACACCAAGGCTGGAACCAAATCGCCGATTTTCTTCAATGCGAAGGCTTCGACGTAGTAAGGACACGCAGTTCGGCTCTTACCGCAAGCAGCGATCACGCGCATTTCCCAATGGGCGTCTCGTTGTTGTATCAAAAACGTTCGCTACTGGGGCCTCCGTACATACCCAAAATCCATACCGGCGGCGATACTGTCTGTGACTTGGAAGGCATCGATAAGCTATGCGCTTCTATCTACAAATATATATCGGACAAGCCCTCCGGGACAAGTTCTAATTCACAAAACTCAGAATAAGCTATAGTAGACCTCTTAGGCGTTGACCAATTCCCGAAGAGGTCTACTACACAAGTGAAGAGAACGGTGAGGAGGTCTTGTTGATGATGCCTCGCATTATCACGCTTATTTTGATGATTACGATTCTGGCGCTTGCCGGATGTTCGGTGATAATGCCGGGCGGCGGAGCGCAAGAGGGCGATGAATCTGCCCGTGAAACATTCGCGCCGGACGATTCCTACGCGGGACGGTTTCCGGGGATAGCGTCGCACGGCGACGAACTGGCCATACAGCGTGCGCTTGCGGCCAGGATGCTGGTCATGGCGTTTTACGACCGGGAGCAGATTGACGCGCTACCGTGGATTCTGGCGGATTACTCCCCTGAGAGATGGTATGGAAGGTATATTAACGCGCTGCATCACATGGGGTACGGCGCCGCTTCGGGTATTGACTCGTTCCGGCCCTATGACTTTGTGACGCTTTCGCAGGCTCAGGAATTCTTGGACGCCTTGAATGATTCCAACACAGTCAGGTTTCAGGTTGACGAAAGCAACCACGACCTACACATATCCTACGCCCTCTGGAACGACCTGTTTCAGCGCTTCTTGCTGCAAGATGCACAGTCCGGGCCGGATGCGCTCAGTATTTCGCGCGAAAACCTGACAGTTCTTGCGACTTGGCGGGACACCCCCCAACTTGCACAGTGGGAGACTCTCACGGACAGGGGCCGTTTTATCCACACAGGCATAGAGCTTGACGTGTATGTGGACATGCGGATCGGCGCATTGGTCATTGGCGATGAACTGCTGGCGGTTCTGGAGGTCGAGTCGCAAACTCCGGTTATACATTACGCGTATATAGCCGATATAAACAATAGTACACTTACGATACATTCCGGCGGCGCGACTCGCAGCTACGCGCTTGACCCCGGCGCGCGGCCAGGTTCCGGCGCGAGAATCGCGCCGGGCACATTAGCCCACGTAACCATAAGCGCCGGATATGCCCTTAGTATAGAGGCGCCCGGCGAGCCCTTTCGCAGTAAAATACTGCGCAAGACCGGCTCGGAACTGGATTTGTTGAATCTCGGGACGCTCCGCATTGACGGCGGCCTGCGTGTATTTTCGACAGCGGATGGATTCATAGAGGAACTTAGCGCGACCCAGCTCTATGTCGGGATGGATCAGATAGACTTCTATATGAACGCGGACGGAGCTCCGGCGGCAGCGCTAATAAGGGAGTGGCCAACCGGCGAAAATATCCGCGTCGCGATCAGCACAAGCGGATTTGCCGGGCTTGTTCACACAGGCGTCAGCCTTCGCTCACAAACCGGCGCGACTCTCAGCAATGGCCGCGATGTCAGAAACTTCGCCCCCAATGAGGAATTCCACATAGACTCCGGCATGTTCGGCTATTCCAACCGCGTGTTCGTCGCCCCCCACGAACCGGGCTCGATGCTGCAAATTACCTCTGTTACCAGGCACGGAGGCGTTAACCCGAGCTACTTGGGGCATCTGGAAATATCCATAGCAGACGGCGGATATAAAATAGTAAACGCTCTGAGCATGGACGAATACCTGTGGGGCGTAGTCCCGTCGGAAATGCCCACGGCATTTGGCGAAGAGGCCGCGAAGGTTCAGGCCATAACCGCGCGCAGCTACGCGTACAACCAGTTGTTCACCAACAGGTTCGCGTTCGCGGGGGCGAATGTTTGCGACTCCGTGAACAGTCAGGTCTACAACAACATCGCGAAGACCCCGCTGTCAATCGCGGCGGTTAACGCCACAAGCGGAATGTTCCTTGTATACGACGACCACCCGGTTTCCGCAAACTATTTTTCGGCATCCAGCGGCCATACCGCAAACAGCGGCGAGGTATGGGCGCGCGGCGACGAGTTCCCGTCGCATACGCCTACCTACCTGCGCTCGGTACGCCAGCACGACGGCGCGCCTGTCGACATGCGGGTCGAGAAAAACGCGCGCGCCTTCTTCCAAGACCTGAGCGTCAGGGCGCTGGACATGAACCACCCATGGTTTCGGTGGAACACGGAATTGACGGCCCAAGAGATCGCCGCGTCGGTAAACGCCAACCTTTCCGCGCGCTACAACGCCAACCCCTCGTTGATCCGTACTTTACAGCCCGACGGCAGCTATGTCTCCGTGCCCATCGACAGTATCGGCGAACTGCGCGATCTTGAAGTGACCATGCGCGGCGAAGGCGGCAACATAATGGAGATGCGAATTTCCGGCAGCCTGGCAACAATACTTGTGCAGACCGAATTCAATGTACGCAGTCTGATCCAGGCGCGCCAGTTCCTGCCCGGAGGACGCGACATAGTAGTCCGCCGCCACGATGGAACAACTGCCGTCAACCACGGTATGATGCCGAGCGCGTTCTACTCGATGATGAGAATGACCTACGACGACGGCAGTCTCTCAAGCGTCCGCTTCTACGGCGGCGGGTCGGGGCACGGCGCGGGAATGAGTCACGCCGGCGTACGCGGAATGACCGAGGCGGGGGCGTCGTTTGAAGACATCTTGAGGCACTTTTACTTCGGGGCGGTACTGGAGAATAGAGATTAGAAGTCTTAGAATCCGCGGTCAATAACCAAAATGCCGACTAGAATCGGCGATTTTTCGCCAATCTGGGAACGACCGGCGACGAGCGGTGGAAAACAAGGAGCCCCGCGAAGCCTAATTTTGGCTTCGCGGGGTGAGGTCCGACCTTCTAAGCGGCGTTACCACTTAGGCTATACCAACTTTTACATTGTGAAAGTTTTAGACAGCATGAAAACACGAATTTGAGCGTTATTGACTGCAGGTTATTAGAGCGTCTCGAATTCAGCCTCGGTTATTATGTTGACGCCTAGTTCCTGGGCTTTCTTGTTCTTTGACGAGGCCGAGGCTTTGTCGTTATTAATTAGGTACGTAGTCTGCTTGCCGACGCTTGAGGCCACCTTTCCGCCCTGCTGTTCGATGTGCGACTGGAGCTGCTTGCGGTTGGCGTAGCGCTCCAGGTCGCCTGTTATTACAAATATCATGCCGGAGAACTTGGCATCGGCTTGGGGCAGGGTCGGCGTCACAAGCGTAAGAAGCGGCGCGGCTTCGTCAAGCAGGGCGATGTTTGCCGGATTTGCGAAGTATCCGGTTACCGACGCGGCAATTTTTTCACCGAAGCCGGGAACTTCGATAAGCTCTTCGGGAGTGGCTGCGGCAATGCGTTCGAGAGAGCCAAATCGAGCGGCCAGTTGCTTCGCGTTTTCCGTGCCGATCTGAGGTATGCCAAGCGCGTTGATAAAGCTTGCAAGCCCTATTGTTTTCGACTTCTCAATCGCCGCGATCAGCTTGGTGAATGATTTTTCACCAAAGCCCTCCATGGCTACGATTTCGCTCTCGAAACCGACCAGTCGGTAGATATCCTCGTAGCTTTTTAGGAACCCGGCTTCCACGAATTTTTCTATAGTAGCTTCGGACAAGCCTTCGATGTTGGCCGCGTCCCTTGATACATAGTGCGAAAGCGCGCGGACAAGCTGTGCCCGGCAGTTCGGGTTCGGACAAAAGAGCGTTTTTACACCGTGCTCGTCCAACAGCTCCGTACCGGCGCCACAAACCGGGCAGTGACTTGGTATCTCGAGACTGCCCGATCTTGTAAGATTGTCGGCCACCTGCGGAATTATCATATTGGCCTTGTAGACGGTAATGACGTCTCCGACGCCAAGCTCAAGACCCTCGATGATGCTTATATTGTGCAGACTTGCCTGACGCACAGTGGAGCCTTCGAGTTCCACGGGCTCAAACACCGCCACGGGGTTGATCAGCCCCGTACGCGACGTGTTCCATACGACTTCGGCCAGGGTCGTTTCGGCGGTTTCATCAGCCCATTTAAAGGCCAGAGAGTCGTGGGGAAACTTGGAAGTCTGGCCGAGAGAACGCGAGTGCGATATGCTGTCATAAGTGACGACCAGGCCGTCCGTGGCATACGGCAAGGTTGGTATGGCGCTCTTGAAGTTCTCAACGGCCGCTTCCGCGCCGTCCGCGTATACGACAACGTATGGAGCTATATCGAAACCCAGGGATTCAAGCCGCTTCAACTGCTCTTCCTTGGAGTCCGTTTCCCCTCCTCCGGTCAGTGAAAAGGCGTAGTACATCACGCTGCGCTTCGCCGCGATCTCGCTGTTTAGCTGACGCACCGTACCGCTGGTAAGGTTTCGCGGGTTTTTGTACTCGCCGCCTTCCTCCTGTTCGCGGTTTATCCGCTCGAAGTCTGCGAAGGTTATTATGGCTTCACCGCGCACGCTTATTGGGCCTGTATATGAAATCTTGCGCGGGATGTTCTTGAACACGAGGGCGTTGTGGGTGATATCTTCGCCGACGACGCCGTTTCCGCGAGTCAGGGCCTGGATAAGCCGTCCGTCCGCGTAGTTAACCACGACGGTCAGGCCGTCGAGCTTCCACGAAATAAGACACTTGTGTTCACTTATAAACGCGCGGAGCTTGTCAATGTCCTTGGTCTTGTCCAGGGACAAAAGCGGCTGCTCGTGGGCCACCTTTTCCAGCGCGTCCATAACGCCGTAGCCTACGCTTATGCTGGGGCTGCCCGCCAGGATGACGCCGGTTCGGGCCTCAAGAGCGGCTAATTCGTCCGCCAGCTTGTCATACTGATAGTCCGTGACTGCCTGTGTGTCGCGCGCGTAGTATGCTTCTCCGGCGGCGTTAAGGATAGAAATAAGCTCCTTCATGCGTGCCAGCGCTTCTGAGTTATTGTCGGTATTCAATCTATCACTCCGTTATAAACGTAAGTTCGATGAACAAAAACCTCTCATCGAAACTTGATCTTATCCGCACAATTTGCGGATAACCTGAAAAATGCTTCGCATTTTCAGCCGCTTACGCGGCCGGTTCGACTTCATCGAACTCAAGTTTATAATGTTAGCTGTTTGTCGTTAGTATACCACGGAACAGGGAGGAATTCTATGAAATCTTATCGCAAAGAACTGCGTATAAAGACAAAGACTCGCCGGGCCTTTGTCAACATTACGCGCGACGTTGAGCAAGCGCTGGCCGAAAGCAGGATAAGAGAAGGTCTGTGTCTTATAAACTCAATGCACATCACGTCCAGCGTATTCATCAACGACAACGAGAGCGGCCTTCACCAGGATTTCGAGCGCTGGCTTGAGAAGCTGGCTCCTGAGAAGCCGCACAGCCAGTACGCGCACAACGGCTACGAGGACAACGCAGACGCACACCTGAAGCGCACACTGATGGGCCGCGAAACGGTTGTGGCAGTTACAAACGGGAAACTTGACTTCGGCACGTGGGAGGCCATATTCTACGGCGAATTCGACGGGATGCGCGACAAGCGTCTGCTTGTTAAAATCATCGGTGAATAGATCGGGGGAAAATACATATGATAATCGCGTCAAACGAACACTGCTTAGTCGTGACGACCTGTGCGGACAAGGACTCGGCGCGCGCCGTCGCCGCGATACTCGTCGAGAAGCGGCTGGCCGCCTGCGTACAGATGTTCCCTATAGAGAGCGTGTACTCATGGCAGAGCAAGGTTTGCTCCGAACCTGAATGCGCGCTGTTTGTCAAAACGCGCTCACAGTTGTTTGAAAGTGTATCCGCCGCTATCAGAGAGCATCATGATTACGAATTGCCGGAGATTATCCAACTTCCGATTACAGGCGGACTTTCCGACTATCTTGGATGGATCGACGGCTGCACAAATTGAAATTAGAAATTTAGTTGTTGACTTGCACTGCCATATTGTGTATAATGGTCGTTATTAAGTTTGCGTCCGTGCGGGTGACTCAGAACCGGAGGGGGGGATTTACATGTCAGAGGTAAAAGTTAAAGAGAACGAAACGCTGGACAGCGCTCTTCGCCGATTTAAACGCGCAACCCAAAAGGCCGGCATCATGGGAGAAGTTCGCAAAAGGGAACATTACGACAAGCCAAGCGTCAAACGTAAGAAGAAATCCGAAGCCGCTAGGAAAAGGAAGTATAACTAGCCGCCCGGAATACGCAACAATATCCCCAGCTTAACAACCTCAACGGAACAGCAACTGACTACAAACATCAAGCGCCGCGTACACCGCAGCGCTTTTTTGTTTAAGCAATCCTGCACTTTAAATCAATCTCAATCGAAATCGCTGTAAACAAAATGAAGCTCCGAGACTTTGCCTCGGAGCTAGGCTGCGCAAAACTATCTGAAGCTGTACAAGTTGCCTTTGAATATCAAGAAATCACGAATTGTCGCGAAGTCGACGTCATTACGTCCTGCGGTGACTGTGTCAGGGAAGTAGAGAGGAACATACGGCACAAGCTCAAGCTGCCTGCTGAAAATTTGATAAAACAGCTCGCTGCGGACTTCGGGGTCAAGCTCTCTGACGCTTTCCGCAAGCCATTCCTCGATATATTCGTCAAAGAAATTCGCGGTGTTTGAAACCCCGTCCCTTGAAAGCATACGGTCGTAGATAGAAGCGTCCGCGCCTCCGGTCCAGCTCATCAGACCCATGTGAACGTCGCGGTTTGACGCCATATCAAGCCAGGCGCTGAGCTCTACGATTTCGATATCAACGTGCATACCTATGTCTCTTAGGAATGCCTGAACCATCTCAACCTGCATCCTGAACATATCAATTGTTGTAATGGATATCTGCGGAAGCCCTTGTCCGTCCGGGAATCCGGCTTCGGCAAGCTTTTCCCTGGCTCTTTGCGGGTCAAACGGCCAAGCGTGCGCGGCAATGCCCGGATGATAGCCGATGTAACGGTCATTGATCTGACCATAGGCGACAGTGCCGAAACCGCCAAGGGTTGCTTGAACAAGAAGCTCTTTGTCCATGGCAAGCGCAACCGCCTGCCGAACTAAAATATTGTCAAAAGGCTCTCTGGCTGTATTCAAGTGTATTTGCATCAGCCTGGTAAACGGCGTACGCAGCAGGGTCAGATTGGGATTTTCTTCGACTATTGAAAACGAGGCTTCGGGAACAAAGTCGAGTATGTCTACCTGACCTGTTTCAAGGGCGATAAGAGCGGTGGATGGGTCTGGGATTACCAGATAAATAAGGTTTCTGATCGGAGCCACGCCGTCCCAATAGTCATCAAATGCCTCGAGAACAACCTCGCTTGGACTCATTGATACAAACCTGTAAGGGCCGCTGCCGATTGGGCTTATTGCGAAGTCGTCGCCGAGCGCTGTGGTGGCTTCTCTTGGGAATACCACAAACTGGCTGGCTATTTCCGTCATAAAGGTGGCGGCTCTGTCAACGAGAACAACCTCGATGGTGTAATCGTCCAATACGTTGACATGGTCGATAAGGTTGGCCGTAGCCGTTCTGAAAGCGGAAACCGCCATACGGTCAAAGCTGAACGCGACGTCGTCCGCCGTAAGCTTCGAGCCATCATGGAAATAAACGTAATCTCTCAGGTGGAACGTATAGACGAGCCCATCGTCGGAAATATCCCAACTGTGAGCAATAAGGGGGAAGGCATTACCCCTGACGTCCATAGCAATCAACGAGTCAAATACACTGGCGCTTATGTTCGCATCCGCGGAAGAGTTAGAGTTAAAAGGATCGATAACCCGAAACTCGAGCTGTGAAGCGATAATAAGCGTGTCGCGGTCGTCTTCTCTGTCCACTTCAGCCGTTGTTTCCGCCGCCGGCCCAGGGAGACACCCTGTCGCGACAACAAGAATCATGGCAAATGTCATGACCATCATCAACAATTTTGTTCTTGCTTTCATAAATAGACCTCCTCATTATTCTAAGTTCTAATAGCCATTGCAAAAAGTCATTCACCTATATGTAGACAGGACACAAAGTGCCCAGGCGAGACTTCGACTAACGGAATGTCGCCCTTTGTGCAGTCGTCACGGCTGACTTCACAGCGCGCCACGAAACGGCATCCGGGCTTGGGGTTGACCGGAGAGGTAAGCTCTCCCTTTATTATATGCTCCTTTTGCAGGCGATTGGAAATGTCAGGGATCGGTATAGCCTTCAGCAGCGCCTTGGTGTACGGATGAACCGGATTTTTGTAAAGCTCTTCCGCTGGGGAGTATTCCACACATTTCCCAAGATACATAACGGCTATATGGTCGGAAATATGCTTTACGACACTAAGGTCATGGGTAATGAAAAAGTAGGTCAGCTTCATCTCTTCCTGGAGATCCATCAGAAGATTGAGTATCTGCGCCTGAATACTGACATCAAGGGCGGAGACCGGCTCGTCGCAGACAATAAACCTCGGGTTGAGGCAAAGAGCGCGGGCAATGCCTATCCTTTGCCTTCTTCCGCCGTCAAGCTCATGGGGGTAGGCTGTCTCGAGGCGCTTCGCCAGTCCCACGATGCTCATAAACTCCTTTGCCTTGGCTACGGTCTCAGCGCGGGTTTTAAATATCTTTCTAACCCACATGGGCTCGGCGATCAGATCAACCACCGTCATGCGCGGATTCAGGCTGGAATATGGATCCTGAAAAATAATTTGCATATCGCTGCGATAGCTCTTCATTTCCCTCTTGGAAAGCTTTGTAATATCCTTGCCGTCAAAAAAGATTTGACCGTCGGTAGGTTCCACAAGCTTCAGCATAATCCTGCCGAGCGTCGTTTTTCCGCAGCCCGACTCGCCTACAACACCAAGCGTCTTGCCTGTTTCAATTTTGAAGTCAACTCCGTCAACGGCGTGAAGCCATCCGCCCGGAACTTTGAAATACTTCTTTAAGCCTTTTGTTTCCAGTAGAGTTCCTGTAAGCGGTGTACTCACTGCGCACCTCCCACAAAATAACAACGTATTCGGTGACCATTATTATCGCGATCCGGGGGTTTTTGATCCTTGCACAAAGGTTCGCACTTAGGGCATCGCGGCGAGAAAGCGCAGCCCCGGGGCAGCATGGTCGGATCAGGCATAAGCCCGTCTATAGGGGAAAGGCGGCGGGTTTTATGCTTCAGATCGGGTATGCTTCCGAAAAGACCGACGGTATACGGATGATGTTCCCTCGAATGGTCAAAAATGTCCTGGATAGTACCGTACTCTATAATCTCCCCCGCGTACATTACCGCGACATAGTCGCATATCTGAGCCACTATTCCAATATCATGGGTTATCATTATCATGGCCGTATCAAGAGCTTCTTTAAGATCCGCCATCATTGACAGAACCTGCGCCTGAATGGTAACGTCAAGAGCTGTTGTCGGCTCGTCGGCGATAAGAAGCTGAGGCTTACAGGCAAGCGCTATGGCGATTACGACGCGCTGCTTCATACCCCCTGAAAACTGATGAGGGTAGTCGTTTTTGCGAAAAGGCGGAATACCCACAAGTGTCAGCGTTTCTTCTACCCGCGCGGAAATCTGCTCCTTTGTAAGCTTCTCGTCATTATGTAGGATAAGGGACTCAGCTATCTGATCCCCTACCTTCATTATGGGATTCAGGGACGTCATCGGATCCTGAAAAATCATTGAAACCAAGTTCCCGCGGATAGACTTCATTTCTATTTCGCTCAATTTGTAAAGGTCTTGATCCTGAAGGATCACTCTTCCTTCCGTTATCCGCCCTGTGGCTTTCGGCAGAAGTCTCATTAAAGAAAGAGCCAGGGTCGTTTTACCGGCGCCTGTTTCTCCGACTATTCCCAAGGTCTTACCCTTTTCAAGAGTAATACTTACGCCGTTGACAGCCCTGACCGTCTCAAGATCGGTTTTGTATATTACGCTTAAATTTTCAATGGACATCAGCTCTCGCGGCATAATGATCCCTCCTTATATAATGCGCAGTTACAGAGCAATCATACGCTATGTTTTAAGCCTCGGGTCAAGGGCGTCTCTCAAGCCGTCTCCAACAAGATTAAAAGAGAGAGCTGTAAGTATTATGGCTATTCCGGGGAAAATCATGAAATGAGGATCCGTTCTCAGATATCCGCGCGCGTCCGCAAGCATCGCGCCCCATTCGGGATGCGGCGGGGCTATGCCCATTCCCAGGAACGAGAAGCCGGCTGCCGAAAGAATCGTAGCGGCAATCGACAAAGTCGCCTGAACTATTATGGGGCCGGTGACATTTGTGATAATATGTTTGTAGATTATCCGCAGGTCGCTGGTTCCGCAGGCGCGGGCGGCTTCAATGAAGTCCTGTTCGACAATGGTAAGAACAGTCGAACGGATAAACCGCGTATATATTGGGATGTTTGCTATAACCAGCGCTATCAGCAGATTGATAAGGCTTGGGCCAAGTACCGCGATAATGGCAAGACCCAGGAGAACCCCCGGAATACTGAGCAATATATCGCATATACGCATAATTATCATATCGTACAACCCGCCCCAATAGGCGGTGCTTGCGCCGAAGAAGCCGCCGATCAGCACAGCGAATCCGGTAACAAACAGTCCTATCGTAAGAGAAACACGCGCGCCATGGACTATCCGGGCAAAAATATCGCGCCCCAGGTGATCGGTTCCCATTAAGTGCTCAAGACTCGGACGTTGAAGCATTCTTGTGCCGTCCATGCTTATGACGACAGTTTCATAATCCGCTATCACATCCGCGAATATCGCGAGAAAAACGAACACTGCCAAAATACCGAGCCCAATCATGGCGGTTACGCTCTTGCGCAGACGCCGCCAAGCTTCCTTCATCGGGCCGTTTCTTTTCACTGTGGTCTGTTCTTCGTCAATAACAAGTTCTTTGTTATGCGCTTCGCCGGTTCCCATATTCAGCCCTCCCCCGTTCGTATATTATTTTATTTTGGAATACTTAGCCTTTATTCGCGGATCTATAAAAGAATACATCAAGTCGACCACAAGTATAATCAGGGTAAACAAAAGCGCCAAAAACAGCGTTGAAGCCATTACCTGCGGAATATCCATAAGCCTTATGGAGTTAACAAGCAACTGCCCCAGGCCGGGTATCGAAAACACATTTTCAATCAGAATCGCGCCGCCCAGAAGGAACCCGAAGTTCATGCCCAGTATGGTAATAATAGGCAGGAGCGCGTTTTTCAGCGCGTGCCTGAAAATAACTCTGCGCTCGGAAGCGCCTTTTGCGCGGGCTGTCCTGATATAATCCTGATTAATGGTCTCGAGCATGGTTGATCGCGTAAGGCGCAGAAGCGACGCGGCGGATGGTATCGAAAGAGTTATGACCGGCAGGATGAAATGTTCCCAGGTACTGGCCCCAAAGGCGGGCAGCCATTGCAGCCTGAGTGAAAATATATAGATGCCCATCATTCCCAGAAAGAAAACAGGCGCGGCCGCGAACAGCATTGAAATGATTCTGGATACGGTATCTATGTGCGAATACTGCTTAACAGCCGACAATATACCCAGCGGAATACCGACCGCCGCGGCGCATATCACCGCGAGAAAAGCCAGGTTGAGCGTATTGGGGAACCTGAGGAAAATTTCCTCAAAAACCGGCCTTCCCGAGCGGAAACTTACCCCGAAATCCAGCCTTACCGCTCCCGCGACATAATTAAAGTAGCGTACAAAGAACGGGTCGTAAAACCCTAATTCCCGGTTAAGCTGGGATACTGCCTCCCTGTCCGCCATTTCACCCAGCATAATGCGCCCCGGGTCGCTTGGGGTCAGATTCATAATAGTAAAAACTATGAACGTCACGCCTAACGCAATGGGAATAAGAAGAAAGATGCGATTGATTACATACCTTGTCAACGGACTCACCCCTTTTTTATAAATTTCCTATGCAGACTGCCGGAATATAGGTAAATTATAATATTATACCCCTATTGCTTGTTAAAAGTCAATAAGGGTATAATTGTTAGTAATGTAAAATGTCATAGACTTCGGCAAAAAGCTCTTGATAGATTGGTCAATTTCTTTCTTCGCTGTGTATTAATTGCATTGTTAATAAATATGCAACAATCCAATCAATTTGATCCCTATCATTTGAGCATAAATTTTGCATGTGATTTCTCTGATTTTTTGGTGTATATGGGTAATTAATTTTCGTTGGGTATCAATATTGGATCCGGATATTCTACACCATGGGTTTCAACAGTAACTTTGACCATTGTTTCCGGTACTATCGGCTTATTTACCTCCACGCCCGGCTTGCCTATGTCCACCGGTTCGGTCGCTACTTTTTCGATACGCCTTACCTCATCCCAGCCTTCGATAACCTTGCCGAATACAGGGTAGTTTCCGTCCAAACGCGCATGGTATTCCAAAGTAATGTAGAAGCCGCAGCAAGAGGCGTATTTTTTTCCGTCGCCGCCCATTGCGACACAGCCGGGAACGTTATTAAGCCCCTTTTCAAAGCCGTTTGAAGTGAACTCGCCGTCAATAAGGTAGTTAAGCTCAGGGTTGTCGAAATTACGGTAGCTGCTCTGAACCACAAATCCGGGAACAATGCGGATTATGTCCTGGTTGTCATAATAACCTTTTTTCGCCACCCAAATAAAGCTGTTAACAGTATTCGGGGCGTTTTCGGGAAAAAGCTCGATAACAATTTTGTTCCCCGACGACATTTCGATAGTTGCGATTGGATTTTTCATTAACTAACCCCCTATAGTGTAAAGTTGATTAAAACGGCAGTCGTACACCAAGGCCCATTTCAAGGGCTTTGTGCATAACCGTCTGTCCGACGGCAACGTCAAGCACCGACATGCCTATATTGCTGCAGACGATAAGCTCGTCGGCGCTTTCCCGGCCGGTCCTAAGCCCCGCAAGAACTTCCCCCGTTTGCGCGTACACCTTGGGCAAGCCGTCAGGGAAGTAGCCCATTTTCTCAAACAACTCGTGCTCTTCCGTACTGTCGACAATATATTTGTCGGCGCGAAGCTGCGTTTTCGGATCCCAAAACGTATTGAGATCGCATGGAATAATCGTCTGTCCTTTGGAAATCCACTCGTCCTTAACGTCTGCTATCGGCTTCAGAACTATTACGGTAGCGGAACTCAGAACCTCGCAACTTTTTGCGACATGCTCAAAAGAGTCACCTGTAACTATCTCAACAGGAATTTCGTCCTTCAAAACGTTAACAAGCGCTTCCGCCGCGTCGGGCCGCACGTCATAAACATAAATCTTCTTGAGCTTCTTCAGCGTCTTTACGACAAAGCGCACATGTTCGACGCCTTGTACGCCGCAGCCGAACATACCGAACGTTTCCGCACCGGGATGCAGCTTCGCAGCCGCCAAAACAGTTACCGCCGGTGTGCGCATGGCGGTAATCCATGTGCCGTCCATTACGGCGACAGGGGCGCCGCACATGGTTTCGTTCATCGTTAAAAGCGATGTTGTTTGCGGCATGTTGTATTTTTGGGGATTCTGAGGATAACACTCGATCCATTTGCAGCCGGTGGCAAGCCTTCCCGGCACGTACGCGGGCATGGCGTGATAGAACACTTCGTCAAAGGGATGAACCCCTATTTTCGCAGGCATCTCGTATTCCTGCCTGCCGTGCGCTATAAGCGTCTCCTCTACAATTTCAAGAATCTCGTCTACCGTCGGGCCTGCTTTGACGCACTCATCCCTGGTCAGGTACAAAAATTCCTTGCCTACGTTAATTTTCTTGAGCAGCCGCTCACGCTCCTCCTCAAACCTTTTTTGCAGATCAGCAGTCATTTTTACCATTCCTAACGTTCCTCCGTTCATGTCTGATTTACGCTTATGTTGTTTTCCGCTCCCGGTTGCAACGCTCTATGTTGACCACGTTTAATTGACTTCCATAAAATATGTAATATCTAAAATGAATCATTGAGCGGCCAAAACAAATATACCATACTCTTGTAAAGCGAATCAAGCACAAAAGTAAAGAATCGTATCAGCACGGGAAGTTATAGAAATAAACTTGAAAAGGTCTTGCAGATAGTGTATAATATCTCAAAATTTTCTGCATTAGCTCAGATGCCTATAATATTGAGATAGAGGTGCCCATGCTATATCCAAGGATCGGAAAACCACTGTTCAAGCAGCTTGGAGATATTATTATGCAAATGATCGAGGAAGGCAAATATAATCCCGGAGACCTACTCCCCAGCGAAAGGGAGTTAGCGGAGCAATATAGCATCAGCCGGGTGACGGTACGGCAGGCTCTCAACGCTTTGGCGCAAGACGGGGTAATTTTCAAAAAGCAGGGAAAAGGCAATTTTGTAGCTACAAAACGCATAGAGACAAAGCTTGACAGCTTGCTGGGCTTTGTTGAAGAATTTGTCGTAAAGGGTATGCAGTGCAAAATCTCGATTGTAAAACAAGGCTATGAAGCTGCGCCTCCAGAGATAATTTCCTCTATGCAGGCTCAGGACTCTCCTGAAATGTTCCTGATTGTCCGGCAAATTATTGTAGAAAATCACGCTCTGGGCCTCGACTATACTTATATTCCCCGCAGCGTCGCCTATCAGCTTGGAGAGGTTGATTTCAAAAAAGTGATTATCTGCCGGCTGTTAGAACAGCGTGGATATAAGCTAAGCTCCGCAGAGCAGTCAATTACCGCAGACCTTCCCAATACCCAGGAGTGCTCCCTGCTGGAAGTAACCGGCAAGACTCCTGTTTTGGTTAGGAGCCGGGTGGCTTACGCGGAGGGAAATCTTCCGCTGCTCTACTCCAGAACCGTTTACCGTGGAGACCGTTATCAATATACGCTGACCTTGAGCCGATCCCCGGCGGACGATCCTTATTTCCTTAATTAACCAATGTTAACAAAATATCTTTCAAGACCGGTTGCGTTTTAGCAACCGATTTTGTTTTATAACGGCAATCTTTCTCCAGCTTATTATACTTCTGGTATTGCAGGAGGTTCTTGCAAAAACGCAGATACGTTAAAATTATCACAAAAAATTGCTGTGAAATCTGCATAAAACCATTGACATGAATCTTTAAAGATGATATATTAAATACAATGGTATTATCATTACTACCAGTTACATAAATGGCATTATCGCTCATATTATTTTTTTACTGAGGAGGCGTTATAAAAACAGTATTCTAACAATGGATTTTACAAACCCTTATTCTAAGAACCAGCGGTCAATACCACTCAACGCCGTCTGGAAGGTCAATTTTCCGCCACTCGTCGTCAGTCGCTCCTTCCTAGATTGGCGAAAAATCGCCTCTTCCAGCCAGCATTTCGGTTATTGACCGCAAGTTCTAAATTTTACGAACGTTAGGAGAGTTGTTTAATGAAATTCAGAATTCAAACAAAGATTGCCGCGATGCTTCTGGCTGTCGCTATGTCAGCCGGCCTTTATGGATGCGCAGCTCCCGCAACCCCGGCGGCTCCTGCCGATGCCGTCGCTTCGGATAACGCCCCGGAAACGGATACCGCGGCGGACCTGGGAAATTTCCCCTCAAGAAATATCAGTTGGATAGTCCCCGCGCCGGCCGGAGCTCCGCTTGACCTTCCCACCCGCGTAATAATGGAAGCGGTTGACCTTGGAGCAAATATCATGATAGAAAATATTCCGGGCGCAGGCAATGTTCCGGGGATACTCGAGGCATCGAACCGCGCGGCGGACGGATATACAATTCTCACAACCAACACAGGCGGTATGGTTGCCCAACCCGCCTTGATCCACACGGGCTATGTCCCGTCGGATTTCCGTCATATTGCGATGCTCATGCCGGTCTACGCTTTTCCGGTTGTTGTAAGCGCAGACTCGGACATACACAGCGCCGAAGACTTTGTCTCTTTTGTTACAAGCGGCGAAAGTTTTAATTACAGCGCAACCAACCCCGGATCAACCTCACATTTGGCCATAATATCCGCCCTTGACGGGCTGGGAAGTACAGCCGGAACTTTCGTACCATATGTCGGAGGAGCCGAAGTTTTAGCGGCCGTACTTAACGGCGAAATAGATTTTGGCGTTATTCCGCCTCATATGGCCCGTCCGAATGCCGAGTCCGGCGCTACCAGGACCGTCATTGTCCTTGCCGATGAGCCCGACCTCATGTCGCCGGGTATTCCGGTAATATCGGAATTTGGAGTTAATAGCGTCGGCCGGTTTAATAATACCATTTTTGTTTCGGTTCACGCGGATACTCCCGAGGTGATAGTACAGTATCTTAAAGAACGGATTAACACCGCCATACTTTCGGATGAATATCAGGATTACTTGCGCCAAACTACGGGGATTGACTCGTTTGACACCGTTACCGAGGAATGGCTGACTGAGCATGTAAGCTTCTGGTATGAAACCATATCGGAAGCTCTTGAAGAATTTGGCTTAGGCCAATAACAGCAAGCGCTTATAGATTCACGTAAAAAGTTATCTGGATTGCTTCGCGCTGCGACTCGCGTGAAGTAATCTGGATATTAGAACCTGTATTCAGTACGCCAAAACGCCGTCTTGGCGGCTGGTTTTCCGCCACAGTCCACCCCATAAAGCCAAAACCGGGCTTTATGGGGACCCCGGGTCGTCGTCAGCTCCTTGCGTA
>Ga0131853_10005856_pt1 | contig 22194 bp, 13 predicted proteins | sample TergutLab28metaG_FD_92764 | JGI IMG/M metagenome (GOLD analysis project Ga0131853, IMG submission 92764) | Labiotermes labralis P1 segment gut microbial communities from Petit-Saut dam, French Guiana - Lab288 P1 (version 2) (version 2) | ecosystem: Host-associated > Arthropoda: Insects >... | reverse complement strand
TTTTATATTTGTCAACATGCCACACCGTACACATAATTGTACTAATACTCTTTATGATTATGTTATAATTAATTATTAATACTTATGTTAGTTTAATGTATGAACTTAAAAAAATTTGGAAAGCTACTGACGAGTAAATGTGTTGGCGACTGGGCCCTCGTCTTATGAAAAAAGAATTTACCGGGCCGCGGTCTCACAGAGGTTGAGAAGCACTGCTCTAGACACACACTTGGCATATGTAGTTTTTATTGCTTTTTCACGGCAACAACGGTACGACGAAAGCAACTCGTTGTTACGTTATAGTACGTTGCCCGTCTTGTTGATATTTGCTAGATTTATGTGTGAATTGTGTGTTCAGTGGTGGTTACATGCATTACATTCAGATACGAACGGTAATGAAATATTGCCAAAATTAAATTCAATCCCAATTTGACCAGCAGTTTTGAATAAGAAATATTCTAATAACGGATAGATTCTCTTCGTTCAATGAACTGATAAAAACGCACAGCTCGTGACTACACGTACTCAAATTTTTTATGGCTTTGGTTAATTTTGAATTCTATTGTGCCTGAGCTGAGGACCGACAGGGTCTTCTTGCCCTTGAACTGTGCGATGACCCGGCTCTAATCAACCCCCACATTATTCTGCGATCAATGTCTCAAACTATTGTAAAGGAGATTGGTTTGTCTGACGTACAACCTTGCACTAGAAAGATTTCATTACGTGGATTTACCGCAGAAACCTAAGGCAGCATGGTGAGATTACTTTACAGTTTCCTCGAAGGTAAACTTCTGATATTATTAAATAATAAACACAATATCAGAGGTCAATGTCTCTTACGTATTAGCCCTAGTCGAGTCACTACACAGACAACTTTTTCTGTGAAATCATTATTAATTTAGAGTGAAAGCTTTCGTATGAATTAAAAGTTATGCAGACATAACAGGAAAGTCACCAGTATATGACTGACGTATTAGTGTATAAGTCATTTGGATTCGAAGTTCTTTTCTGTTTTAATTGGTTACAATACTATGCAAATAAGTTTTAAAACAGTTCATGAGACTTGTGAAAATTATCAAATTTAAGACATGAAATTAGTGGGTACTGCAGGAGAGCACAAGAGAGCACAGCCAAAAATGCTCACTCACTTTGGTCTGATTCTTAGGTTTAAAATACGTTTTGCCTCAACGTACCGTGTACATGTTCCATATAATTAAAGGAAGCACTTATTGTAGTTATAAATATTGTCATTAGCGTTGGAAACTATACCAAGTCCTATCTGTCAATTTAAATATTCATTTGCGAGCTCAATGGGTCTGTAAATTATATCATCTTCATTATCAAACATCGCAACCGTTATCGTCACCATCATTATGGTCACCATAACGTCTGGAGACGTCGAAATGTTACTCAACATAAATTAGACTCCATTCTGAAAATTTAAGTACTCATCAAAAGCCTTAGCACATCAACAGCCAAACTACATAAGGCCACAGCCTGTTTCTGTACTCTGAACCGCCCCTACCTTGCCACCCTCCTTCCTATCGGCTCAGGCTATTTTCGATCCAAACCTTTTCCCTTACAAATACTCCAACTTTTCTCAAATCTAGTCATACTTCATACCTACCTGCCTATGAAGATGGAACAGTTAGAGTGTTCCGAAAGGTCGGCATATAAAATTCAGACGCCGAGGAATTATCCAGAAGAAAGCATACAACATTTTGAACTAGGCGAAAGTTTGAAATCTAAAATACACATCTGTGGTTCTTGAGAGCGTACTCGCGCTTTACAAACAACCACTAAAAATATTTGCAATGTCATTTTCGGCCCTAAAATGTTCTTCCCCTCTCCATGACTGTTACTGGCATTAGACAGGAACATGTAACGTGTATGTATGCCACAGAACACCCGACGCTCTTCGTAGGCCTGCTCTCGTATCCTCAAGAAGCAGAAATCTGTACACACTAAACGGTGAACATTGCGTGCCTAGCGAAAATACTTTAAGATTTAGATTATTTTTTGACAATTCTATCTAAAAGACTCAATGTTGTCAAGACTTTTGTCTGCCAATCGGACTGGTCAGACACCTTCAAAAAATGTTGCCAACAGCAGCGCGTTATGTGGGTAAAGGTCCCACATTATGCAGACCTCACTAAATGGCCAGAGAGGAGAATTTTTTTTTGGGTGAGTTGTTCCTATTGAGCAGCTGACTCTTCTGGAAGGCGAAACACAATTCACGGTCGCTGTTACAAACACAAGATGTCATAAAACGCCAGGCGTCGGAAAAATGTGACCAGCGTGTTGAGAGAGATAATTATTAACTGCAACTGTAATATGTCCTGATCTATATGTAATGGGATTTATATATAAAAAAAGGTAAAGTGATCCCGTTACAGGTCCGATGTGGCCCAGACGGTGGGTAGGGGTATTGCTCTATTCTTCCATGACCGCGGCACTAGAAGGGGGTGAGTGGTTAGCAGCACGCACCGGCCGCAATTTACCCCCGGGAAAGACCCGGTACCCATTGTACAGGAGGCTGGGTGGGCCCCAGGTCCGGTCTGGACAGGTGCGGAAAATCTCGCTCCCACTAGGATTCGATCCCCGGACCGTCCAGCCCGTAGCCAGTCGCTATACCGACTGAGCTACCGGGCACACAATGAGATTTATATTAAAATAAATTACAGCAGCTGTCAGTTGCAGGAAACGACAGGGGCATATGAGGAAAACCCGTCATAATCCACACAAGTTTCAAGGAACACAAATTCTCAGCCGGAGGACATTAGATTCCTGAAACCTGATGATCCAAAAAGTGTAACATAATTTTTGTGTTCAACTTCTAAGTCACATTTCAACAGTCAATCCGTTAACAAAGAAAGCTGTTCGTACATAAATCGGGCAAGAACGTCCGCAGATTTGTCTCTGCACGTTTGCGAACTGTAAGCAGAACTTTCAGAAGGAGAAATAATTTTGTCTCTCCCGCCGATGATAAGATAAGACAATTCTCAGGGTGAAGGAGATAAATGTTGTCTTTCACAAAAACAAGAGCAAGAACCTCTGCAGGTCCACAAAGTAGAAATCTCAGCATCGTGGGATCAAAAAAAAATTTTTTAAATATGAAAGTGCACCCTCGTACAGCACTGAGGCTCTGTACAGGCCGTGCGGCCCATAGGGAGAGTAGAGGTATAGCTCTACTCTTTCTTGACAACGGCACTAGAAGGGGGTCAGGGGCAGCGTCACGCCCCGGCCGCTCTTTACACCGGAAAAGAGCCGGTACCCATTGCACAGAAGCCTGGAGAGGGGCCAAGGGCCAGTCTGGACTAGTACGGAAAGCCTCGCCCCCCAACGGGATTCGATCCCCGGACCGTCCAGCCCGTAGCCAGTCGCTACATCGACTACGCTACGTGGGATCAAACAGCTACTTCAGACACTGTGATCACAAAAACACAATCCACGAAAACATAAGCCGCATAATTTTATGAGTAAAAACAAACATTCTACACCAAAAGGGCTCGTTGAATCATGGCGTTTCTGAAGACTGAAGGAGGCCAGCATTCAGCCGAACTTCACAGACATCCGTCTAGAGAACACGGACCGTCAAAATAAGAACTTTTCTAGTTTCTTTCCAGGGAGACGAAGAGAGCCACGTCTGTCAGCAAACTGCTTGCATTCAAACACGGTTCCACTTGTTCCGACGACCTGAATATAACCGACAGTACAAACATTTCTGGGAATTTGGATCCTGGATGAAAATATTTAAAATTAGCGCCCAAGAGTGTGTGTGCCGTATACCCACATATGTCAACTTTATGCAGCACAACAAATCTTATGCCTGACACCGACAAATATACAAAAACGCTGCCAATTCCACTGACGGCTATTGTGTTTCTTGCAAACCGTCGACACATTACTCTTGCTGCAATCATTGGTCTGCAAAGAAGACAAAATACTGTGTGTCTAATACAGAGTGTAGAATATTTTGTGCAAAGTCAGCAAGTGGGAAAACAAAGACGAACCAAAATATTTGTAGCAACACCCAGTCACAGATTTTATGTTCCACAAGATAATGATTTATTTCTAACATGGAATCACGTCTTCATCAAGTGCTCTTAAATACTGACATTCGTGAAGGGAATACTGTCACAAGTCCTAGACAAAATAAATCGATTTTTTTTAATGTTTTGTTTACCGTGCATCTGAGTATAATCTTAGCAACTGGCCAACTTAAGGCAAAAATTCTTGTTTTATAATAAGTTTATTATGTTCCTCTACATGTTTCGAGGACGGTTAATACATTACATACATTCAGGTCACGCATCCTGATGGTTGCTTTCGCTAAGAACAATTTCGAAGATATCATTAGCCGTGAGTGTCATATTTTAATCTTCAGATTAAAATAAGCAACACTATGTAAGGCTTCTTTCACACGTCCCGTTTTTCGCCCGGCTTACCGTACGGGAGGAGCACAACTTGGAACTTTAATAACAGCTGCTGTTAAAAGCTGCCTCTTAGAACAAAAATGGGGCCATGCTATAGCTCAGACGGTCAGTCACTGGCCAGAAACCGCAAAGATGCGAGTTCAATCCTAGGCCAGCCCAGGTGGAATTTGTGATGAACAAAGACACTGAAACAGGATTCCCTGCGGGTCTTTCCGTCTGGCCCTGTCAGTACTATTCCAACCATTCTTCATACACGGCCACTCATCTATCACCGATTTTATACAATCTCAGAAATTAATAGCATCGTTGAATAGCACAATTAAAAAAAATCAATTCTCTCTTCACGAAAACAAGCAAAATTTCGAAATATATTATTAATTGAATTACACTGGCATTACATTTAAATAACGACACTGTTGATTACTAACATTATGTGGCAGCAAAGTGCGGCCTTATTCATGGTAAGGTCACGCGAGTGTTTTCTTTCTGCCGCTTGTGCACGGATGTGAAAGTGAGAGGAGTAATGTAAATCAGACAGAAGAACGCTCGCCATATGACCAGATGTTTCGTGTGACCTTAGCCTTATTCGTCACTGTTGGCATCTCTTCTAATTTCATCACTTAGCCGTAAAAGAGAGCATGTCCATTGGTCGAAATACGGACACGTTGTCTTTTAATAAATATCGATTACATTTTGGCCAATGCCACGAATTTTATGTTCACAGTTTCGTACCGGATATTATCGTGCAATGACTATTTCATAGTCTTATAATAAAACCAAATAGATGAACTAATTTCTCAAATTTATTTGTGGAATAAAACTCTACATGTTTCGGACAGTTCCTCTGCCCATCATCAGGAGTTTTTCACTGTACACACAGCAATTGTATATGTCATACAGGTTTGCTGACAGCTTGCGAGCAGGATCAGGACGTTCCGTGTAACGTCCTGATCCTGCTCGCAAGTTGTCAGCAAACCTGTATGACATATACAATTGCTGTGTGTACAGTGAAAAACTCCTGATGATGGGCAGAGGAACTGTCCGAAACATGTAGAGTTTTATTCCACAAATAAATTTGATAAATTAGTGCATCTAAAGCAGTCCCATTACAGGCCTGGAGTGGCCCAGAGGGTTCCAGGAAGTTAAGGTTCCCAGATATCATGACAACAGCACAGGATGGTGGTAAAGTTGTCAGCCTTACGCACCAGCCGCCTTTACCCCCAGGAAATACTCCTGGTACTCATTTCTGTTAGAGGTTGAGTCGACCCCAGGGCCATAGTGCGATCGGAAGGATTGTATGTCAAGGAAAATTTCCAATGACACCAGCTGGGATCGAACCACCAACCTTCCGATATGTAGCACAGCACCTTAACCATTGTGCTACCGCGTTCCCCAAATTAGTGCATCTAGTTGGTTTTATTATAAGAATTTATCATGATGCACGGTCACCTGAATGTCAAATTCGACAATTTTATATTCTGGAAGTGTCTGTCGGTAACATGTGATGGCCACATACCTTGCAGCGAACGTAACTGTACTATTAGCTCAGAAGATACGCCATATCAGACAATTAGCACTGAATCAAAAGTTGTTGAACCGAAAGAAGTGACTGAATGGTTAGAACTCCTAAGTCTTCAGGGGCCTTCTATACTGACTGGGGTTCCCATTCCCCCTATCAATACAGCCCACGCGGCTTCTTTCCATTTCCTTCATAATTCATAATTGGTAGTTACTTTACTGTTCAGCGTTTGACGTAATTCAGATGAGGAAGGTGTTTAGCGTCTGAAGGTGAAATTGATCAGGATAATGAAAATTTCGTTCTTACCTCGAAGATAACACTACCACATATCTACCATGAAGAAAACACTACCATATATCTACCAAAAAGATAACACTATCCAATAACTATCATAAACACTACCACGTAGCAACCATAACGACAAAATTATCACATTTCTACGATACAGATAATACTATCGCATACCTACCAAACAGAAAACACTCTTGCACGTCTACCATAAAGATAGCACTACCACATATCTACCATAAGGGTAATTCGGCTAATGAAGTTCATAAAAATTTTAATGGTTTTTTCTGAGAACCAACTGAAATTGTGGTCGAAAAATCGAAATATTTTTTAAACCACGTGACATGTATATATACCACTACCCAATAAAAATGTGAAGAAACTAAGAATTTATATCCTCAAATATCATTATCTGCTGCACACACACACACACACACATGCTATTCCGTCGTTCCATACATTCGCTCGATGTGTGTGTGTATATATATATATTGATAAGTAGTTACGAAGAAGGTCAGAAGATGGTGGAAAACGCTTTGTATTGTACAATTATGCATTTTTTTGGTTGATGAAAATGGAATAGTTGATTGCAGTTATGTATATGCATAGAAGATCGCAGCAATATGCGGCACTGTAAGGTGGGACTAAGTGATCGGTATTGCAGTTGAATCTGGTGTTTTGGTATACTGGCACGTGCAGTACGTATTATTACAGTGGACAGACGAATGATTTGTTGAGGTTAGTTATTTTTGACCCAGTTTGTTTTTATATGCAAAAAATACTGCACGTGCACAGAAACAGTTTCCCAAATAGATCTGATGCTTCAAAATATGCCGCTGTGACTTAACGAGCTTACACGGTTGTTAAAATGAATGCTAAAAGAGACAATAGGTCTTTAGCTTTAAATACGAAAATCAGGTTTCTGACATCTTCAGTTTATTAATTATTTTCGGTTTGCGAAGCGCGTACTTGAAGCGCGGAAACTAGTAAAGCAATATATTTACGGTGTCACTTGGAACTAGTGTAATGTTGTTACTGCGTTGAATAGGTACTGCCCTTTCATCGTGTCGTTTCTGACACAGCTAGACGGAAGCTACCTCCTAAAGAAAGAGAAGAGGAAAAAAAGGCGAGACGCTAACAAATCCACTCGCCGTGCCGTCTAGCTGATCCAGGGGTGAAACTGGAATTCGTGCCTATAAAATACTGAAACTAAGTTAGAATTCGAAGACTCGCCTCCTAACGCTTTAACGACTTGGAAGATTTTATGACATTACAAATAAGAACATAACACTCAGACATCAAGAGTTACGTCGCTTTTCCAAAGTAGAAGGAAGGCGACCGAAAGGAAATAAGATTCTCTAGCCTGCACTTCCTACTGTCAGCTTCTGTCGTGCTCGGATTAGGTATTTACAGCCGTCACTTAGCAACAAGACTCTATGAGACTAAAATCAACTCAGTAATAAAATGTTTTTATTTGTTTGTGAAATATTTAATGAAGATGTGAATAACTAACGCTACGTCGTCTCGAATATGCGGATGGGAACGAATAATGAATTCGAAACTGTGTGGAACAAAATTGTTGTGGGGTAATACAAACACTACGCATTACTTGAAAGACTGAGAAAAACCACAACAAACCCTAACTCAGGGTAGATGGTAGATTCGAAAACTGCACCTAGCGAAAGAAGGTATTACCGCTGAGCCGAACTGCTTGGTACCGGAAAATAATTGTATCCTTTATCTAGAGATAATACATCTGATTACATACAATTATGAATACTTATTCTTTCTCAACGCCCATCCCAGTGGCCGCGCAGTCTACTGTGTGGGTCTGAGGCAGCTCGCTTTCTGGTACTGCGAGTTCGAAACCCGCCGGTGGCATAGATGTCTATCTGTTGTGAGTGTTGTGTGTTGTTTAGGTAGAGGTCCCTGCAACAGGCCGTTCACTCATCCGGAGGAGTCCTACAGAATGTGGCGTGTCTGAGTATGATCTCGAAACCTCAATGAGGGGGTCTAGGCCCACTAGGGCTGTCGAACCATGGCAAAAATAATTCATCAGTAGTTATTGTGATTCTGCACAAAGAAAATAAAAGGGACTCCCGATGACGAATTTTTGAGTTTCTGGGCAATTTTCGTAACTATAAATAGGTTTATATTGTTTCTTGTGACCATTAAATGACATTTGTCAGGAAGATTCAACTTTGTCCTATACCAATTCGGTACAATGTGCCTAAAATTCCAAAAGAAATTATTCATCCTACAAATCTCCGTATTAAACTTAAATATAACATATTCATCACATACTGATTACTCCTTCTTTATTCAGTTACTTCTTGTCTCCTGCAGCACCCCTGACTTCCTTTGCAGTACTGCTCCTTCTTCTCTATTATCTGCCGTCTGCCTAAATAACTTCACTTTTTTTTTAAATTCCCTAAATCACTCCCTATATTTTACATTCATTTCAGCCTGGCCCTTTACACTTGTCTTGTACGTTCTGGTTTGTTTCCAGATGTTTGCTTTGAGATTTTTGTTTACTTCCGTCTGACCAGCAGACCCAGCTACTCCAACATCTCTTTACAATACCCGCTAAATAATTTCCTCCCTTCTTAGTTGGCTCTGATTCCCCCACCCCCACCCCCCTCCTCCATCTTGCTCAGTTACGACTAGGTAAATATCCTTTAAAGTGCCCTGACCCAAACAATTGGAAATAACAGTATCAGACATAAATTACATTTTATATTAAATAAGAGCAGATCAGATTCAGATAATACTTGCCCCTTCTCAATTCAGAATATACAATCCTGTATTCTCTTGTCGAACATTGTATATGAGAATTATATTACATAAATCTTTAAATAAAGTAATTACAGTTATTAGATTGATAGTGGATTAAACTGACACACCGTAGCTAACGAAAGGTGGTCCACAGGCTCTTAAAGTACCGTTTCAATTAAAGGCAGGATAATTTCTTAGATATCTAAGCGACTCGATTCTCCAAGACTGTACTCCATGGAGCTAGTAAAAACAGACTTATGCTTCCAGCTATATTGTCTGTAGCAGCAGATGCACCTCTGTGCATTATACATTGAGACTTCTACAAAACTCGCCGTCTGGTTTTCTGCGATGAGCATCGGAAACATATTTCAATATATTCGTTAGTGTTCTCCTGCCATATTCTTTTCATTTTTCCACATATGTCGAAGTGTAAGCGATATCTTGTACATACATTGCACAATACAAGCGAGAATGTTGCACGTGTTGTCTTGCATGTTAGTATCTTGGTTAGTAGGATTGTGTAATTACAGTGTTGAAACAGGCGCAGTATCTCTTGTGGAGAAAAATTCGGCCAGTATTTTTTTTATATCACTGGACAGCTAAGCCAGAATTTGTTGACCCCTGGAAACAATAAGAAGTTTTTCCATAAGCATATAATATATGTTATATCTGTATTTTAAAAACTTCCTTTCTTTTATTTATTGACGGAACTTGATGGAAGACGTAATTCACGCGACCAAATACACACGGAAAAGCTTCGGTTTGGTGAACTCTTTCACAGGGTCAGGAGCGCGCAGCGCTACACTTTCTGTTGATCGTATACGCGATAAGGTGAACGACCTCGCTGTGTAAAACAACCAGAAAAGTTTCTATAAAATACTTGACATTTACACAAAAACAAACCGCCCTAACACAAAGCTATAAAGAAGCCATTCATTACTCGCACAGAGCATTTGCAGAAATAAGAGTTAAATGGAATACGGTTTGGTTCAAATGTAAGTGTATTTCTTCTGTAAGAGTCCACATGCACAATGTTCTTAGTTTGAGTGCGCAAATTATATCACAAGACAAAATAATGCATAAAACATAAATGAAATTAAGTAAACTGTCCACGTGACAGTATCTTACGTGTTTGCAGAGAATAGGGCCTCATGTAATTCAGTCAGAATATGTGAATTAGAGAACTAGTAAATGTCCTTAAAATGAAAAAAGGGCAGTGACACATATAAATCTGACATTAATTTTTTATTTAACCCCAAGAAGTACTCAAAAGATAAAGTAACAATTTAATCATGGCCTTAAACTGATAGATCCTTAAATGTGGAGTCAAATTAACCTGAATTAAAATTATGTAACATAATTTGACGAAAGTCTCCCGTACTGAGTTTGAACTAACCACTTGTATAATCAGTTCGCTCTTACTTTGTGAGAGATACGAGGAAACTGGCAGGTTACTGAGTGGGAAAACGTGATTTTAATAGGTTTTTTAGAGCAAGATTAAAATAATAAGATTACGGTAAAGCGAATTGCATCACAGGGCTGCACAAACATAAAGCAGTCTTATAATAGAAGCCAACGAGATGCACCATTTCTCAAGTATATTTTGGTAAAGAACTCTGTATGTTTCGGACAGACCTGTCCATCATCAGGAGTCTCTAGAGTGTATACACAGCAATTGGTATTTGTCATGCTGGTTATGTTAACTGTCTGCTAGCGACGTCATCCTGACCTCGCTAGCAGACAGTCAACATAACTAGCATGACAAATACCAATTGCAGTGTATATAGTGTTGAGACTCCTGATGATGGACAGTAAATCTGTCCGAAACATGTAGAGTAGGTAGGTTTTCGCCCTTTTTATAGGCCACGAAGGCCCTTTCTAGGACCTCGGCACTAGATGGGGGATTGGGGTCAGCCCCACGGCCCGGCCGCCTGTACCCCCGAGAAAGACCCAGTACCCATTGTACAGGAGGCTGGGTGGGCCCCAGGGCCGGTCTCGACGGGCGGAAAACCTCACCCACACCGGGATTCGATCCCGGACCGTCCAGACTGTATCTCAGTCGCTATACCGACTCAGCTACCCGGCCCACAACCTATAAGGTTCTTTACCAAAATTAATTTCAGAAATAAGTGCATCTCGTTGGTTTCTATTATAAGAATATATTACGATGCACGGTCCTCTGAATGTCAAACATAAAGCAGTCTAATCATGTTTACACAGCCACTGTGAGAGTTAAATTATTTCCTTACACGTAATTAGAAGACGTAACAGGCTAATTTTACCTGATTATGTAATACGGTTGTACCGCCAAATGTAGTGTTAAAAAATAATATGGAGCTGTTTGTAGGCCAAAATGGGGGAAGTAACATGAGGTTGGAGCGTAACGCAAAATCAGGAGCGTCATAATTCGTAAACATGGTACAATGTGAGGTTGGACTAAATTAGCGGGGTATGTGGCATGCACTTGAGAAAAGCGAAATGCCTACAAGGTTTTAGTTTGGAATTCCTGAAGGAATACACCGCCTGGCAAAGCTATGTGTAGAGGAAAATGCAATACTCAGTTTATCCTGGAGAAATAGCGCGATATGGTCTGAACACATCTGGCTCAGGATAGGGACTGGAGGTGGCCTTTTGTGAATATGGTCAGAAACCTCCGGGTTCCATGCAGTGCGAGGAATTTCTTGACCAGCTAAGGAACTACAAGTTTCTGAAGGACTCCGCTCCATGAAGTTAGTTCAGTAAGCAGGTTATGTACACGTATTAGTAACTTTCACTTACATTGCACTGCCTATTACACTGTGAAACACATTTCACCGAAAATAATCCACACTTGTACTAAATATTTTCTCAGTTACTTCTACCTGCCAAACCTCATATTAACACAAAATCAAATGCTCGTGCGGCAACTTCTGTCACTTGACTGTGTAGTATGTTTTATAATATAATTTTGCCAGACGTACACAGAAAATCCGTGAGCACGTTAGACAGTCACGATGACTGGTTTCAGAATCAGAAAACGCCCTCAAAAGGCCTAGAATAGGCTGGATTTGCAGTTAGATTTCGGTTACAGACATTCTTGTATATCAGTGTAGACCCTAAGATTGTAGATATCACGATGATTCTTAACGTAAAAGTATCGATTTCAGTCAGGTATGATATTAATATCAATGTGGTGGCTTTTTGCATTCTTATTAATAGTGCACAATTTTCTCATCTCAGTTCTTCAATTACTCCTGGCAATCATCAGTGGAGAGGTGCTGCTCCACTTTTTAACAGGAGAGGGGTACAGATGATTATTGGTGCGTATGGGTTTCTCTCAAATGTGAATAGGTTCTCCGTTAAAGTCTTTATCACTACTATGAATAGTAGTGATGCTGAGGCAAGCACTTGTACAGTGAAGTGTTTTAATGAAGCTTCCGTGTTGTACACGTTTTTGACTTTGGATATTGGACGAATGAATGATATTAGATTGATCTCCAGGCCTATTCATGTTCCTAATCATGAATTAGAGGATACAAATACTAATACACCTCTTATTAAAGTAATTAGTAAGACAATAGTACAACCTGCACTGGTAGACGCCTGGTGACTGTATGATCACTCATTCACGCAGGCAAAAAAATTAGATCTAAATGATAGAATCACAAGTTTTATTAGAAATTCCGCAAAACAATTTTTGCCTGTTGGCTTACTGCCTGGCTTACCGAAAATTAATTCTAAAATTTTAAGACAAATGCTGTACAATTATTGTAAAGTTTTAACTGCCGAAGACAACGTTTGTCAAAAACCATACCATTTCGATTTCCTTCCGTGCAAGTTTTACACACGTTGTAGCAGATCGGTGATTACATATAACACAACTTTTGAGACCATTCATTATTTCACAATAAAAGGTGTAAGGTCGTCATTTAATTAGGGGGATCAGATCAAGGAAGATTGGATGGGTGCTGTGTGGGCCGTAGTTTGGAGGAGAACAGTGCATAAAAAGATTTGGTCGGGGAACCACAATAGACGCCTCAAAAGGCATAGCGATACATGGAATGATTATATTAAAATATAACTTAAATAGGGTGGAATCCTGCAGACTGGTGCCTCAGGACTCGTGTCGGGCTCGTGTGAACACATGAATGAAATTTCGGGTTCCATAAATATGAGGAATTCACAGACTAGCTGAACAACTACTTCTTTCTCAGGGATTCTTGCTGCATTGAGTTAGTGTTCTTTGTTCGATTTCGCTTTAACTTCTCAGAACAAAACGTTGTCATGCACGTGGCAAGGCAACAAACAAGACATGAATAATCACTGTTCAGAGTGTGAAATGAACCTTCATGTCTACCGTGCGTGGCTTGTCTCAAACCGTAAGCCACCGAGGTAGCCTTGTCGACGCACGTGTGTTAGCACTACACCACGCTGGAGCCGTAAGACCGACTACGGAATGGGTGGTCGGGACTCAACTCCTGGAAATGTTATTGCAGTATTTTTAAAAATTTCGTTCAAAAGGGTTTCAGAGTCGTACCCCCCTGAGGGTGTGCCTTAGAAGGTAAAGGCGACCGTTAATTGAAGCCAAATTCACCCCTTTAACGAGCACTGGATGGATGAAGTTCTCTCCTTCTCTTTTTCAAGAGGACAGGCATTATATCAACTGCATTATTTTGTTAAAACATGTAAACTAACTGATTTTAATTGTTCCAGAAACAAGACCCTTTGTTAGAGACGTGTATTGTATAGGAGGATATTGCCTTAATCGAGTAGCAGATTGCACACAGCCAGTCTACAATTAAGTTACTCGAACGAGAAGCTCCATTAACAACTGCCGGAACTTTCCCGTATCAAGGGCGGAAAACAAATACTATCCATTTGGGAATGGGGGTGGAAGGGACACTGCTTTCGTTCGTGTTCCAGCCTTTCGTACTTTACTATAGATTCGTGTTACTGACATGGCACAAAGCAAGAGATAAAATTCTCTTCATTGTTCATACTCAGATCTTAAACACACTGCAAGGAATATTGTGCTATTAATGGTAAGTTATTGTTGTCATATTTGTATTGACCTTCTACATTGTGATTGACTTTCGACGCTCATTCGATCTCATAATTTACAGTAACGGCAGTAAATTAAATGGCAAATGAAAGCAAATTCAAAATAATTTCGACTGAAGCGGATCGTTTCGTAATGGAAGCAATAACCCGAAACTTGCCTGGAGAGACTGAGGAAAAAGACGAAAATTATCCATCAGAATAGACGTTATTTCGGTCTTAAATTAAAAGAGACACCGAATTACGAACTGTTTGATCTTGATGCTGAAGCTGGAATACGTTTTATTGGAGGTGTAATCTGTATTCTTTTAAACGTAATTACGACGCAGCCCCGGTTAATCGGCTAAACAACATTTTCATTGCTCGGGAAATTACATATTAGATTTAATCGGCCTGATTACCTCTGCCAGGCATAGTGGTAAATAGCTGCATATACCATTTACAATAACACTACAAATTTCTGTATTTTGCATACAAATTATATGTATGGAATTCACAGGTCCCACAGGATAAACTACAAGTAGTTCCCTAAACAGTTTTCAGTGATTACTCTTTGTGACGCCGACACAATGTGAGGGGAAAAATGAATTCTTAAATATTTATATTATCTTCAAGCGCCAGAGGGTTAACAAATTATGTTGCTCAAATTTGTAATCCTTTGAGGTTTTTGACATGTCATAACAAATAACAACATTCATCAAACAGAACACATCACTTTATTCTGCCATAAAGCTATATTTTAAGTACTCAAACTAAAAAAGTCTATATAAATTTTAAAGAAAACCTATACAGTAAACCATGAAACTACTTATTTTCACTGGATTAAACTGATTACTTGGAAAACTGTATGTAGTCAAACACAACTGTGTCACATGAGGTGTATTTAATGACTATATAATGGACAACTACATGTTTCGGCCTGTATTGGCCATCTCCAGGTTGTCATAGGGGAACTTAAGATCTTATTGTGCATGCTTACAGTAAGATCTTAAGATGGCCAGTACAGGCCTAAACATGTAGTTGTCCATTATATAGTTATTAAATACACCTCATGTGACACAGTTGTGTTTTACTACATACAGTTTTCCAAGTTTCACACGCACAACGGCGATGACACACTTCCTAAACTGATTACTTACTAATTATACCGTGAAATATATTTACTATACTTGGAGAAAAAAATTGTATTCTCGTGGACGGCAGATAGAGACTGGCGACAGGACGTCAGAAACCCCTAAAACTATCCTATTTGTGGGCATCATTTGTCAATAAATAACGCAGACACAGCACTGTATTTTAAGTGGATGGATGTAAAAACTACTTCCATTTACGAGTATCGTTGACAGAAGGAAACGCACTAGGTACTGGAGATCTGTTAGTTGCTCACTGCTCTGAAAGGCAAGAGTTGTGACAGCGACCCTGAAGAATATCGTAAAATGTACAGTCAGAAGTATAATTTATTCACTTAACTTAATTAACATCTGAAGTTTAAAGACTGTATTAAACTGTCGACGCAATTCAAAGTGAACTCTAAACCAATCGTTTGCTTGGTTTAAAACGAAAACCGTTACTTTGAAAATAGCGTGAACGACATGGCGACGACTCTCTTGGTGTGAGACGCAGCAGCTGCTGAATGCTAATGAATTAGTGTTGCTCGCAAAGCCAGATGAACATCTGTAGCCTTTAAAAAGACACATAACAGCCAAAAACTGATTGGTAGACAGATAAAAAGAAATACAGGGAGGTAAGTGGTTAGGTAGGTAGGCATGTGCGTAGGTGGACAGATGGATAGACTGGGTAGATATATTTTATGTTTCTGGTTCCTTGCATCGCTGGTCTACATTAATAATTGTTCAACGAAATGCAACACAAAGCAGTCTATTTATTATTCTGCAAGTTCACTCTACATGTTTTGAGTGTCGACCACACCCATCAACAGGAGTACACAAAACTGTAACTACAGCCTCCGGTACTGGACATATTTTTGTGCAGCTACCTCCCTCCAACTTGGCCAACTTGGCCACGTTGGAGGGAGGCAGCTGCACAAAAAATATGACCAGTACCAAAACCTTTAGTTACAATTTTGTGTACTTCTGATGGTGGGTGTGGTCGACACTCAAAACATGTAGAGTGAACTTGCAGAATAATAGACTGACTTGTGTTGCATCTTGTTGGACTATTATTTATATGGGTAAATACAGTCGTCACTTTCGTAATTGTTGACCTATAAAAGTCATTTCATATAAAATGCGTATGTATAAATACATTACATCTCAAGACAAAAATTTAATCTTTAATTGTAGCCATAAAACTGACAGGGATTTAGAAAAACAGCGGATGGCCGCTATGTTATTTTTTATGTCATATAAAATGAATGTGTAAAGGCTCGGAGATATTTCGAAGTTTTTATGCGAAGTGTCGGGACGCTAAAATAAGTGGCACTACTGTCTTCCATCTGACTGATTCAGAAACTAAAAATGTGGTGTCCAGGTGGACTGCAATTACCAACGTAGGGTCTGCCAACCTGCAGACCAGAAGTCAGTATGAATCTTGGAAGTCCTCAGACCCTTCTTCTCAGTCAAGGTTTGGCGTAGTCTTTCTCGGTTTTACAACAAATGCTGAGTTGGCAGCCGAAATCCACATTGCACTTCATTCCTCTCATGCAGCTGTCCCAGCATCGACTTCAAAATTTCCGACCGAGCGCAGCTCTCGCAACGTTTATCAATTATTTCTTGACTTTCAACGACACTTAAAATTCACCCCAAATGCTCAACAACTTTCTCCTGCTGCATACTCAAATAGTTCAGTTTCCACAACCTTACATTCCGCACTCCCCATCACTCTACATTGCTATCAGCCTACCATTGCCAGAAGGATGAGCGGGCACAGACTCGGAACTTTCGGACCTTACTACCTACCACAATAGAAGTAGTTTTCATTCCACCTCTCTATTTATTGTTGTTATTTACCATTTGTTCAGTCTTTAAAGAGTCAAAAAAAGCAAGCGGGCTGAAAGCATCTTGAGGGAGGGCTCACACCCTCGACGTCCAAAGAAGCTTCCTGGATACACGATTCCTACCAGGAGCGTACCATGTGTACTGACAGGAGAACGAACGGGTGCGCGGGAGGATGACGACATGGGTGTTTCATTCCTTACATAAGAAGGAGAATGGGCTACGAACACAGAAATAAAGTGCCGTTGTTTCGCTTCCTACCACGGAACGGAGTAGAGCAGGGCAGTATTTGAAGTGCACTAATGGACTTCCATTTCCGCGTGATCTTTGATCTTGAAAGATTTAAAAGTGTTGAGATCGAACATCCGTCACGTTCAAAATTGCATTCCGCAGAGATGAACTAAAGAAGCCATGTCTTCATCAAACACTCACCACACACAGGGCCATTCATGATGTGTTTACGTATTCGGCCAGGATATGGTTAAAAGCAAATTATTCTTTGCGTTTTGTCTGTTAATCATTTTAGGCAAAGGTCAATGTTCTGTAAAGAATTCAGGGGTTTACCGTATCGATTGTCTTATTCTGTTGCGTTATTTGTTCTGCACTATTACAGGAAGTGTGGACTTTGCTTTAAATCTTTCCTCTCTGACCACAGAAAATATTCCTGCAAGAATTTAAATGGAATAAAAGCACAAAAGGATGAAAATTAAGAAATGTGTATGAATTTTGAAGTTAGAATCGGAAGGTGAAAGTACAGCATAAGTAAGCCAGCATGGGCTGCAATATTCTTACATTATTGGTGTTCGCTCCCCCTCTGTGTGTGCTCACACACAAACTAAATGTGGCATATCAGTGATTTCAAATGTAGTTAGGGTGAATTTTAACTGGAATTGTAAGTGCGGAGGAATTAAAAAACTTTCTTTGGAAAACACAACGGAAAAATATGGGCAAAACGAGAATGTGAAGAAAGCTGAGGGAAAGTTCGAAATAAATAAAGATAGCATGAACGATAATGGATACTAATAAGTAGAAGCGAAAAAGAAAAAAAAACGAAAGGTATCCTTAGGAATTTAAGCAGATTCTTCTAGTTAAGGAAAATGCATACACGTGTAAAACTCCCATATATACAAAAGACAAAGTCTGTCTTCTTGAAGCAGGCAGAGTTGTTTGTAGTCACGGATAAAACCACAAAGCAGCAGCAATAAAGGCCAGTCACTTGTGTGTATATTCTTCAGTTTATATTGCACTGTCGACTTCTGTTTACCACATTTACAGCACGATACATTCTATCAAGCTCTTTCACAAGAACTTCTTAAAGTTCACCTCGCCTATATTCAATTAAATCGTGATTTCTGTGAGTACTTTAGAAGCTATAACACGTAAAGTGGGCCGATGAAAAGATGTTTGTAGAATTCGTAGCTAGAAGTGGAAACTGTCAAATATACCGTTGAAATTCGGATTGATTTTTTTGTTAGTAAACACATTACGCCGCAGTGAATATTGATATAAAGAAGCATAGATTATGCCATAAACACGTATTATACGTTGTTAATAAACATCTGCATACTTTTGCATCTGGTTGGATTTTTTATTAACATTGAATTACGATGCAAGGAACCATGAGCTTAAAACTATACGTGTTAATGCCACAATCTAAGCTACGTGTAGACTATTTTAAATCTTGTGCGTTAGAACTGGCCTTGTAAGAACCACAATGCAGACAGTTAAGACCAGTCTGTATGTACAAGCCATCTGGAAACTCTAGACATTCATTATTGCCTTGGGGCACAGATATAAACTACTTTATTTAGAAAACATATGGGTGTTTTGTTTACTTACTCTACACAGCGATCGGAGCAAGAAAATGTAGCCTCTGTTGACTTACTTCAAACATTATTACACTAGGTTTAATTTTTTAGTAAAAATGTTCAGAATGTTGATCACTTCACAAGCCAGGTACACTGCTGGTGTTACGGTATATCTCCTTCACGCTGTTACTCGCATTGACGGTGGGGGAAGAAGCTGGATCAGACAGGGAGCACTGACCTCCGAAAACACAGCTAAATGAACGCAGTACGATTGTAATCAACAGCACCCACGCTAGACTTTTACACTTCAGTTGAACTCAGAAGTGCGCAGATCTGGTGAATACCAAGGTATGGTTTTTACGAGTACATTGGCTGAAACGTATCTAAATATCAGGAAAAAATCATTCGCTGAAATCGCATCATCCCCGTACACTAATACTGTAATTCACAATAAGGATCATAGACAATTCTCCGACTCCCACAATCCCCTTTTATTTATAATTCTCTTACGCAATTAAGTCCGTCATAATGAGCCCCAGTCGCTCCTGACAAACTGAGGTATTCACTGATCTTCATTTGATTTCAAACTTTTAACGATTCTGACGACAGTTAAGCCCACAATCACGACTGAAATTTTTGATACTGTCCTTCGTCTCAGGCAAATGTCCCCCACAACGTTTCGAAGGCCGGATCCGCCTCTGACCTCAGCTGGAACACGAGGAAAGAGGAGAAACTACTTTGTTGGGTCCGTTAGAAATAGCTAACTTCAATCCATTCTTCCGCACTTGTCATACGATACCGGTGCGATCTGCAATACGTTGGTTTAGGACAAAAAGCATTGAGGGATGTTCGTGTGTCCTAGATTCTTGAGATCATGTCTTCTTACCATGGTCGTTTTACGGGTATCGTGTTTAGGGCTGAGACAGCCCAAATCGAGCTCGAAAAGAAACCATAACGAAACTAGATATATTAAGGTAAACTCCGAGAGTCAAGACAGTCAGAACAGGTGAATAAGGAGTAGGATTTAACTGATACGAGTGCTAAAACCAGCAAGGGTATAGCAAGCAACAAAATCCTGTAGATCGTTTATCACACGCTACAATTACTTCTAATTTCGTAGCAATTAATTTCCACAGATAAAATAGTTTTAAATAACAATTAAGCCACGAATCTTCTTGCGTAATGTTCAATTTGTGTGTTTATATATATATGTTGGGGGGGGGGGTACGCGATGCAGCAGTTATGTGAGAAACTGCGCTACAAGCCGGAAGATCGTGGGTACGATTCCCGATGGGGCCATTGGAATTTTTCTTGGACTTAATTCTTCCAGCAGCAGTATGGCCCTGGGGTGGACTCAGTCTCTATCAGTAACGAATACTAGGATATATCCTGAGGAGTAAAGGCGGACGGTATGTACCGCTGAAAATCTTACCATCGTCACGTGCCTATTGTCTAGAAATCCTGGAAGCCTCAGCCGCCTGCAGCAGTAGGCGCCTTTCCAGCCCTGCACAAGGATACCTTTAACTTTACCTTCTATATCTGTTGCAAGTGTAGGCGGTTGGGTCCCACATTCCTACACATTGTGGTATCACAACATGTGTTGATGATAAAGTAAGAATAATACTAGCAACAGCACGATGCGTTGGTACAGTTTTGTGTCCGCGATTGTTCAGGCAGACGGAGGAACATGCAGATGACGAAATGGGTTGTGGTTAAAGCGGGTTTCTTTTAAGTGTCTTCAGGAAGACATGACAGGAATAATATAAGGAGCACAACAATGATACACCTATCACCTGATGGGATCTAATTTCATTGCACGTCAGAAGCCAAACGACAATACGACCTCGACCGTCGTCATGAATGTTCAAGACGACAGACGTGATCGTTTTCATGTGGGCAATATATATAGCAGCAATCAATCAATGTTTTTTTCTGACCGTTGCTATGGTTGCAGCCATGTAGGTCAAAACGCTACGTTGGCTTCCCTTTCATATTGCTGCACTGTCATTCCAAATTCCTATCATATAAATTTACAAGTACTGTACATGTTATTGTAGCGATATTGTTCCACAGTAATGTAGCCCAGTGTTACCAGCATCGAATTTCGGACAGGGTAACGGGTATCCTGACGGACAACTCTCACGTTTCCTTCGGTCTTCAGGAAATCGCTAGGAAAGTAAGTTCAAGGACGCCATAACTATGTTATGTTATGTTAATAAAAATCCAACCAGATGCAACAGTATGCAGATATTTATTTACTGCAGAGTCATTTTACATGTTTCGGGTGTCACAGCACCCATAATCAGGAGTACTAAAAACTGTAACCGCAGCCTCCGGTACAGGTCATACTGTAAAATACAAGGATTAACTGAAATGAAATAACAGTGTGTGTTGGTTTGTTAACTTCTGATAGTAATGGCTGGTGGTACATTTACATATTTACAAAAGTCTAGGTATACAATATCGTAGAAATTTATAAGTTAAATCTCTTTGGATAATAAATATGAATAGTTAAAAGCGTAATGGGAAGATGCAATGGATGGAGTTAGTTAATAAAGTACTCACATACTGGTACAGCTACTTCCCTCCAACGTGGTCTGATCGGGACTGGTTTGTGCGAGTCGTGAGTTAGGTATTGATCGGTTGAGCTTAGATAGTTACATAACGTTCCAACGTGGCTAGGTCGGGACTGGTTTGTGCGGATCGTGTGGTAAGTGCGGTTGTGGGCAGGTGGTTACGTAAGGCTGTAGTCGGCAGCTAACAGAAATAGTGGGTTTTGTTCGCCACAATTTTGTTCAGGAATGAGATTTCCGTTTTGATGGAAAGTTTGTATTAGTAATTGTTCATAGGGAATTAGCATTGAGGTTTTGTGGATTGGTTTGAGTAGTGAAATGGTGTCTTTGAGGGAACCATATTCATATATGTTTTGCAGGATATGGAGTGCATAAGCGGACTGGGAATCGTTGTTTTTTATGTAACGGATGTGTTCGCGGTACCTAAGTGTCAGGTTTCTACTGGTCTGGCCTATGCACGCCCTGCTGCATGTTTTACATGGCAGATCGTATATGCCGCTTTTGTCGTGGTCCTGCGTTGTGTCGTGGATTTTGGGTTTGGTCAGTTGTTGCAGTGTGTTTGTACTTTTAAAGGTTATCTTTGTGTCAGTCTGTTTGAAGAAGTTGGTTATCTTTCTGACTTTGGAACTGTGATAAGCGAACACATCCGTGTCTTCGTCAGTACAATTTACAACACGATTAATATTTTTTACATTCATTGTTCCGTGCATCATTATAATTGTTCCAAAATAATTACCAACAAGATGACACTTATGGACTATCCTTTATTTCAGGGTTAGTCGTCCTTCACTCTACATGTTTCGA
>Ga0131853_10005855_pt1 | contig 22195 bp, 18 predicted proteins | sample TergutLab28metaG_FD_92764 | JGI IMG/M metagenome (GOLD analysis project Ga0131853, IMG submission 92764) | Labiotermes labralis P1 segment gut microbial communities from Petit-Saut dam, French Guiana - Lab288 P1 (version 2) (version 2) | ecosystem: Host-associated > Arthropoda: Insects >... | reverse complement strand
TAATTCTCACCACTGGGTTCCTCTCTCTCCATAATTTATATACTTCCTTGTAGTTCTCTCTTAATGTCATTTCTTTGATGTATGTGAAACACCACACCACTTCCTTCATCTCCTCTCGGCTCCGTCGGATTCATTTGTTCAATTTCTTTCCATTATCTTGCCCATTTCCGATGTGAGATGGACTTTGAGATGGTCCGTGTTGAGTTTCCTCGTTCCAGTTACCATTCTCTTCAGTGCTGTCAGAGGACCTCTGCTCTTTCCTTCTTCTTGGTTGTGTATTACAATTTTGTTTTCTAATCATCATCGCTGTCCCACAAGTAGCTAGGGATGTCTTCTGTCCACTGCAGTATAGCCCCACCTGCCGCAGTAAGGCTGCTTGAATCCAAGGGTCGCCACTTCTCAGAGTTCACCGTTCTCGGTTTCTTACTCTCCACCGCAGATGCATCTGTAGTCCCTCGGCACAGTAGTGTACACCTTGGACTAGGGGATTTTTTTTCTAGGTTTACTCCTCTAGATCCGCCGTGTTCCGTTTAAACAGGCTCACCTCTGTAGTTACTCACTACGCACGGACGGTCTTGTGTGCAGGGAAGTGAGTGGCTGGTGCCTCAAGTTGCACTGCTGCACACCTGGGCTGGTGAGGACCAGTGCTGGGTCAACCCCTTACAAAGCTACTACCTCTCCCATACCCATTGAGCCCTTATTATTATTATTATTAACTGCAATTGGGTTGTCACCCAGTGGCAGTGGTTATTTTACATGTATACAAAATATGAACTTGGTTACTACTAAATTTAAGTCGGGAGGACTACATGAGAAGCATGTAGTGGCAACTTGGAATCTTTGGAACCATCTCAGCATTTGCTTTTAGACACAGGGAAACCAAGAAATACTCACGCAACGAAGCACAGAACGCACATCCGTAGCAGGGCACTCTTTGCAACATAACATTACACAACACGGTATGCTGCCACAACACCCAACTTGTACAACGAAATTAATCTGTGACTATTTGTAGTGTGACTTTAGCAAGGAATATATAGCTCCCTGACGATGGTCTTACGACTGAAACATGTCGGAGCGTTTTTAATGTTTTAATGTGTAAATTTTATAAATTTTATATATTTGCAGTGGTTGGTGTAATAACTGAGTAACTCGACAACGTGCATGGTGTAACAATAAAAATATCTACTTATCTGTTTGTCCAGTAGAGTACAGTATTCATGACAGTGACACAGGCACTCTTCATCTAATTGGCTAGCCACTTTCCTATGAATCACGTAACTTCCAAACTTTTACCATGCCCTGTTCATGACTGACTCTCTCACAAGTAGCTTCTTGTACTTCAGCACCGAAGCAATGAATAAATATACTTACAATTTTTAACAGTGTGTTGAGGTGAGAGCTCAGCAGAACTGCATCTGGGATGTTATCACCTTCAGAGCAATACTTCATGAGGACAGCAACAGGCACTCCTCCTACACTGCTGTAAATATAGTGACGTGAGCGTATGTGACATCAAATTACATGTTTTGATGTTCTGTTGACCATGCATCTCAGTATAATCTTAGTAATTAACCAACTTAATGCACAAATTCTTGTTTTATAATAAGTTTATTGTATGCCTTTACATGTTTTGAGCACTATGTGCTCATCATCAGGAGGTCAAAATTGTATTATACAGTGTCTGGTATCATCACACCTGTAGGTGGCCATCCAGTGCACAGGTTGAGAGAGGACTCTCTCAATCTCTATTTGTTTCATACCAACTGGACCCTGTAACAATGCACTCAAGCCCCTTTCCAATCATCTACTGGTGCTCAGATGATGGCAAGGTGGTTAGACCATGTGTTCTAAGGTATCAATTTGAATGTATTTACCACTACTAGCATTCTGCCCCACTTTTTCTGATTTTTTTGATATATTGTGGAAATTAAAGGATGAATGCAAAGGCACACATACATAACACTTTCCAACAAATGGGAATTTAGTGAATTTAACAAAAACAGTTAATTAAACTCATAACAAAATGGTACAGACAAGGTCATTACATAGTGTTCAACCAGATAGTAATATACTCATGCCTGTTTCACATAATGAAACACGATCAAAATTACCTCATTGGTGTCATAGGCAAAGTCAAATCCAACACAAAATACAACTATTCTGAATGAAGGCATCACAATGTGCTTGAAAATCAATTAGTATTACACAAACGTACGTCAGCACAATCTATTTAGTCTAGAGTAAGGCTACATGTTTCGACTAGATGTTAGTCATCTTCAGGCCCCTACAATTTCGTTACCAGATGCTTTGGCCACTTTGCGATCCCATAGTGTTTACAATTGTGGATTACTTATTAGCTAAAGCTTTCTAGAAAAGTTAAATTACAGAGTGTGTTATTTGCAGGCTGTGTTTAAGCATGAAACCACTAAAGCATAAAAGGAAGGAATTTTACGCTTTAGTGGTTTCATGCTTAAACACAGTCTGCAAATAACACACTCTGCAGTTATAACTTTTCTAGAAAGCTTTAGCTAATAAGTAATCCACATGTAAACACTATGGGATCCCAAAGTGGGCAAAGCATCTGGTAACGAAATTGTAGGGGCCTGAAGATGACTAACATCTAGTCGAAACATGTAGCCTTACTCTAGAATAGATTGTGCTGACGTACGGTTGTGTAATACTAATTGACAAAATACAACTGCCCATAGTACCAGACTAGAGACACTGACCTGTGAGCTCTCACCCAAAAGGGAATCCCAACAGAAGCCAAAACTTAAATTTGCAACTGCTGCAGTCACCACCAATATTCAGAGCAACATAACTAGAAATTATCAAAAAGTAGTTTAGCAGGGAAGGAGAGGCAACTGGATGCCTGCCACAGGTCACAGAGAGCAATGATGTGGTACCATGATAAAGAAACATAAAGCATTATTCCCTACCAGAGCTGTATATTGTAAACTTCTCGCTGAAAAGCACTCACCGAAGAAAATGCCTTATGCTGCACCACAACTGACTAACAGTTTATACATACACGCATCTTGACACTGACCACGGTCCATACGGACATTTCACTTATGCATATCTGCTCCAATTGCTATGAATATAACATATGCAAGAGGTTATTACTAAAATGACAGGTACAGACTTACCAGGCATTAAATAGCTTCCAAGAAATTCCACCTCCATACATAGAAATCATCTTGGGTTCTTGAGAAGGGTCACAAACAACCACAGAACGCGCCTGACAATCTGACGTCACTTCCTGGTCCTCTGCTAACCTAAATTATGGTTATAATTAATATTATTGTTTTTGCTGTTGTAACAGAGGATGGAGGTGATGGTGTTGTGATATTAAGTTCTTATGGTGATGACTATGCAGATGTTATTCTATGAAGAGTGTAAGTGTTTGCTGATATCTGGTCCAAACAATCCATGACTATTTCTGACTATTCAGCCCTCTGAAATGTCAGTAACCATTTATCCAACGGGACCGCGGTAGCACAGTGGTTAAGGTGCTGTGCTACAAATCGGAAGATTGCTGGTTCGATTCCTGATGGAGTCATTGGAATTTTTCCTTGACATAATCCTTCCGATCGCACTATGGCCCTGGGGTCGACTCAGCCTCTAACAGAAATGAGTACCAGGAGTATTTCCTGGGGGTAAAAAGAGGCCGGCACATAAGGCTGACAACCTTACCACCATCCTGGGCTACTGTCATGTAATCTGGAAACCTTAACTTCCTGGAACCCTCTGGGCACCTCTGGCTTGTAATGGGACTGATGATGATTTAACCAACACAATGTAACCTCCCATAAGACCTGAATTGATACCAAAACCAATGTGAGAACCTCAAGCCTTGTGGCTATGAAGATTACAGTCTACTGAGATGTGAGAATGCACTGCCCAATAGATACTAAAATCAGCGGACAGTTAAGACATAATCCTTCAATACATTAATCTTAATCTACAACTACAATTAAAGTGCATTAATGAAAGTAAGGTATATGCTTAACAAATATATCTTACCTTTTAACTACTTCACAACTCTCAGCAAAGGATGTGGAGACCACAAATTTCACAGGTGGTCCTGCAATTTCCTTGTCATTTCTTGTGTAGTCAAAGATGCCACTCAGGATCACAACAGAATCAATAGAGGTTTGTTTCACCCACTCCATTAGCTTGTCCACAAAGTCTCGACTTGTCTCCTGTACAAAAAATTTTAAACTAGAATGACATGCACCAGGGCATGACAAATCCCAGACACCAGGTCAACATGTGGCTCAAAAATTTGTCATGATACCCCACAATTCTGAAAGCATATACTGTATGTGATCTCCTTTTTTCTTCTTTTTGACAATCCCAGTTCAACAAACACTCCAACATCAAACATCTTCACCAAAGCATAGTCTAACGACAAAAATCAGTTTTGCGCAATATAAAAATGCGTGGACAGAATTTTAAGCACCTTCGTTGTGAATGGTGTGGAAGACGGAGCAAGAAATAGAGGAAGCAAGACTTCGCGGTAGGTGTTCCACCATACTTTGCATGTTAATCTCAACCACAGTTTTAATGGTGAATAAGGAATTTTAATACAAGAGTTTTATTACAGTATATTTCCATGGATTTTCCGTTTTTCATTTGATTTCATACAGTTATCATGACGATTTGAATAAAAAAACTTAGCAATCAGCAACATCATTTCAGAATATCCTTAACATATATAAAAATCTTACAACTTATTAGACACACACCCACACACACACACACACCCCACACACACACACACTCACACACCCACACTCATGCACACTCACACACACTCAGCCACACACACAGACACTCACCCACACACACACACACTCACACCCACTCACAAACCCACCCACACACTCAATCACACACACACACTCACACACTCAGCCACACACATAGACATTCACACACTCACACACACACCAACCCACACACACACACACACACACACTCTCACACATACACACTCACACTCGCACACACAAACTCACACACCCACACACACAACACTCACACACCCACACACATACACACACACAACACTCATACATCCACACACACACCAAACACACAAACCCACACACTCACATATACACACTCCCACACACTCACACACCACCCACACACACCACACATGCGCAGTTCCATGGTGTAACGACGAATTAAAAATATTACAGAAAAAAGTCAATGCCTTAAGATGACGATATCAACGAACTTTAAACAATGAAGACCTTAGGAGTGAGAGAAAAATCCAATACAGTGAGAGGAAACGACAATACCAATTGAAGCTAAAGGATGAAAAATTTAAATCCTGGCAAAATTACTGCTCCTCAACTGAGGAGTCCAACCCTTGGAATGCAATTTATAAAACCGCATCCGGGAAATCAAGAAGTACAACCCGTTTAACAACTTTCCAACAGCCTGACAGGACCTTCACCTTGGACACAGAAAGCCCAACAAAGCATATGTTAGACTATTTTATTCCCAAAGACAATGAGGCAAATTACAGTGCAGTTTACAAGCAGATTAGAGAGCATGTAAATGAGCCGGTAGACACTGAAGACGATAAACCCTCCTCGCGAGAAGAAATAGCATCTATCATAAAAAAGTTTAATCTTAAAAAGGCTCCTGGGGAGGATGGACTGACAAGTGAGATACTGCTGCGTGTTTTTGGAAACTTCCCATCCTCTATAACTGAGCTGTACAATAAATGCCTAAAAGAAGGCAGCTTTCCAAGACAATGGTAAAAATCTAGCATAGTCCCAACTGTAAAGCCGGGGAAAAAAGATAATAGAGACGCTTCGAAATACTGGCCCATCAGTTTGTTTAATGTAGCGGGCAAAGTGCTGGACAGGTTAATGATAGACAGAATTATGCATCATGTGCACACCAGTGCTGGTTTGAACAGTAATCAGTATGGCTTCATACCTCAGAGAGGAACTGTGGACACAGCGTTGGCAGTTAAGGAGATCACCGAAGAAAACTTGAAAAAAAAAAGAAATGTATGTCAGTAGTTAGCCTGGACATCCCAGGAGCATTGGACACGGCCTGGTGGCCAAGCATTCTGCGTAATCTAAAAGAACTAAAATGCCTGAGGAACCTCTTCACTCTGTTGAGAAGTTATTTTAGCGACAGAATGGCATCGCTACGTTGAAAATTGATAAACCCGTGACTATGGGGTGCCCCCAAGGTCCTTGTAGTGGTCCAGGGTTTTGGAATATACTTTACAACTCGCTGCTTAATATGGACTTCTCTCACCACACCAGGGTAATTGCCTTCGCAGACGACCTACTGGTACTAACCCGAGGGAAAAGCGCCCTGGATGCAGAGAACTATGCTAACCAGGACTTGAAAAAAATTGAGAACTGGGTCAGGGAGAACAAAATGCATTTTAATGAAAACATGTCTAACGTCTTATTGGTGACAACGAAAACATCAGGAGATAATAGAAAACTAAACAATTATCTAAACATCAAATGCCTGGAGCAAGTATCTGAACTAAAATACTTAGGAATTTATTTTGACAGCAGATTTAGTTTCGATAGACATGTAGACTACATTACAGGGAAATGCACTCCTATTATAAACATGTTAGCAAAATAAGATAAACTCAAATGGGGTTTGTGGCATCAAGCACTGAAGGTTATATACAATGGTGCAATAGAACCAATATTGACATTTGGGGCACTGGTGTGGGAGAAAGCCTTAACGAAAACAAAACAACTTGAGGAAATATCAGCGAGTGCAAAGAATGATGAATATCAAAATAGCCAAGGCATTCAGAACACTGTCATATGAAGCATCATGCGTACTGGTAGGAGTTCGCCTAATCCGGCTTGCTGTAGAAGAAAAGGTACAAACTTATAAGGCAACTCATAACAACATCGAGTATGATGCGCCTCTGGACGTGAGATATTGGCCCCACCCTGCAGAAATACCTCTTAATAGGGCACCTACAAAGATACCACATAATGTAATAAATATATTCATGGATGGCAGCAAAATTGGAGGAAAGGTAGGAGCTGCTGCAGTCATAATTAAGGATGACATAGTTCTTCATCAGTCTAAGTACAAACTACATGAGAGGTGGTCTAATAATCAGGCAGAACAGGTAGCAATCCTAAGGGCACTGGAACAAATTCAAAATTTACAGTTAGCAGAAGACGCAGAAAAGATAGTATTGGTTAACACAGACAGCAAAGTGACACAGACAGCAAAGTGACACTGGACAGACTGCAGAATAGAAACAAACACTACATACTAATAGCGAATATAAGAAAGGAAATAAAGAGGCTGGAGGACCAAAAGTGGACGGTGCTTGTTACCTGGGTGAAGGCACACGTTGGAATACAAGGAAATGAAATGGCAGACCGTCCGGCCAAGAAGGTAGCAACGGATGACATAGGAGAATTAGCGTATGATAAAATACCAAGAGAGATTATAAATATGGAAGGGAAGGAGAAGGAAATAACAAAATGGCAGGAGCAGTGGACAAGCTCTACAAAAGGAGCAGTAAGTCAATTATTCTTCCCATACATAAAAGAGAGAGTGAAGACCAAGATACCTATCTCAGCTGAATTTACGGCTATGGTAATGGGTCATGATTTAACCAGATCGTACCTCCATAGATTCAAGATTATTCCCAATTCAACGTGCCCTTGTGGACTAAAAGAAGAACAGACAATTAACTGTATAATTTTGAACTGCACACAACTAGAAAATGAGAGAAGGATCCTACAAAATGCCATAGTCTGAACAGTTGACACCTGGCTGCCTCCATTTCAACAACTCACAAGAAACCACATCAGGACGTTCACGAAGTTTGTAAGATCAATAGACTTTAGCGCATTATAAGCCATTTATTGAAAAAAATATATATATATATATATATATATATTGTACTTCAGTTAGTTTGTTTAGCTAATAAGTTCATTAGTTAATAATTCAGTAGATTCAAGATAAAAAAGCAATAAGTACTAGATTAGAAAACCGAAATTAAACCTGCCGTAACTATAGAAAATGAAAGAAATTGTACATAAGTGTAAATATATGTAACTGTATTGTGAATATGTAACTGTAAAGCATGTAGTATTACCATGTAATGGAGCATGCTGAATGTAAATAAATAAGAAAAACATACACACACACACACACCCACATGCAAACACCCCCACACACACAAAATACAAACAAGTGCAACTACGAGATGTTTAAATTTCTTATTCATTAAAACATAATTTCACAGAACAAAAAAATTTAGTTAATGTATTGTGCAGCTGATACCTAGATTCATATCATATTTGTCCAGCCCTGACAAGTACAAAATACAAAAGCGTGATAAATGGGAAGTCATTCCTGGTAATAACACAAAGCTATGCAATAGCCCATCAACTTCAGTGACATCTGGTCACCCCAGCAAACTATATCTGACTACTGGTTAACTATGATACTAGTCGTTTTACAGCACAGCTTGTAATGCTTTCTCAGATTTTATTGATTCTGTACTATTTACAGCATGAAAAAACGGGCACACCATGAAAGCAAGGCTCCACGCATTCTTAAACATAGTGCTAGACAACCATTGAGTAGTCAGCATCATAAACCAGCCATTTTGCCCAAAGACAAAGTGCCCCAAGATTAGCCTGGCTGCTTTAAAGCAGACTAAAATCCTTACAGACTGGCACTTATGGATATATTTCGTGTTCACTCCTAGGGATTATTCAATCATTCTCTAAAAATGTGGTACCTGAAACAATATGCATACGTTTGCGATGTCACTTCATTATTACCTGTAAAAGGTAAAGCAATCCCTGTACAGACCCTTAGGGTTCCAGGAGACTGAGGATCTCACATTTCAAGACAATCAGCACATGAAGGTGGTAAGGTTGTCAGCCCTGCACACCAGCCGCCTTTACCCCACAGAAAATATCCCTGGCACTCATTTTTATTAGAGGCCAAGTCAACTGTAGGGACAAACTGCAGCCAGAAGGATTATATAAATGAAAAATTCCAATGATACCATTGGGAATCAAACCTACGACATTCCGACTTGTAGCACAATGCCTCAACCAACCGCACCACCACGTGCTCCCTTCGTAGCTGTACTACCAATAAATTTGGACCTTATTTTTACTTCCACTGTGATTAAAATGATTTGCTGTTTATGTGCTGTCTCTTTAATGAGTTCTGCAGTGCACGTCTGTTGAACACAGTCACTATGTCACACTGATACAGTTACAAAGGTTGACAGCATTTGGATAAGTTAGGTTCCCTTAGCTTCCCAAGGTCAAACCTCCAAGTGTGAACTAATTAACTAGCACCATGTAGCACAGTCCTACAAAAGATGCTACTTCCCCAGCTAGTCAAGAAATTCCTTCACTTCTTGGAACATGAAGGTGCATTACCATGTTCACAAGAGACCACCACATGTCCTTGTCCTCATTCAAACAAACCCAATCCACACAATGCCATCCTATTCCTTTACAATCCATTTTAATTAACACTATCTTCCAATCCATGACTAAGCCTTCAAAGTGGTCTCTTTCCTTCAGATTTTCTTACCAAATTCCTTAATGCATTTCTCTTCATTCCCATATGGACTACAAAGCATATATCCCATTATGCAATTATCTCCTGTCTCCTGCTACATACTACCTCTTAGGCCTAAATATCCTCCCCAACACTCTATCCTTTAACATCCACAGAGTATGTTCCTCTTTAGGGTAGAAAGATTTAAAAAATGTGGATAGCAGTAATCACTGAAAGATGTAGGACTGTTTTCAGAAACACAGCTGCTTCCTATATATACAACAGCACAACCTCTTGGTAATACAGCATTACCAACAGGTTACAAAGTTGCAGGAAGTCTTTTCTTTGAAACTGTTACACACCTTACTGTGCATTTTTTATGCATGATGACACAGCTTTTGACATCTCTGTTTACTCAATGTCTCCCCGTCTGAAAACATATATATATAAACATCATGAAGGGTCCTGTGTGACCCGTTACTGTAAACAATAAAACAGACTAATTTTTATTTCTGGCATCTGTGCATTTTCTGCTATTTTGTGCACCTTTGTTAAGGTTCCGGCCACGTGCGCATAAGAAAAAAGTTATATTTCAATGGATTTTACATTTCCCCAACTTCATGATTTCCAGGAATTTACACTTCACTTTCTTAGTTCTGTTCATAGAATTTACCTAATATTACAACCCAAAGTTACGTTCTCATAATTTTTATTAGAGCCAAGAGAATATAAATGTAAACAATAAAAGCATTAAACAAAAACGACATCAGACAGCACAGCTGGTGACATCTCCATGTTACTGTTCAACAGTAAATGTTGCATATCTGATGTTTATTGGACCGTGCATCATTGTGATAACTGAAGGAAAAAAAAACCAACTAGATGCCACTTATTATTTTATTGTACTTCTTATAGGCTCAACATGTTTCGGGCATTACTATGCCCATCATCAGGAGCTCACGACTATGATGTTGACTATCACATCAGTCGTTTCGTTCTTGGTTTGCTGTATGTTGGAGACTAGGTGTGGTTAGGCTGGATTAGTGTCTGGGCTGCAGGTTGAAGCACAACTTGTGTTGTGCTTGAGCCAGAAGCCCAGACACTACTCCAGCCTAACTGCACCTTACCTCCAACATACAGCAAACCAAGAACGATACAACCTATGTGGTAATCAACATCAAAGTTACGAGCTCCTGATGATGGGCATAGTAATGCTCGAAACATGTTGAGCCTATAAGAAGTGCAATAAAATAACAAGTGGCATCTGGTTGGTTTTTTATTCTTTAGTTATCAAATGTTACAAAGTTAAAACTGCTTCTGTATACATGGCAGTAGGTTCAGTACAAATATGCATAAAAACTGAATTCAGTGACCATAATCAGTAATGTTCGGCTGTACAAGGCAGAATGGTAAGTACCACCTTGTAGTAATGAATAGTACTTTGTGTGTTAGCCACAAACAGGGAACATGTAACCAGTTTTAAAGACCCATTATAATGCTGACTGAGTATTTCACAGCAAAGGGTGGAAATATGGATGAAATAAAGTGGAAATTATTTCAGATAAGTAATAAATAGATATTTTAGCACAACTGGAGCACATAATGCCCTGGCATTGCAGCAAGGACTTCCAGTGTCCACACTAAACACAACCGTGGAAAACTGTGAGAGAAGTTACAGTCAGAGGCAGCCCTTCACGAAGCAGTGGCAGCAGAAATAATCAAAATACTAACAGCTGGAGGATTTGGAATCTGTTCTGGCTGCATGGATCAAGCAAGCATGGGCAAGCAACATTTCCACAGATGGCAGTATCATCAGGGTGAAGGCCTTGAAAGTCAATGCTTGTTTGAGGGTATACAGATATACAGGTTCAATTGGCTGGATTTGTGATTAAAGAACATGACCCAACTGACATATACAAAGCCAATGAGACAGATCTACTACCCAGTAAAACCCTTACTTTCTGTGAAGACTCCTTCTATGATGGAACACAACCAGTGTATTACAGTTTTCCTTGCATGTAATGCTGATGGTAGTGGTAAACTGCCACACTTTTAATGGGCAAATACAGAAATGCATGATGCTGTTAGGAATGTCACAAAACTTCCCACAAAATATGATTGCAATAAAAATCCCTGCATAAGTACCTTGATACCTGAAGATTACCTTACACAGTTAGACAAGAACATGGATGACAAAAATCGAAAACTTCTTCTGTCATTGCTCTGTGTACTGCTCACTCAAAGAACACATTTCTCAGAAATATAAGGGTTGTGTTTTTCAAGCTAACTGTACCAACCAGCCACAGCTTTTAGAATTGGTAATCATCAATACATTCAAATGCAAATACAGAAAGCAGTAATTTTGAAAAGACTGTTGCTTATTATAGATGGTGGACTGCTCCAAGACGCTTCATGCATGCAGTCAGACGTGCTGTCCGCTGTGTGTTCTGTAGTAGAAGCCTGAAAGTTGGTAACCCTGCCTGCTAACAAGAACTGTTTTACAAAATGTTGTTCTCAACTTGACCATGTTGGCAGCAATGATAACAATGCAATGAACTTAGTGAAGATGAACAAAATGACTGGCACAGTTTGCAGCCCCTTGGAGTGCAGTTTGAGAATTACATTATTTGTGAGAGTTCTGTTGAGGATTGTAGAGTCCACAGTGGCCATCAGGTTTTGGACCAGCAGTTGATCATGCCAGAAGAAGACTCAAAAGAAGCAGAAGTAGCAGAAGATAAAGGAACACATTTTGATGCACTGCAAGCAATAGAATTGGCCACACAGCACATGTGCCAACTGACACAAAGGACAGTAATATTAAAATGTGCAACCAACTTAAAAATGAACTACACAAATAGAGAGCTGAAGATAAGAAGAAAGCACATGCAACATTACTGACTGGTAAATAAATAAATACTGCTGAATGCTTAACTTCCTCACATTTCTTACAATCGTAAAGGAAAAAGGTAAAGTGCACCCTTGTACAGGCACTGAGGCTCTGTACAGGCCATATAGCCCATAGGGGGAGTAGAGGTATAGTTCTACTCTTTCTTGACCACGGCACTAGAAGGGGTGAGGGGTCAGCATCACACCCCGGCCGCTCTTTACCCCTGGGAAAGACCCAGTACCCATTGTACAGGAGGCTGGGTGGGCCCCAGGGCTGGTCTGGACAGGTGCAGAAAATCTTGTCCCCACCGGAATTCGATCCCCAGACCGTCCAGCCAGTAGCCAGTCACTATACCAACTATGCTACCCAGCCCACTTCTTAATATGGGACATCACTAAATTATTATCTTTTTTTGGGGGGGTTTAAAATGCAAGAGGATATCCGACGTGCATATCCAGTTATCATGGTGTCATGAGTGATATCACTTTGTAAACATACTGTGACAGAGTTGTTTCCAATTTACATATATTAAAAATGTAAATATGTATATGCATATTATTGGAAAAATGTTCAAATTCATTTTTTTTTTTAATGATGTACCAAAATCTTCTCATATGGCAATCGACATTTTTAGAGCACATATTTCATTTTCCTGATTTCACTCTTCCCTCAATTTGAGGCAGTCACTACAAGAACTTAAAATCAGTGGTTTACCTCAATCACAATATGCTACATACCTGCATGATAGGTGAACGTATCTGGCAGATCACCAACTTCCATTGTTCTGAATAGAACACTGAAAACAAGAGTAGCTCAGTTACAACTTGAAAGTATACGTAGAAGAGTGAAAGTGAACACCAGAGATGTCGTAACATTTATCAAAAATACATAACATAATCTGACCCTTCATACAAACACTACAGAGTTTAAATGACCATCAATTAATACTTTTTCCAAGACATGTTCAACTCTGTTGTATATTTATCTCAGTAATTAACCAACTTGATGCACAACATTTTTTGTTTTACAATAAGTTTATTTCATGCCTCTACATGTTTCAAGCACATGTGCTCATCATGAGGAGGTAACAATTGCATTACACAGCCTCTGGTATCATCACAGTGAAACAAGTGAGTGGTCTAAAATTACTAAAATACAATTCTATAAATATGAGCACATAGTAGTAAAATTTATGTGTGAATTTTTCGGGTGTGATTACTGTGTATTACTACAAACATGCTATGTCATGTAGAGGTTATGTTTATCCAGTTATTAAACTTATTAGAAAGGTACTATGTCCATTTACATTTATGTTTGCTTAGTCTATCTAGTCATAAAATCGTATAAATTGCTGATTAGTTGTTGTATCTATAAGGTTATGTTTGTCTGGTTGTTAGAATTGTTAAAAATATGATGTCAATTTACATTACCTATCTAGAAAAGTTGTGTTTATCTAGTTATTAAGATTGTGCGGTGTCATAAATGTTGTATTCTTTCTTTTGGGTTATTCCCCGGCATCTGAATTTTATGTACGAATGTTTCAGAACAGACAGTGTGTTCCAAAACACAGGCATATAAAATTCAGATGCCAGGGAATCACCCAAAAGAAAGAATACAATGTTCAAATCTGTTGCCTGAAAAATCTGTCATATCTGAGACTTTTCCAGATTGCTCCTGTATATACTAGTTTGATATTTCAGTCTGAAGCAAGCATACAGCAGCCACATGCTCTTTTGTATTTTAAACAAACAGTACATTTTCCTTATTGATAAACACCAGAGAAGAAGGAAAATTAAGACATTATGTGGGTAATCAATGAAGAGTCATGACATACTACCACTGTAGCTGTTAGGAGTATCAGGATGCCATTTGAAGAAGTGTTCAAGGACTTAATTTCATTTGTTTAAACATGACAGAACAAAAAGAAATAAAAATCAAGACATAACATTTCTATTATCAGGTTCTTTAAACAGTGGCATGTGTGCCTTACATAAGCACCAAGTTAGATAGAAAAACACAACAGACTAAAATCTCTGATTCCAACAAAATTATTGCATATTTAGTCTGTGATAACAACCATACATTTAGAAAAAAACTATTGCACAATTATTTCAGTTCTTGGACTGTATATCAAACTACAACTTCAGAGAAAATAAAGTATTTTTATCTGTATGTGCCTGAGCCAGAAAACAACAGGATTATTTCCCTGATCTGAAGATCACAAGAAACTATCTTACATCATTTGCTGTAAATAAAGTGTCTGCTTTATCAGACATGTTATAGAATAACAATCTTTGTACAGGGAAATTCATTTCATAACACAAGGCACAGTGCAAACTAAACGCGTTAAAAATAAAGACATCTTTAATACTAAACGTCAGAGAAAACAATTAAAGAGATGTTAAGCATCAATTTCTACTTGCAGCCTGAAAATGGCAGTCAAGGGAAATCTGGTACACGTCACAGGACATTTAAAATAATGTGTTCCTAAGTAACATATTTCAAATAGTGAATGAGATATTAAGATTTAAACCAAAAAATGCATGTACAAAGATCATTCTAACATTTACAGCAACACTGATCCAAAACAGGGAAAAAAAATGTATTTTCTAAAATCAGTCTCTTTGCAAACATTAAACATATCCTCCTGCTACACTGCAGACAACCTGTCACAGTTGTAGATGCCTGACAACCTCTGCAGTACCTCTCACTGATGTATCACTTATTGCAAGCTATATTGTGACTACACTCACAATCTCAAATCTTGCCCTGAAGACGATGCCACGTTACAGTTACAGTTACAGTAGTAATTGGGTTCGAGCCCTTTCAGTCCCAATGCACCTAGGCCTTAAAACAGGCCCTTTATGCCCCATACTCAGATGCCAAGTCATGGGTGCCCTGGTCCTTTACAGAAGTTCCAGATTGCCCCCAGTATTAGGCTCTTAACTTAATCTGGATCCAAAAAACGAGACCCAAATTAATTTAATAAGAGATGCCCCATTTCCAGAGCCTTCTTTTACATGTCTCTAATTCCTCATAAAAGTTCTCCTAATAAAGAAATTTCACACCTCCTCGAAGACCCTTGCAAAAGAATGTCCCCCCATATTCCCCAAAATGGGGCCCCTATGAAAACAGACACCCATTTCCAGAGCCTTACTTAACATATCTTTCAGGGTCCCCAGTAAAGGAACCCTCCCTCCAGGTTCCCCTCATAGAGCTCCTACAGTTAGAAATGTTCCATTTCCAGAGCTCTCCATTCTTTTTTTAAGGTCCCCGGTATATGAGCCCCCTTCCAGGTTCCCCAGCAGGGCTCCTATGGAGAGAGATGCCTGTCTCCAGTGCCTTTCTCTACATAACCTTCAGGGTCCCCAGTAAAGAACCCCCCCTCCAGCTTCCCCTCACAGAGCTCCCACAGGGAAAGACGCTCCATTTCTAGTGCCCTCCTTCATCCATCTCTCAAAGTCCCTTGTAAATGAGCCCCCTTCCAGGTTCCACAGCAGATGCCACACAATGATACTTTCACCATCTAAGAGAGGTCAGATTCACACAGTCTTGTATTTGGTTGAGTACAGTGAATGTTCCAGAACTTTAAAATTCCATCTTTTAAACCGATCAGTCACTGTCCTGCCAATGAGACAGCAAGTAATGTTTACTGCCATGCCAGGAACAATAGCATGTGCAAAACGAACGCCCTTGTAATCATAATCCACATTGAATACGGCTTCCAGCTGACCCTTTTCCTATTGATATTTCCACAGATGTGGTGATCACTGGTGACACCATTCACATCACTGTCTGACCTTCAGGTCAGGTTCATATGAATGGGCCCATATCTCATAATTTGTAAAGATCCAGCAAAGGATGGGTGGGCCGGGTAGATAAGTCGGTATAGCGACTGACTATGGCCTGGACGGTCCAGGATTGAATCCCGGTAAGAACGAGATTTTCTGCCCATCCAGACCAGCCCTGGGGCCCACCCAGCCTCCTGTAAAATGGGTACCGGGTCTTTCCCGGGGGTAAAGTGCGGCCGGGGCATGCTGCTTACCACTCACCCCCTTCTAGTGCCGTGGTCATGGAAGAATAGAGCTATACCTCTACCCACCCTCTGGGCCACACCGGGCCTGTAACGGGAACACTTTACCTTTACGTTTACCAGCAAAGGAAGGTTTCACATTCACATCCATAAAAACTCAAACACAGTCCGGCAGTTTCCACATGTTGTACAAGTGTATCTCTGACAGACAATTTGGTAGCCAATGAGCATATATTTTGATACTTTCAGACTCTGCATTACATTTTCTGGCTGGTAGGTAAACCAATACCAATCTCACTTGATGGTTCTGCACATGTTCATACCCAACAATGCCTTCTCACATGAAATGCAAAAATTGCTGTAATAGGATGTCCGGCCAGCACCTGTTTTGTTTGCCACTTTCCTTCCCACCTCAAAACACACTCACCCATCTAGCAACAGTACTATGTACACATCCTATCACCACAAGCTCTATGCAATCCTTTGTACAACTGTTGTACATTCTGTCCAGGTGCAACCTGGAATTTCATGAAGTTGTGTTGTTTGTAGTAAATGAATACATTATTTAGAGCACCTTCAAATAACAAATAAAAACTAACACCACTAAATCACACTTACAACAGATCAGAGATTCCCACATACAGGTTGACATATCAAACAAAATTTACTCACTTCACACAGCACACGTTTTCACAAGACTGTAGGAGCGCTGCACGACACCACCTTACTGACATTAATTTTTGACTGACCCTTGTAGGTTAGTTCATTTTACAGAAGGAACCACTGGTTAAAATTTCACACATAATGAATACAAAGACTGATATTTCAGTTTTCAAGCTCACCAATTTCTGTTACACATGAACACAATTAACTACACTAAAAATAACAGAGCTGTACAGGATCATATCCCAGAACACTTCTTTGGACACTTCTAGGTTATGACAACACATAGGCTGGTATATAGGGTACCAGTATTTCTGATGAAACTGCTCCTTTCACTTCTAGGTTATGGTAACATGCTGGCTGGTACATAGGTTCCAGTGTTTCTGAAGAAACTGCTCCCTTCACTTCTAGGTTATGACAACACATAGGCTGGTACAAAGGTTCCAGTGTTTCTGATGAAACTGCTCCCCACACATCCTTCTCCAAGACATACACCTCCAATAACAAACTGCATCAAAATTCAAATACGAAGCATACTGACAATGTGCACAGATTGTGTGAGAACTGTAAACCTGTAGCTACAAACAAAAATTCTCTTACCCCACCCTGCGCTACAAATTACTGCAGTGATTTATGTCTCATACATACATTCAGCACTTGTTGTCAAAGCTGCTTGACTGGAATTGTAGGGATCTCCTCCAACCATCGGCAAAATGGCAGAATGCCATATCAATCCACATTTCTGTGGTTTAATTTTAGTTATAAGCAAATCCACAGCAAGCTGACCAGCATTGCCAACTGATACTGAAGGCTGAAACACAAGACAGGCCTATATTACATGCTAAAACAATTTTCATTGTGAGAATAACAGAACATATGTAAATACTCCACTCGAATTCCTATTATTATTATTGTTGTTGTTGTTATTATTGTTATTATTATTATTATTATAACCATGACAATGCTACATGTACTTCCAAGAAACCTGCAGTAGTGTGCTGTTGTTGGTGGACTCCAGTTGAAATGTGATGGCACACGGTAATGCATGGGGGGGGGAAGTGAAGGGGAAACTGGCAAATGCAGTGGGCAGCCAGTACCCTTCACACTACCTCGGAACATGGTGTATCCAGCATTACTACCGCTGATGCGCACAACACAGCTGCCAGTATTCGACTGAACTGATGCCCCCGCAAATTTAAATGGACTTGTCAGCTTTGCCGAAAGACGAAATCTGGTTTTTGCGTGTGTGCCATCACATTTCAACTGGCCTCTACAGCCTATTTAAAGCACCTTGGTTATCAGATAACAGCCCAATACTTTCTGAAGTTCTCATTTTCAACTTGGAATGGACACTGACTTTGATATTCGGTCATCTATTTCAAAAATTTGTAACTACTTTACTGTATGCATTACGAGAACTAAGTCAATGAAAAATTTTTATAATTTCACTGACAGTGAATACAGACATTTGTCATATCATTGTGAGACAAAATGGCTGTCACATTTTCCTTCATATGGAACTACTGCTACAAATGTCTCCATCACTTAAGTCTCTTTCTCTCTCAACCACATCCTCCTGTTATAACTACAAAATTTTTAGAAAAGAATAAGTCTTAGTAAAGGTAAAGCAGCCCCGTTACAGGCCTGGAGTGGCCCAGAGGGTTCCAGGAAGTATAGGTTCCCAGATTTCATGACAATGGCACAGGACGGCGGTAGGTTGTCAGCCTTATGCACCGGCTGCCTTTACCCCCTGGAAATACTCCTGGTACTCATTTCTGTTACAGGCTGAGTCGACCCCAGGGCCACAATGCGATCGGAAGGATTTTATGTCAATGAAAAATTCCAATGACACCAGCTGGAATCGAACCAGCGGAATAAGTCTGAGTACAATATATATTTCCCACATTCACATTCACGCATGGGTGTGATATTAAATAAATGTCATTAGATGTATATTATTTGAATACATTTTTCTTCTCTTATTAATGATCTTATAGTTTATGGTCAAAGGAGCTGAACATTCATTAGTGCAGTTTGCTATATATGTCCACATAACATGAAAATCAAGTTTACTCTTTTGCTTTACCTTTCTCTTGAATTCTAACCTAAGATACAACAATTTGGTTTGCTACCAAGAAATACACAAAGAAAAGAAAAGTTAAAATAAAAAAACATATGGCAGTTGTAAGATACACATGCAGTAGCGTGTAGCGTTTTAAACTTTTATGCTGTAATCTTCTTCACAAAGGAAAATTAAAACACTGAAACTCACACACTGACCATAAGCACAACACCCTCTCCCATTTATCAAAAGCCACATGTGACAAAACTTATGATATTCTGCACCTAACATATGTCCAAATGTCACTTAAATTACCACTCTTTACAGCAAAAGAAATGTTGTGAATTGAACATCTACCACTGAAGTGAAGGCCGATTTTTCGCATGACCATGCGATATTTTGAACTACCAATCACACGTAACAAAAATTTTAAATCCTAAAATGTACAGTTTAAAAAACTTTAAACACCTTAAATAACAAAATAAAAAGTGTAGACTTGGAACTGTGGGAAATTACCAGTCACATTCACCGTACACACCATTTTACACAAAGAAAACCTCGTTTAACTATGCTCAAGGCTAAAGAGTAGGTGTTGACATTCAAGATGAATAAAGTGAAACATTTCAAGGCCTAGGATCAATGTTTCAGCTGATTCACTAACATGAAATAATAAAAATATTATCTTACAAATATCAACATATAGCCTTTAAGATTCACATTTTCCTGAAGATGGATCATACCAAAATCTTGTATCCGTAAAACGTTACTGATTGAGCTGAGAAATGCATGAACTGTTACAGGCCTGAAAGAAAAATTAAGATGATAAGAGTTCAACTATACTAAAAACAGCACATTTATATGCACTACAATACAATAAACACATTGTAAGTCAGTAACTTTCAGGGGTTCAGGTTATCATCATAAGAATTTAACGATGATCCTCCATAATATGCCCGTCCAACCTTTTTCCTCACAGTGTGCTATTTAGCAATCTATTACTACTGATCATTCACTAACATGGATAAATCATACTGATTCATTGTCAAAAGAAGTAAGCTCCACACGTTACTCAATTCGAAGTATTACACCATATTTGTCTATTACTACTCTAAAGATCATTTATCACTTCCCTTGTCACTCAATTATGTCTTATGGCATAATATTATTGGGAAACTCATCACATAGTTCTTTAATTTTTAAAATGGAGAAAAGAGTAATTAGGATAATAATGGGATGTGGGTATAGGGAGTCTTGCTGAGAATTATTCAAGGAATTAAATATTACCACTCTCATTACAGTACATATTCTCTTTATTATTGTTCGTTGTTTCTAATAGGGATTATTTGTATCAAACGGTGTACATCATAACAATAATAGCGGACAAAGAAATGATTTACACTTGCCTCAGATACCTCTGTCCAAATATAAGATGGGAGTTTATTATTCAGGCATCAAAATCTGTAACAGTCTTCCCAAGGCAATTAAGGAAATCTCCAGCGCAAGCCTAATAAGTTTAAAATTGCTCCAAAGCACTTTCTTCATACATGTTCATTGCACAGTTTGGCCGATTTTTTTTAACAAACAGTAAAATTTCACTTCTATTGTGTTCATATTATCCTGCCTTCTTACATTCTACAATTATATTAAATTTTTCTGTACTTATTCATTATCCATCATTCTTTTACTTCATTAATTTTTAAATTTTAAATCACCATTAGTATGTATTTATTTAGCTTATATTTTTCTATATTAGCTTATACGTTTGCACATTATACTTTAATTTATGTGAAGTTTTATTTGTGATTCTGTAACTACTGTATTTACTTATTTCAATTTGAAATTCTGTTCTAAATTTGTACTATTTTATATAAATTATGCTATCTTAGACTCTCTTCTGTTACATGAAGCCGACTTACTTATTTCTGATTGTTCCTACATCCAGTGGATGAACTCTTGTATCTGTATGTTTTGGAATACTATTAAAATAGAAGTTGAAGTTTACTACGGTTAACAGCCACACAGAACAAGACCTCTAACCGTAATTTAGACTAAAATTCGAAGAACTCAAAAAATACCTGACCAAACTTTATCCTCGCAGTGAACTACAGTCAACAGCCACAGGGGACAAGTAGTGTAACCGTGATTTAACCTAAAATTCGAGGGGTTTTGAAGACAGATATTCCCAACAGTTCCTAAAACATATCAGTATTAACAATTAAATGACCCACTTAAATAACAATTTGCGGACATCACTGGGCGTTATAAAAAAAACTTGTTTCAATCAAACGCACACATCGTCTTTTTACGAAATAAACATATAAGCAACATTCCTACCGTTTATAAACACTCTGCCACGCAACGAAGTATAAACATGGATCACATCACAGATTGCCACTCGTACAGATTGGAAACTCCGTGGCAAAATAAAATTACTGCGCCCCACGCGCCCAAGACATCACTGTGGAATTCTCCTGGTGGTAGTTTTTCGAACTATGTAGCACGACATCGGTAAAGCAGCCTCCTACCATACCATAACCACATCTCCTAAAAAATACAACTTCCAAAATATTACAAAACAACTACATACACTTATTAGACAATATACCTTACTATTTTTCATTATATTTCCTGCGACACATTTCTGCTCAGCTCAAAGTATAATGTAAAATAGCATGACTATGTACTGCCAGACATGTGTGATTAAGATTTTGTAACAAAGTGAAACAATGCATGAAAAATGCATAATAGTAAGCTTCTAAATTGTGGTCTTCTCAGTTATGGGACCGTGTAATCGAAATGGTCAGCAGTAGGTCAGACCTACTGCTTCCTTCATCTGATGGCCTCTGTAGACAGATCCAGAATTTTTGAATAAAGGTAGACCAACTTGATGACACTTGCTTTATTATGTCAATTTACTGCTCCACATGTTTCGGATGTTAATACATCCATCTTCAGGAGCTTGCGACTACTTGGTGCGTTATTGTGT